>Ga0315321_10001412_pt1 | contig 18426 bp, 11 predicted proteins | sample M180m21515metaG_FD_203464 | JGI IMG/M metagenome (GOLD analysis project Ga0315321, IMG submission 203464) | Ammonia-oxidizing marine archaeal communities from Monterey Bay, California, United States - M1 80m 21515 | ecosystem: Environmental > Aquatic > Marine > Intertidal zone | place: USA... | reverse complement strand
CGGTTGCGTTGATCCAAGAAGCGTAGGATTGCTATTGTCAGCAGAAAGAGGGTCGGTCGTGCCGTCTGGACCTTCATCGTGCATCAACTGCGAACCCGGCCAGGTTCCATCCTCATACTGACCCGGAGCGAAATCTGAGGCAAAACCAGCCACCGTCTGGGCACCTGAATCCTCGAGCACCTCGACCGGATCGCCAACACTGAAACTGGGGGCGTCGTTCACACCGTCGACAGTGATGGTGAAGGTTTGGATGCTTGAAGTATCTACACCGCCACCATCAACGCCACCGTCATCCTGCACCGCAAGCTCAAAGGTGGCCTCGCCAAACACATCGGCCACAATCTCATAACTCAGGACACCCAAATTGCTGACACTTGGCAGAGCTACGAACATTTCCGGAGAACTAATGCTTGAAACCTGATAGGCCAGCACAGACTGCAAAGCTGATTCCCCCGCACCGGCGTCAAAACTGCTAATGAACCCTGCCACGGTTTGCTCTCCGGCATCCTCCAAGACAGTGGGTGGATCGGATGCAGTAAAACTGGGAGCCTGATTGGGCAGAACATCAATCGTGACGGAATCAACAGCCGTGTTGTAATTGTCATCGTCAGGTGTGAAAGTCAGGCTCAATGTCTGACCATTACCAACCCCCAACTGGGCTCCCACGTCAGGTGCATAAGCAAACGAACCGGTGATATCAGCGGTAGCATTCAGCTGGATACTACTGAGCAGAGTTCCGTTGGGAATCGCAGCGGGATCATTCCATGTGATTGAGGGATCTGCCTTGACGACGGTGATTTCGGCGGTATCGGAAACCTCGTTGTAGCGTGTCGCATCGATTCCCGAAGGGGTAAAGACCACACCAAGAAGCTGATCCGCTCCAGCCGAAAGCACGTCCCCTGTGTCAGGCGTGTAAACAAAATCACCTAACACTCCACCGCTGACAGTTGCATTCAACTGCGTGCCACTGAGTGGTGTTCCATAGACAATGTCATCAGGGTCCAGCCAGGACAGCACGGGATCAGCCTTCACGACATTAATGTCAACAGAAGCAGAAACGGTGTTGTAATTCAAACTTTCCGTTGGAAAAAACTCGACACTCAGCGTCTGACCGACACCAACATCCAGCACGGTTCCGGCCGACGGATCGTAAACAAAGTTGCCCGGCAAATCCCCATCTGCCGTTGCATTCAACTGGGTCTCACTCAGCGGTGTTCCATACGGAATAGCCGCTGGATTGCTCCATGAGATTGACGGAGTTGCCCTGAGAACATCAATCAGGACATCCGCTGTGGCGTTATTGTAATTATCGGTGTCGGCTGGAATGAAGGTGACACTCAATGTCTGATCAATACCTGCACTCAGAACCATCCCGGCAGCGGGCGCATAATCAAAACTGCCAGCCAGACCGCTCTGTTCAACCGCATCAAGCTGCGTAGAACTGAGCGGGGTCAAATAGACGATATCCGCAGGATCGCTCCAGTCGATGATTGGATCAGCTTGGGATACATTAATCGCAACCGTAGCTTCCGTAACACGAAACTCTCGTAATTCATTCGGTGTGAAAGTGGTTGTAAGCGTCTGGGCATTACCTGCCTGCAGTACCGTTCCAGCACTTGGGGTGTATACAAAGCTGCCGAAAACAGGATTGGAACTTGGCTGCCCTCCATCATTAGCTGATGCGTTCAACTGAGTGCTCGTCAATTCAGTTCCGTAAACGATCGATGCAGGTGTTGGCCAATCAATCACTGCTGCAGGTGGCAATTCAAAAGCACCCATATCCAACTTGTTATTCACAACACGCAAAGCTGGATTACTTCGCTGGTCGGCTGGCAAGAACTCGACGACGTTGCCGTCAGCATCAACGTCGTACTCATCTTGCGGTAACAAAGTACGGTCCCCCGCATCTACTGCTGGGCTTGTTTCAAGCAAGGCATGAGTCAGTGTATCGCCGCCGTTATCTGCCAACGCTGAAAGTTGCGGATCAATCACGGACTCGGCACCGCTGCCGATCAGATTACCATCACCATCAGCAACAGGTTCACCTGCATCCCAGGACGACTCGGTCAACGAGGTGCCACTGTTGTCACCAATCAAGCAATAAGAAACATTCAGATTGGCAACTGGCGTTCCCGGCGCAACAAAGTCTGGTGCTGAGTTCGCGGTATTCGCTGCTACGATTGAATTGACCAACGCAAGTTCTTCACCATTGCTATCAGCCAACAGTCCGATACCACCACCAACGTTTGCGTCATTGAGTGTCACTGTCGACACTTCAATTTCGATGTTTGTGTTCCCACCATAGATTCCCCCTCCCGCTGAGACTGCAGTATTACCGGAGATGGTAGTGTTCAGAGTGAACACAGAACTTGTAGCACTCGATGCGGCAATGCCACCACCATTTGCACCGGACGTGTTGGCCGAGATTACCGAGCCGACCAGCGCAATTTGCCCAGCAACGGTGGAAAGAGCCCCGCCGTCCGAAGATGCCTGGTTTCCCTTCATCGTCGAATCACGGATTTCCAGTTGCCCATCTTCATGCGAAACTGCGCCACCACGACCCCCAGCGGTGTTAACGGCAATCGTCGATGCGACAATTGCAACGGATCCACTGCCTGCCGCGATGGCACCACCATTGGACGTTGCTTGATTGCCTTGCATCGTCGAAACTGCGACATCAAGCTGTCCATTGGCAACGAAAAGTGCGCCGCCATTGGCTGCAGAGTTATTCAGGAAATCTACATGATCGAGCTGCAAGTCAGTGGAGCCAGCAGTGCGAATTGCTCCACCATCGCCCGCGCCTGCATTGCCGCCTTGGAGCGTGACACGGCTGATGCTCACCTCACCAGTCGATTCAAGAACATCAAACAAGCGAAATGCCTGCCCAGATGAGTTCTCAATGGTCAACTGACCAGTGACGGGTCCGACCAAGCTGAGATTTTCTTCGACGACGAGTGTTCCTAAGGCTGCATCCAAGGAAATGGTTGCTGGTGAGGCAAGCGAAAACGAGATCACGTCGTCTCCCAAGTCTTCATTGGCCAATGCCAACAATTCTCTCAAGCTGCGATCCCCGGGTGACAAATCACCGTTCACGACATCACTTGCGGTATCGACGACAAGTGTTGGCCTTGCCTGCTTTTCGAGTGCTCCCATATCAGTCCCAAAACTGACGCTCCGACCATACAATCCAGCTCGCTGATCGGTACTCAAGGCGACATCATCTCCACCACCCGGGCTGTCATCTGGACCAAAGTCCACCGACAGAGCAGCGTCACCATTATCCAACGCAGGACTTGAGTTGCTGAAGTCGTGAGTATTCGTCACACCCCCATTATTGGCCAATGGCAAAAGCTGGGCATCAACCAGGCTGCCACTGCTGCCGATCACATTGCCGTTTGCATCACCCGCTGATGCGGTCAAAGTACTATCACTGTTGTTGCTGATCAGACTTGACTGGATGTCGAGTGTTGTCCCGGGGTCACCGGGGACATGAACATCTGGTCCTGTCGGCGCGTTATTTGATGCAATGATCGAGTTATAAATCAGCAACGATTCCCCTGTTGAATCGTCAATAACCCCGATGCCCCCACCCGAGATTCCAGCACTATTCAATGCAAGCGTAACATGCACCAAACGCACCGTTGCGGCATCAGCCTGAATTCCGCCTCCACGATTGGTGGCACTATTGCCGGAAATGGTTGAGTTGGTGACAAGCACGGTTCCAGTCGCTGAGGCGATCCCGCCCCCATCAAACGTGGCGGTGTTGGCGGCAACTAAACTTTGAGAAATATCGACCAAGCCATTGTTTGTAGCGACTCCACCACCATCACCCACCGCTTGGTTATCGGTGATCCTTGTTCCCGAAATCGTCAGACGACCCGCCGTATTACCAACCCCACCACCACTTCCGTAATCAGCGTTGTTATTTGTGATCACACTGGAGGTGATCGTTAGATCTCCCTCATAGTTGAAGACTCCGCCGCCGCCGTAATCAGCCTTATTCCCTGTGATGGTAGTATTGGAGATCGCGACAGATCCTTTGTAACTGTAGACACCTCCGCCATCTCCCTTGGACTCGTTGCCGCTGATCGTGCTGCCCGTGATCGTAACATCACCGTTGGCCCCATAAATACCACCACCGTGGTACCCAGCTTCCGTCACTTTATTGTTCGTGATCTGCGAGTCAGTGATATTGATGTTGCCCGCATACTGACTGAAGATTCCGGCTCCATCACCATAGGAATAATTACCTGAAATGGTGCTATCCGTCAGACTGATGTCACCATCAACAGCATGGATCCCACCTCCCTTTGCGGACTCCGCTGTATTGCCAGAGACCGTACTGGACTGCAGCGTCACAGAGCCTTCATATTCACTATAGATTCCTCCGCCACTGGAAGCTTGATTACCAGTGACCACGGTATCTACCAATGTCAAAGTATCTGCACTTCGAAACAGGATACCACCACCACCATCATCAACTATTCCACCCGTCAGAGTGATTCCCGATATAGACACATCATTTGCGGTTTCAGAAATTTCAAATACGCGAAACTTGTCAGACAACGTCGCGTTTGCATCGATCGTCACGCTGGACGATCCGGATCCCTGAATACTAACGGGCGAGGTGATCAGAAGTGCTCCATTGGCAACTCCAAGATTAATCGTCCCTGCCAGTGCACCGTCAAATACAATCGCATCGGTATCACCAGTCGTGTTGGCTGATTGCAAGGCAGCACGCAACGAACCTAAACCCGAATCAGCAAGCGAAGTGACCATGTAAGTGGTTAAGACGCGACGGTCCTCAAGATTCTCAAAAATAGCACGCCTGCGTTTCTGCCTACAGCTCTTCAGCCGAGGTTTGACGCGATGCCGAGAATCAGATCGACGTGCCTTAGACGGGAGACCCAAACGGTCAAGAATGGTAGTAGGCGTCATGATGTCATCAAGAAAAGATGTCGTCAAAGAAAAGATGTCGTGAAAGAAAAGATGTCGTGAACAGCTCGCATGATTTGCATTCACGTAGAACCAGAAGACGTAAATAGATTAGCGGGTCGTCACGTCGTTGTCGAAATTTTAACCGTCTCAGGGGGTGTGCGTCAGGAATTCAATCACAAAACCTGCAACATTCATCGAATCTCTATCCCGAAGTCACTCAGATAGATCCTCTTAGCGAAGCTTGATGCGATCCACCAATCCACCTCCCAGAGGGATCAAATACGTTCATCTGTATGCGATTTGCACTACGATTGCGAATCACGGACATCACTGAATGCATAGCCATCAAAGCCAATCGACATCGAGCCCATCACGCCCAGACTGCAGAAAGCGACTGGGGGGAGTTTAATTCTTGCTGTGTTACTTTTAACTCTTTCTCCGCAGCGGAACCCAGCGACACAAACACGCAGGACTCGAAATTACGCCCCAACATTGTTGTGATTGTTTTCGATGACATGGATTTTTCTGACATCGGTTGCGACGGCAGTGAAACCGGAACCCCACCTCTGGATCGCCTAGCCGCCAACGGAATCCGGTTCGTCGACTTCCACAACAACGCCAAATGCTCTGAGACACGAGCATCGGTGATGACACCAGATGGGCGAACATGTGCAACACTCCCTTGCGACTCTACAAGCAGTACACGCATGAAGGGGGATCATTGTCACCCATGATCGCCCATTGGCAAGCGGAATCAAAGCACGCGGCAGCACCTCTAAATTCATTTCTCATTTGGTCGATCTAATGCCTGCCGCTGTAGAACTTTCGGGCGTTTTCTGAGAACCATACTATTCGTGATAGAAACTGGTCGCTGAAAGATCAAAAGACTGGGAACTCTATGACCTCCACACTGATCGCTGCGAAAACGTCAACCTGATCAGCAAGCATCCCGCTGTCGCCAAACGCTTGGGAAAGCCTATGACGCCTGGGGCAAACGCACCGGCGGAATATCACACAGAGCATCACAAAAATCCAAACCCTCATCCCAATCACAACTATTCAACTTTGAAACAGTGCTTGGTGCCCCTGTTAGCGACTCGGCTCCAAAGTGACCCAAGACCAAATTCCGGTCTGACACCCATGGTGATGGCATTGAATCCTTGCGGTGCCCCCGACCGTTTTATCTGGCATGCGCTCAAATAGGATCAGATGCACCAATGCAGGAAGCGTGTGCCAAGGGGACCGAGGTACAATCATTGGCCCCGTTGCCGCAGCCTAACGGTCTCCCTCGATTGAACATGGTGCTGCAAGAGTCACGATTCTAACGGTTGTACCGGTCGCTCCGCACTGCGACTCAAAACATGCCAAACCTATAGACAACAAAACCTGTTTCAGTTGCGAATTGCCAGTGTTTTCGCGTTTCATAACCGTCCTGTCCGCTTCAAGTGTCGTAGATTCCTATTGAGTTGTTCCCGTTCCCGAGGGCGGACACAATTTCTGTCCGTTGGAATCCGCATCCGTCTCTGTGCGCATATCATGTCCCATCCCAAGAAGAAACGCCGCACAACGATCTTTGACCCTGAGGTCCAAGGCAGCGTCATTCGTAAGATCACGATCCACTGGATAATTTTTTTCGGCTGCAACGTTCTGGCACTGCTGATCTGGGTTCGTCTATTCGAGCAACCTGACGCAAGCTGGAAACAAACATTTGCTGACACGGTCCGTCGTTTCCTTCCATTCTTTGTCGTCACGCTGGCTTTGATCCCTGCGTTTGTGTGGGACACATTGAAGCTAACGAGTCGTTTTGCCGGCCCAATCCTTCGCCTCAGAGAGGCATTGGCAGAGGCAGGCAAGGGTCGATCGGTTCCGCCACTAAAATTCCGAGACAACGACTTCTGGCAAGAGATGGCTCACAATTTCAACCTGATGATGGAACGGCGTGAAGCCGAGCAGACGAACCCAACGTCAGTGGAGCAAACAGAAAATTGACAACCAAACTCAGGCATAGCCGAATCCCGCGTTGCAGACGCCGAAGACACCTCGGCGTGGCTGCGACTGAGTTCGCGGTATGCCTGCCTCTAATCATTCTGCTTGTATTTGGTTCAATTGAAGCAACGAGCTACATCTTCCTCAAACAGACACTCAACATTGCAGCTTACGAGGGAATCAGAGAGTCCATCAAAGTTGGCTCCGACAATGCAAAGGGTGCCTCGCGAGCAGAAAACATTTTGCGTTCGCGTGATGTAAAAGACTATGAGATCGTCTTCACCAGCGGTCAGTCCAGTCAAACCAAGCGTGGGGCGGAAGTTGTGCTTGAGGTCCGGGCCTCGGCTGCGGCAAACAGTCCTCTCGCAGGCCAATTCATCAACGACCGTCTACTGGTGGCTCGCGTGGTCATGGTGAAAGAATGAACAATAGCACAAAGACCATTTACAAACTGAAATCGCCGCACCGAATGCGATTCTTTGCGGCGACGGGACACCGGACTGGTGCAGAGCAAGTTCGAAAACGCCCCCCTCGAAGCGGCGCGATGCTGATCCTGATTGCGATCATGATGATCGGCTTCATGATGGCAGTTGCTTTCTCGGTCGACATTGCTCAAATGCACCTGACCAAAACAGAACTCCGTACTGCAACAGACGCAGCATCCAAGGCTGCTGCTGCGACCCTCGCTGAAACAATGAATCGCAGCCAAGCAATCAAACGGGGGCGTGAAATCGCAGCCGCAAACTCGGTCAACAGCGAGCCCCTGCTGTTATCGAGACGGGACTTCAAATTCGGAAACGCAAAACCGTCAAAAACGGGCAAATTTGAATTCCGGCAAGGTGGGCAACCGTACAACACCGTCAAGGTAACGGGAAGACGAGTGAAGCAATCACGATCAGGTGCAGTTCCATTATTTTTTGGTGGCCTGACGGGCGTTGATCTATTCGAAACCGAATCAACCGCCGCGGCAACCTATATCGAACGTGACGTAGTTCTGGTAGTTGATCGCAGTGGCTCCATGTGGGGTTCAAAATTCAGAGACCTGATTTCAGCCATCAAAACCTTTACCGAAACACTAGAAGAAACTCCCGTCGATGAATACGTTGGACTCGCATCCTACGCCGAGTACGGATCAACCGACGTTCCCCTGACGCCCAACCTATATAGGATCGATCAAGGTGTCCGATCACTCAGGCTGGGTGGTTGGACAAGCGTTTCACGCGGCATGCAAGCAGGCAATCAAATCATGCAAGGTGGCAGAAATGCGAGGTATGTTGAGCGCACCATGATCGTGATGACCGATGGCCGCCACAACCGCGGCCCTGACCCCGAGTTGATTGCCCGCCAACTTCATGAAAACAAAATCATGATCCATACGATTACGTTCGGACGTGACGCGGACCAGCAGCGCATGAGGAAAATTGCCCTCATTGGGGGAGGTCGGCACTATCATGCCGACAATGGGATTCAGCTAAAAGAAATATACCGCGAAATCGCCCTGACACTGAGCACAATCATGACCCAGTAGCGACAGACGAAGCTATCGTCACGATCACATCATGCCAACCAATTTTGAGCACTGCACTCGATCAACGCAGAAAACACTCTCATGAAAGACCGACGCAAAAATCTGCGACAACCTCGCCAAGGCGCAACCATGCTTGAATTTGCAGTGGTCTCGCCGCTGCTATTTCTGTGTTTTTTTGCAGCATTTGAATTCTGTCGTGTTGCCATGATCAAACACACGGCTGACAACGCCGTTTACGAGGGCTGCCGCAAAGCAATCATTCCTGGTGGCACCCACCGCGACGCAACGAACGAAACACGTCGGATCATGAACACTCTTGGTGTGACCAACTTCAACGTCAGAGTCAAACCACGACGAATTCGTCCGACGACACGACAGGTGACTGTTCGCATTGAAGTCCCACTCAGTGAAAACAGCTTTGTCCCAAACCAGTTTGTTGCAACAAATAAAATCGTCCGCGAGCTGACCTTGTACCGCGAAGGCTCTCAGTAATTCGCATCGGATTTGCGGTGCAAACGCATCAACGTTGGAAGATGCAGGCGTTTCCTTGTCGACATTAGAAGATCACAATTTCGTCGCGTAAGATCTGACACGCGTTCTGCGGTGCATCAATTTTCGTCCGCAATCAGGCGAACATGATGTTTTTCAATTGCTCGACGGCTCGCTCCATCGCGTGTCGTTTCATGACCTGCTGTTGCCCGGCAACACCGAGAGCTAAACGCTGCTGCTCGTCCTGCTTCAATTCTTCGATCGCTGCACACAACTCGTCGAGACATCCGGGCTTCGTCAGCAACCCACCGCCGGTTGATCCAAGTAGCTCACCAAATGCACCATGGTTGGGCTGAATAACAGGGACACCCGCAGCAAGTGATTCCAGCACAAAGAGTCCTTTCGGATCGTGATAATCCGTTGGCACTGACAACAGATCGAGCGACTTGAGAAAGCTCACTTTCTGACTTAGATCAGGACTGCCGTGGTAGGTAAATCGATCAGTCAATTCTGCTGCATCGAGCTTCTGTTGCTGAACGCGGAAATACTCTTGATTGGATTCGCCCAGCCAACCGGAGGCGTGCAAGGTCAGGTCTGCATGCTTGGTTTTGGACGCGAGTCGTATGAAAGAATCGACAAGATGATGAAATCCTTTTTCCGGTGCAATCCGCGCCATGTACCCAAGGCGAAAGCTGGTGTCTGTCTTAGATCGATCGAAAGAGGATGAAGCAGAACCGTGTACCGGAGTCACGTGCCGATGAGCCACATCATTCGCCATCGCGAACGGCGTCACATCGATCGACAGGGGCGTGACTTCAATGCGCTCAGAAGGAATATCCAGCATCTCCCCCATTTTGTCTGCGTAAAACTGACTGTTAACCACGAATCGGTCCACGAATGGCACCAGCTCCTGACACAAACCGATTGCTTCCGTGCGTGCCTCCTTGGGGAGATGGTCAAGAAAAATGTCATCGCCTTGCAGAACAACTACCAAACGTGTGTTCGGAAGACGTCTGCGAATGCTTGGCAGCACGCCGCCGATCAAGATATTGCTCAGGACGAGCGCATGTGGCTGAATCTGCCCTGCGAGCCAGTCAGTCAATCGGGCAACCTCCTGAGCTTGCCTGCCGTCTGCTCCTTGCAACATTGAGATCGCCAGTTGCCCCAACTGGTTTGCGTCGGTCGCATGAGACCGACGAGTCGCCAACCTGAGCAATGGCGACCAATCGAGCGTGCGACGAATTGACACCGGCACATGCTTCAACCAAGGCATTCGCTGGAGTAAATAAATATGGATCCCACCAAAAAAAACATGGGGATCAGCGACATTCAATGCGTCAGTGCGGATAGGGGTGTACACAGGCTGCAATAGGCAATCGACCCCCTGATTCCGCAGCTCCCGAGCAAGAGCGTTGTCGTGCATGCAACTGCCGCAGTACATTCCGGCAGCCCCAGCCGTCAGAAAAACCACACGTTTGGGGTTTTCGTCGTCGGAGGCGTCTGGAGTCGAACCACCCGCCTGCCCGGAAAAATGGCGAACAGACTGCAAAGTGGAGGCCTGGCTGTTAGAAAATGCTCGTTGTGACAATTCCTGCCCGCTCCTATACTCCGGTGCCCTGAATTCCCTGATGACCGCGGTTAGCTACCTGTAGCAAGCACCGCACGATTCTCGTTGGGATACGTGACATTGTTTTTGGCTGGTAACCCCGCTCGACGCGACGACGAAAATTTTGGCGTCAAACCTAACCACCACCGCATTTTACCTGATCAAGCCGCGAATCCCGAGCCGCCGACTGGCCGCATCATCCATTTTAAATTGTCTACCGGCTGAACAAGCGGAATTTAAGGACGTTGCCCAACCAAAAGCGTCGCCGGTATTCAAAGCGGTCCACTGACACTCAATTCCTGACACTTAATATCAGCCAACTCATGGCCTCTACTCCAGTCATCACCGAAACAAGCCACGCCAAAGCTCCTTTTTATTGGGGTATTGATGTGGGTGGAACTGGCATCAAGATCGGCCTCGTGGACTCCGGCGGTCAGACGCTGGTGTACGAACGGATTGCGACTCACGAAAGTGAAGGCCCTGATTCCGCGGTACAACGGATTGTCGAAATCATCCGATCAAACGAGCAGCGTCTGGGAGTAGCCAAGCAGGTTGCCCGTATTGGGATAGGAGCCCCGGGTCCCATGGATTTGAAAGGTGGACTTTTGGTGGAACCACCACAACTGCCAAGTTGGTGGAAATTCCCGATTCGTGATGTAATTTCGCACCTTCTGGAGCGGCCCGTATCCTTTTTAAATGATGCCAACGCAGCGGCATATGGAGAATTCTGGTTGGGCAGCGGACGTGATGATGGCTCCATGGTCCTGCTGACTTTGGGGACCGGCGTTGGCGGCGGTATCATCGTCGACGGAGAATTGGTCAACGGCGTCAACAGTTTTGGCAGTGAGTGCGGACACATCGTCGTGGACTCTTCACCTCAGGCCCAGCTATGCGTCTGGGGTGGAGGGCGAGGACAACTCGAGGCTTACGCATCAGCAAGCGGCGTTGTGCAACGAACACGCCAGCGATTAACAGAAGGCCAACACAGCAGCCTAAGTGGACTGCTGGGCGGACAGGACACGGAGCTTACTGCCAAGAAAATCTATCTGGCAGCGGTTGAAGGAGATGTTCTGGCGTTGGAGATCGTGGACGAGACCGCGCGTTGGCTGGGGATTGGCGTGACGACCTTGGTTCACACACTGGATCCGGGATCGGTTGTCCTTGGTGGCGCCATGAACTTTGGTGGAAGTGACTGCCCGATCGGCAGACGTTTTCTACAAGGGATCGTTGATGACTTTCGTGACCGCACCTTTGACAACGTCTTTGCTGGAACGAGCATCAAGTTTGCCACGCTCGGAGCTGATGCCGGGTACCTAGGCGTCGCCGGATACGCCATGAAAGAAGACCAAACAAGCTGAACGACAGACGTCGCGTTACCCATCGCCTCGCATCCGATACTGCAACTCAAACACTGCATCTGTAAAACAACTAATGTCAGAAAACATTCGCAACTTCTGTATCATCGCTCACATCGATCATGGCAAGAGCACTCTTGCTGACCGGTTGCTGGAACACACAGGAACAGTAACGCGTCGAGAGATGAAAGACCAGTTGTTGGATGACCTGGAACTTGAACGACAGCGGGGAATTACGATCAAAGCACGCGCTGTCGCCATGCAGTTTGAACGGAACGGAAAATCCTACGAACTGAACTTGATCGACACACCGGGCCATGTTGACTTTCAATACGAAGTGTCCCGCGCACTGGCATGCTGCGAAGGAGCATTATTGTTAGTGGATGCCTTTCAGGGCGTTGAAGCGCAAACCATGGCCAACGCCTATGCGGCAATGGACCACGAACTGGAAATCATCCCAGTCATCAACAAGATTGATCTGACACACGCCCGCCCGGACGAAGTCGCTGAAGAGATGATGAACTCACTTGGCACCGACCCGGACGAATGTGTCCGTGTCAGCGCTAAGACCGGCGAAGGAGTGGATGCACTGATCGACGCGATCATCGAACATATCTCACCCCCAAGCGGTGATGCCAATGCCGTGCTGCAAGCAATGGTATTCGACTCGAACTACGACGATTACCGGGGTGCGATTACCTACGTACGGATCATGCAGGGAACCGTCAAGAAAGGGCAAAAGATTCAATTTCTGCGTGCGGGAACCCAGCATGAAGTTGTCGAACTCGGGCGATTTGCCCCCCACCGTGAGGCCTGTGATTCGCTGAAAGCAGGACAGGTCGGTTACTTGATCTGCAATATCAAGAGTCTGGGAGACGTCCATATCGGTGACACAGTGAGCACCGCAGGGAAAGCCCCGGCAGATCCGCTACCAGGTTACGCCCGCCCCAAACGCATGGTTTACTGTGGACTGTTTCCCAGTGATGGTCAGGACTTCAGTGAGTTACGCGATGCCTTGGAACGACTTGCAGTCAACGATCCGAGTTTTGAATTTGAACCCGAAACCAGTGACGCACTAGGGTTCGGCTTCCGGTGCGGATTCCTTGGACTACTGCACATGGAGATTATCCAACAACGTCTGGAAAACGAAGCTGACATTGATCTGGTTCAGACTGCTCCCAATGTGACTTATGAGATTGTCAACAAACGGGGCGAAACCATCAGCATTCACAAACCTCAGGATGTACCTGATCCAGGCGACGTCGAAGAGTTTCGTCAGCCGATCGTTCGCTGCAACGTAATCGTACCGACAGATTTCATCGGTGCTGTCATGAAGTTGTGCCAAGAACGCCGCGGCATTCAGCAGTCACAGGAATACCTGGGTGCTCAGAGAGCCATGATTACGTATGACATTCCGCTGGCAGAAGTTGTTTACGATCTGCATGACAAAATCAAAAGCTGCACCCGCGGTTACGGAACACTCGACTATGAAATGGTCGGCTATGAACCCGCCGACCTGTGCCGACTGGACATCATGGTCAATGGCAAACGTGTCGATGCCCTGAGTGTGGTTTGCAACCGGGCAGACGCCGACCGACGCGGAAGAGCTGTTGCCAAAAAGCTGAAAGCTGAAATCGAACGACACATGTTCGAAGTCGCTGTGCAGGCTGCGATCGGCAGCCGTGTGATCGCCCGCGAAACCGTTCCTGCGATGCGTAAAAATGTGACTGCCAAGTGCTACGGTGGTGACATCACTCGAAAGCGTAAGCTGCTGCAAAAGCAGAAAGAAGGGAAGAAGCGAATGAAGGCGATTGGCAATGTTGAGATCAGCCAAAAAGCGTTCATGGCCGTGCTAAGCGACAACGAGCAGGGCTGATTGCTCGCGTTGGAGCCTGATTGCATCAATTCGTCTCCACGCTTTGAATGGGCTGCTCTCTTCTCTCTTCGCTGCCTGCCGCACAGTGGGGAATCGGTGCATCGCAATCCGAAGCTGTGTACTCCCGCCATCTCTTGCGTCCAAGGCAATGTGTCGGCTGAATGACCAGACCATGAACCAACGGCACATAAGGGTGGAATCCAAATGCAAACCCATCACGTTCTTCGCCTCGTGCCGAAAATTCCCCCATTGTAGCGGCAATTTCTCCCTGTAAGGGTCAGCTTAGCCCCCTTGCCAGCCGCTAGAGAGTGATTCACGAACAACACAAAAAAGGGTGCTGCACAGATGCTGGCAATGACCGGTGCATGTCTCTATTCTCAGACCAACCTAGGCAGCGCCGTGCTGCGAGTTATTTTTCTGCTCGCTTTTGTGTCATTGATTGGTGCTCACTTCGTGTGAGCAAGGCGGCCAAGCAATACGCGAGACGCCCCTCTTTCCGTAGGGGTGATTTCTCCAATAGCGCGTAGATGAGATTTATTTCCCATCAGGAGAGAGTTGTGACCCGTTTTAATCGCCTAATTTCTACTGCGGGAGCGGTATACCTACTGCTCGCCCTCACCTTTGCCACTCAGGCTCAGGACGCCAGTTCCGACGCACCGGTCGACGCACCGACTGCTGCAGCGCCATCTGCTGCAGCGCCATCTGCTGCCGCAGAAGAAGCCCCGCCCGCGGTGGTGGCGATAACCAACGCGGCAGCCCCCGCTGAAGCCAATGCCCCGCTGAGCGCTTACTCATCGGAAAAGTACATCGCCTCTGATGGATACGCGACCTTCACTGTCAACAATCTCTGGATATGCATTTCAGCCGCCTTGGTGTTCATCATGCACTTGGGATTCACGACATTGGAAAGTGGTTTGACGCAGAAGAAGAATGCAGTCAACATCATTTTCAAGAATGTGTGGATCGTGTGTACCGGCGTGTTGCTCTATGCAATGTGGGGATTCAATGCGATGTATCCTGGCACCTATTTACCCAACGACTTGCCCAACTCGGATTGGAATGGCTTCTTCGCCATGGGCAGTTGGTTTGGCCAATCATTGAACGACAACATGATGACGACGGCGGCATACAATGCCGGTTACACATGGTGGGGTGATTTCATTTTCCAAGCCATGTTTGCAGCAACAGGTGCCACGATCGTATCGGGAGCCGTTGCCGAACGCGTCAAACTGCCGACATTCATGCTGTTCGCAATGCTGCTGGTAGGTTTTGCTTACCCGATAACAGGCGGTTGGAAGTGGGGCGGTGGATGGCTAAATGAAATGGGCTTCTACGACTTCGCTGGCTCAAGTGTTGTGCACGCCTTTGGTGGTTTTGCTGCTTTGGCGTGTGTCATACTGCTCGGCCCCCGCTTGGGCAAGTACACACCTGATGGCATCAAACCCATTGTCGGCCACAGCATGCCATTGGCTGCGATTGGCGTTTTCCTGTTGTGGTTTGGCTGGTTCGGATTCAACGGCGGTTCGGTACTGTCAGCTGATCCAAAAGCAGTTTCTTTTGTCTTCGTGACGACCAGTTTGGCAGCGTGTGCGGGAGCGGTGACGTCGATTGTCGCGTCTTGGCTATTGCTAAAGAAGCCTGACGTATCGATGGCCCTGAACGGCATCCTCGCAGGTTTAGTTGGAATCACCGCAGGTGCTGATACCGTTACCGAGTTCAGCTCGATTTTGATCGGCGGCATCTCTGGTTTGATCGTGGTGGTTGCGATTCTCGCCTTTGACAAAATTCGCATAGACGATCCGGTGGGAGCCATTTCTGTGCATGGTGTTTGCGGCATTTGGGGCACGATCGCAGTCGGCATTTTCTCTTTCAACCCCGAGCATAAGATTTGGATTCAAGCAGTAGGCACCGTCTCGATCGGAGCTTTTGCCTTCCTCTTTTCACTCGCACTCTTTCTGATCCTGAAAGTAACGATTGGTATCCGGGTCACTCCGGAGGAAGAAGAGCAGGGTCTCGACCTTTCCGAGCATGGTGCTCACGCCTACAAGCTCGATTGATCGGCGTGAATCTCTTTTGAGTTGCCAAGAGCACTGGAATTAACGAACGTCCGCGGTCCAAGAAGATCGCGGGCGTTTTTTGTCAATCGCGTCGGCCTAACTCTGGTAAAGGCATCGTTTTCCACGTACCAAGCGAAAATTCAGGAACTGAAGACGCCGTCCAACAGACCGTCCATGCGGGACCTGACGCAAGATGAAGGGCGTGGCATCTTGGAAGCTGGGGCCTTGGGGTTTATCCTATGGTCGGCTGGCAACAGCCCCTACCAACGGGTTTTATTCCACCCGCTCCAGATCACGATTGCTGTGTTCCATATTTACAGGCAGGAACCATAGGCGGCAGCAATCGACGGGAAGCACTTTGTGCGAGGAGCCGGGACTCATTCCTATGCGCTTCAATAATAAAGGTGGTAACTGTGTGTGGCTCGAAACGTCTATGGTTTTTTCTAGGGGCGCTCGCCCTGACAACTGTGTGTCTGTCCGAAACGCTGCTCTGGGCTCAAGAATCAGGCACCTCTCAATCCGATGCCATTATCGATAGCGTCGGAGGTACGGTCTCCTCCAGTAATAACAACACCGAGGAGATGAAAGAGGAGCTTTCCAAGACAGCGGCCGCCGTCAAAGCCGATGGGCTGACTGAAGGCAGCCTGACCGATAGTGAAATTGCGAACAGCTCCTACGCAGCCCACAACGCATGGATGCTGGTCTGTTGTGCTTTGGTTCTCTTCATGACTGCTCCAGGGTTAGCACTGTTCTATGGCGGCTTGGTACGTCGCAAGAATGTGCTTAGCGTGATGATGCAATGCATTTTCCTGATGGGCTTGATGACCGTCCTATGGGCCACTTATGGATACTCCCTTGCGTTTGGCGGAGATGGGGGATGGAGCGGAAACGGGGAGTACTTACTCATGAATGGCGTACAACGCGAGTGGAGCCCAACCCTCCAAGAACCTGTCACTCCAATGGAAGGTGACATGACCCGAATGACTCATATGCTGTTTCAAGGCATGTTCTTCATCATTACCCCAGCATTGATCTGCGGTGCATTTGCCGAGCGCATGAAATTTGCTTCCATGGTTATCTTCTCGATCGCTTGGGGCACTTTGATCTATTGCCCTCTGTGCCATTGGGTATGGGATGGTGGCCCGCTGTCTCACAACGAAAGCTCTATTCTGGGTGGAGCTCTCGACTTTGCAGGCGGTACTGTCGTTCACATCAGCAGTGGTGTTTCAGCACTGGTCGCTGCGATCCTGCTTGGTCCGCGGATGGGCTATCTGAAAGAACCCATCCAGCCTCACAACTTGACTTACACGGCTCTGGGAGCAGCGATGCTGTGGGTGGGCTGGTTCGGCTTCAACGCAGGAAGCGAACTGTTGTCCGATGGCTTAACCAGCAGCGCTTTCGCAACGACACACTTTGCGGCTGCAGCTGGCGCTGTGACTTGGGCGCTGGCCGAATGGCTCATTCTTGGCAAACCAACCGTACTGGGTGCCAGCAGTGGTGCAGTCGCCGGCCTCGTCTGCATCACACCAGCGGCTGGATTTGTCAACCTGATGCCGGCCCTGGTCATGGGAGCTACCGCAGGCTTGGTCTGCTACTTTGCCTGCTCTTGGCTAAAACACAAGCTTGGTTACGACGATGCCCTCGATGCCTTCGGTGTTCACGGAATTGGTGGTGCCCTTGGTGCGGTTCTGACGGGTGTTTTTGCGACCCGCGTCTGTTGGGATGTAAGCAATGGTGTACCGATTGGGTTGGTTGAATCAGGTGGCAATCCATCACTTCTAATTGGCCAAGTCGCTGCTGTGCTAATCACCATGGCCTTCGCAGGGATCGGAAGCTTGGTGCTGCTGAAGTTGCTCGACATGACGATTGGTTTGCGTGTACCCGCCGAAGATGAACAGCGAGGACTCGATATCACCGCTCACGGTGAAGAGGGTTATATGCTGGCGTAGGTTCAGCACAAACTTGTTCGACAACCCCAACTCTGTTAGTAAGCTTCATTCCAGCAACCACCCAACGCGGCCGTCACGTTCAACGTGGCGGCCGCTGTCAATAGCGTTGCGAACAATCGAATGACTTAGCGACTAATGAGGGCTGTACTATTGCGTAACAAGCAAACTTGCCCGTTTCGCAAGCTTGAGCCATCAATCACCGTCCTGATCAGTGCAGGATGTAACCACGTTCTTCGTGCTCAGTCAGGTCAAGACCGCGAGTTTCCGTGGTGGCATCGACTCGAAGGCCGACAAGCAACTGAGTCAGCTTGAGGATTACGATTGTCGCAATGATCGTGTAGATCGCCGCCGATGATGCACCGACAAATTGCGTCCAAACACTTCCCAAAATGCTGTAGCTTTCTTCACTATTCAGATTCGGATTCCCCTTCCCCCCAAACATTTCCGCAGCGAAAACGCCACAAAGGATTGTCCCGAGAAACCCACCGACACCGTGAACACCAAACACATCGAGCGAATCGTCGTACCCTAGGCGTTGCTTGAGTTTGGTTGCAAAGACATAGCACAGAACAGCTGACGCGGCCCCAATTGCCAACGCTCCGATAGGTCCAACATAACCTGATGCTGGCGTGATCGCGGCAA
>Ga0315321_10001411_pt1 | contig 18427 bp, 27 predicted proteins | sample M180m21515metaG_FD_203464 | JGI IMG/M metagenome (GOLD analysis project Ga0315321, IMG submission 203464) | Ammonia-oxidizing marine archaeal communities from Monterey Bay, California, United States - M1 80m 21515 | ecosystem: Environmental > Aquatic > Marine > Intertidal zone | place: USA... | reverse complement strand
TGACTTAATCTTATCGAAGAAAGTTTGAATGGTGTTTAGGCTAATGTTATTCTCTGAAGCCTGGAAAGTCTGACCATCAAACCCAAGAGTATGGATACCTACATCACTCCACCAGAAAGGAACACCATCAGCAGAAACAAAGGTATCCCTATTGAACAGACCAATAGAAGAAATCTTATTGACAGCAAACCCTGTAGCTCTGAATACGTCATCAACACCTTTGATCTGCCATACACCATTCTCAGCAAAGACAAAGATACTGTTATTAAACGGATGTAGCTTACGAATACCATAAGCCTCAGCTATTCTGATTACACCTCCGTCGTCATCCAACAAATCAGAGAAGTCCTGAGACGTAGGATCATTCTTCTGTAGGCACTCACCAAGGCTAGAAGCATCAGCAGAAACACTAGCAGAAGCCCCTTCAGTAATGGCTGAGAAAAGGACTACGTTACTGTCGTCATGCCCACCCTTGTTAAGACCTGAGTAAAATACTCTACCACTTAGTGTAGCTACAGTTGAGAACCTATCGGATATTTTTTCATTAGCTAACTCCTTTGATAGTCTACGAACACTCCCATCTGCAATCAAAGGAACATTATCTAAGGGTTTTCTGCTTCTGTTAAAGAAGTCAACTACGTTTAGTCCATTGCCTATCAAAGAAGAACCAGCTTGTATCTGCTTCCACTCAGCCGTAGTAAAAGCACCTGCTGCGTTAATACCTGCAAACCAAGAAAGGTTAAGAGCAGGGAACTGTTCTTCGTCTGTGCGGTAAGTCTTTAAGGCTGCACTACCATTACCTACGCCAAACCAACCACTGTTAGATGTGTCATAAATTCTTTCAGCCGATACCTTTAGTTCAGCTACTGGGTCACTAAGTTCAGACCTTTTACTAAGATACTTAAAGTCTCTGGTTCTAAACTCAATTGGTTCAACCTTAAAGCTCCAAACGTCAGACCCTGTGGAGTTATCTAACTTAGCTATGATAGCTGTAGTTTCTGTCTCAGGGTGCGCAATAACTAGAATACCTGAGATAGACGTAAAGTCACATTTGTGGTCGTTGAAGTCACCATTATTTTTGTAGTCAAAAGACCTCATGTTAATGGAGTCTTGTTCAACCTGATTAGCAAAGTTACCGTCAGTAGATGTCCAAGAAAAATTTTTTATTTGAGTACTTGAGTAAGGTGCATCTGCTTTGTCATAGAAATAGATAAAGCTGTTGACCTGAACTACCCAGAACTCCTTCTCAGGAAACCCAGCTACGTTTGTCCAAGTACCTGTAGAAACTGTATCTCCGTCTTTAACTGAAAAGGAGGAGTTTTCAAAGTTAGGTTCAAAGGCGATTCCTTCTCTTCTTTTCCTGCTTCCATCCCTTTCGAGTAGACAATTTAGTTCATCAACTGAAGCATCCGCAGGAAAAGTAAGCTCACCAGCTTCAGTAATTAAACCTTTGATAAATGTGTTAGTTACCTTCTGGTTCAAAGACTGGGGCATTAGTTTTCTTTTCCTTACGTTTGAGTCGGTCTTGTGCAAACTGCTCGCGTTTTATTGTAGGGCTAAGAGGTAGGTTGTTATCGTAAGCCTGAATTGCTTTCTTAGCTGAAGCTATCGAACTGTACTTGCCTGATAGTTCGTATGCTACCTTGCCTTTTGGTGAAGCAATCTCAAAGAAGATAAAGCCATCTTTAGCCTTACGAATAGTCAACTCTTGTTTTAGCTTACTTAGTTTACAGACACAGGTTTGGTTAACTGCATCTTCTTCAAACTCTACCATGTTATCTTCCGTACTTGTTTCTTACGTTTTCTTTCTTAGTCCTGAACATGTCATTCTGAACGTAGGACTTAAGACGCCTAGCTGCTTGTTCTACCTTAGGGTCAGACCCTGACTTAAACAATGAGAAGGCTACTGACTTAGACTCAGCTAACAAGTAAGGGAACAGTGTGTCATCTAGGTCAGGTGTGAAGGTGTCTGAGATAGTGAATGTAGGATATACCACCCCGTAGGCTTGGGTCTTACTGTTCTGAAGGGTAGTCTCTACTGAGCTTTTGTAGGAGTCCATAACAATGTGTTCATCATCAAAGGACGTATAGAACGAAGGCATTCTGTCGTTTCGAATTATTAAGTCAGTTCCTGCTTGAACGTCAGGTACAATTAGAGTGTTGGATGTGTCTACATTGCGGGTGACAAAATCCCCAGGCTCAATAAACTTAACTTCCCTGTAGTTAGTTCCTGTGGCTTCATCAATGTTGTACCTAAGCCAATAGATTTCCTTGCCAACGTACTTAAAGTGAGTAGGCTTAGTGCTGTCAGAAAGAGACGTAATCTTAATTAACTGTCTATGCTCAGGGATATCCCTAGCTGAGATAAAGTTAAAATAGGTGTCTTCGATTACAGATGCAATTTGCTCAGCCTCAATCGAGTCACTGATACTGTTGACTGGCTCTGAGTCCATGTCACTTAAGATACTTTGAACTAGCTCAAGGAGAGTTTTCTTCATTACGAGGTAACTCTTTCAAGAAGGATTGCAACGTCTAAATCCACATGGGAACTAGGCCCACCGTTACCTTCAATCTCAATAGCCGTGTTAACTGCAAAGGTATTATTAGACGAAGGGGTTAACGTATCAATGTCACCTGCGGCAGACCCTGACTGAGTAACTGTAACAGTACCCATAGAAGCTGCTGCGGCATTCTTAAATGTAAGTACTAAGTCACTTCCTGAGATGGCTGCGCTTATTGCTGTAGTAATATGTACGACTCTACATGCTACAGGAAGAGGGATGTACCTATCAAATGAGCCTGAAATGTCAGTTATCTTCTTGTTAAGGAGTAGGGTCTGACCTTTCCAAGAACCTGAACCTGAGCCATCAGCTACATATACGTCTTCAGAGTTAGCTGTTTCTACTCCTTTAGGTTCGTGTAGGTCAGCACCTGTTAGACTAGAATGAGTTACGTTAGCCATTTACTGCTCCAAGTTAAGGCAGAGGAGGAACCCCAAGTAATCCCTGAGGCTCCTCCCCTTAGTTTTTAGACTTCGATATATTCAATCACCAGCTTAGCAGCACCAGCCGTGAAGGCAGCAGTACCGTAAACAAGTGACATATATGCATTAGCTGCACCAACCGTAGCCGTACCACCAACAAGAGCGCCGTTACATACGACAGCTTTGTTAGCAGCCAAATCAGCAACAGCAACAGCCGCGTCAATACCATCTGCATCAATGATAGTGCCGTCAGCCTGCTGAAGACCAATGCCCAGAGTAGCGGAACCACCTGAGGTAAACGCCGTGGTGACAACCAAAGAGGCTTTCGTAATGTAAGCTCCAGCAGGAATGAACGCATCATTCGGCTGTGGATTAACATCAGAAGTGCCTAGCTTGGTTGCGTCTTTAAGTTCAAAGACCATAGTCTTAACACCGTTCTGAGCGTTAAGGCCGTTGTCTCTAACTGCACCTTGAGCGTTGTTAGTGATAACAAATAGACCGTCTGCATTAGTATAAGACATAATTTAATTCTCCTTTCTTATACCACAGAAGGCTTGGAAGCAACACGAACCATGTTCTCAGGCCGGTACAGTTTAACACCATAACGGCTCGTCGTAACATACTCGTGACGCTGCAAGTCCTTGTTATATTCGTAGTCAACTTCTGGCATCTGACGCCACGCACCAACGAAGGGAGTGACAGTCGGAGCAGCGGAGAAGAACAAGTTTGCCTTACCGTTGTCAGAAGAGAAGTCAACATTAGAATTATCACGGTCTGGCAGAGCATTGTCAGTAACATCCGCAAGGTAGTTAGAGCAATATACGTCAAAGCCATAGATGTTCTTAACGAACGTCATGCCTGTGGCGATACCGTCTGCAACAATGCCTTCAAACCGTGGGTTATTGCTGACATTAACGAGGTTGGAGATCGTATTGATCGTGTACTCGACAGATGGATCAACAATAGCAATCAAAGCCTGATCGGGAACACTAGCTCTTTTCAAAGCGAAGCGCGCACGAGCAAAGTCTTCAATCGAAATCGTACCAGCAGCAGCAGCCCAACGATGTTCTACACCGTCAAGTGCTTCGTTACTGTTGGCTGAAACACCTGAATCAGCGGCAGCAAGGGTCGTCGTTTCGAAGTGAGCCATGATAGCTCTTTCCTGCTCAGGAACAAAGCGAGAGATAATCTGCTCACTGTAGAAGGAGTCCTGTTCAGCTTTCTTCGTGATGTAGGTAGCAGACGACAGATACTTGTCCACAGAAAACGTGAACTGGCCTGTGTCAAGTGGACGATATGCAACTTCGGTGTCTTCCGAATAGTCGTCAACCTGAGCCTGCCCGATGGAAGGAATAAAGAACGTATCGCCATCAGGGAAGCCCTCAAGCATACGCACATACTTCTGTGCCATCATTTCGTCTCGTAGAATTTCCTTAAGCTCGCCAGACCATACTTCGCCGCGAGTAAGGAGATCAACATTACCAGTGGTCATAGCCATGATATTTTCTCCTAGTTTGTCTTGTTTTTACAAAGGACATACTAAAGCCCAAATCGGTTTCCTAGTCGTTTTCTATCCTCTAGTAGACTTTGTTGAACCTTAGGACTGTAGTACAGGTTTTTGTTAGTCCGTCTCAGGTTCTGGTAATAGTCCCAGTTTCTTTCCTGATTGCCGGACTGCATGTTGACGCCTTCAGTTCTGATCGTGCCGGAAACCATAGGTTGGGTGTTCCTACGTTGCTCACCGATTAGCGTGAAGAAAGCTGTAGGGGACTCAGTTGCAATATCTTGAAGACGGCTTACTGGCATACCCAATGCTTGTGCCTTCTTCTCAATTTCAACTTTGGCCTCAGTTCCATACATCTGTTCTAGTTGCTGGTTAACAGAGTCAATGTTTTGTTTAGCTGTACTCTGTTTCTCACGTTCTGTTAGCGTCTGCTCAACAAGGCTTTTAAGTGTGTTCTCACTTAGGTCTGGCGTGGTGTTGCCTGCTTCAGTGCCACTAGTATTATTGTTGTTGGACTGTACTTCAGTGTTTACGTTAGTGGTATCCGTAGCCCTATTCTGAAGTTGTTCGAGCAATGACTTGGCATAATCCTGTTTACCTAAATCTTCTTTGAGTTCCTTAAGTTGGGACTCAAGAGTGTTAATGTAGGTATCAGCTTCCAGTTTACCTTTAGCTAGTACCTCAGGGTCACTCCATTGCTCTCCCTTAGTCTCGACGAGTTTGCCTAAAAATGAATCCTGTGGTTGGGTTTCAGTTTCAAAAGCTGACTCTGTAGCCTGACTACCGTCTGTGGTTTGATCGGAGTCAGTGTCAAAAACGGACATTGTTAATCCTTTTTGTTTAGATCAATTAGTTCAAGAATATCTTCAAGCACTCGGTTGTACTCGTTGACGGCGATTTGACGAAACTCCCAATTAGGTGTCTCGTAGTCCCTAACACCATCTTTCTTTTTGTAATGAGTGTTAAGAATTTCAGTTAGAGAATCGAATGCGTTTCTGTAATTTAGAACTTCGTACCTTCTTTTCTCTTTGTCCTCAGATTTAGTTCCTCTGAACCAAACTTGTTTCATTAGATACCCATCTCTTCTTGTGTCATTAGGTTCTCTTGATTAACCGCCTCAGCATTCTGCATCTGGGTTTGAGTCTCAAGTTGCTCAGAGACAGAGATGTTTTCACCAAAGAGAGACGCCTCACCAAGTTCTTCAGAGATGATCTTAGCGAACTCCTTACCTGAGAGATGAGCAGAAACGGTGGGGTCAGCAGCTTTGATTTGAAATAGTTGAGTGAGATTTTGAACACGCCTAGCCCTTTCGGCAAAGTGTCTAGCGCCAACAGGTACGATTTTACCAGAGGCAATAATGTCATCCTTTGTAATGTCTCTAAAGAAAGCAACACCTGTAGCATCATCAATAACTTTAATGGTGTCACTGAAGTTCATGTACCGTCTTGCTGTCTCAAGCATGGAGTTTAGAATTGGTTCTAGGAATACTCTTTCGAAGTGAGCAGTCTTGTGTTCGAAGATACGAGACGCAGCATTCTGTAGAGACTGAACTTCGAAGGCTGTCTTTTCACCTGGGGTTCTGATACCCATAGCTTGTCTAGGTGCGCCAGCCATTTCCTCCATCTTGTTCTCTAGGGTCTGAATCTGGAGGTCAGCGTTAAGTGCTGTAGCGTCAGGCACTAAGTAACCTACGTCACCTTCTTCACCTAGATAGATTCTAGTCCCAGGTTCAAAGTCGAAGTCTTCTACGTCACCTCTGATCTTCATAACTGGGTAAGCAATCTGATCGAATACGTCAGCTTTGAGGTTCTCTAGGTGATCAATTCTGTATTGCATACCGACTAGGTTATCTAGTGGCCCCATAGCGTAGAGGTTGTCAGGTCTAGGTCTCCATCCTGCGTGGAAGACGGGGGCATGTCCAAGCCAAGATGGGTTCTCTTCGTTAGTCAGAATGTAAGCTCTATCAACTACTGTAATGATACGGTCTACTTGGAGTTCGTCATTCTGGTAGTCAAAGATATCGCCATAGAAAGTTAGGATTTCTACATAGTCAGATTCGTAGTAGTGCTGGATAGATGAGAAACCATCTGCAACGTAGCCTTCTGATTTGTTGAAGGTAGCGTCTGAACCTCTTACTGCTGCTCTAGCATGAAGCATTTTATCTAAGATGACCTGCATGTTTTCCTTAGCTGGGTCATCCTTAATCATTCTTTTGATTTCACCTAAGGTTTTAATTGACTTAATAATCTTAGGTGCTTTAAGGAAATCAGATGCTGCTGGATTAAAGCAAATGTCGTAAGGGGAAATACGAACTACCTTAGGACCAACGTACTGAGAAATGTAATCTCCGTCTTCTTTAATCTTGTATCTGTCTTCCCACTGTACTGTAGCGAAGCAATTACCGTATTGAATGTAGTCATAGATTAGATCAGAAGCTGTGTTGACAAAATCAGACTGTCTAACTTTGTTTTCCATATACGATTGAATGGTGTCTCTTTTAGACTTTACATTTGAATCAATGGACGAAGCCTCAAACCTCATCCACTTTTGCTGGGGAAACAGAGAAGCAAAGTAATTAGCATGAAGGTTATCCATAAGCTGCGTGAGCTTAGGTGTCGTAGTAGTGTTAGACCAAGGGAGCATAGCATTGCCTGTGGTCTTAGTGTCAGTTGCGTAGAGGTAGTTACGCAGTTCTTTCCACTCTTGGATTTTTGTATTACGAAGGGTGTCCCACTCACGCCACCTGTTAGCAATCTCAACCGCTAAGACCTCCGGTTCAACAATGTTTTCAATGTCTAAAGTTTCACCAGCCATTAGGCAGCACCTCTAAATCTGTTATTAGCCCAAACAATGTTGCTTCTGTTTTTTCTGTTTAGGCTAGTCGATGGTTTAATAGCCATATCAATACATGAAGCTAATGCGTCGATTACGTCATCATGTGGTGGGTTCCTACTAGATAGCTCTTCTTCTAGTACTTGAATGTTCCCACCTTTGTAATGCCAAATTTGTAAGTTGTCGTATCTAGGTTCAAGGGTAGATGCTATACGCTCTTGCTTACTGCCGTGAGACTTGCCAGGTCTGAACTCATCAATGCTGAGAGACAGGCCGTGGTCTTTAATCATTTCTTTTAGTTGTTTTACGATAGCTGACTGAGCTACTGTAACTTCGGCTCTGATCTTACGGAAAGACCACTTAGCATGTAGGTTGAGTATGTGTTCGAAGTAGTCTGAAATTCTCTCAGTTCTGAACCTATCTATGTCAATAACGTAGCAGTTATTCTCTCCGTCTACACCTACAACTACAATAGCTGTGTAGTCAGCCTTACGATTTAAACTAAATGCAAAGTCAACTGCTGCAAATACATTGATTCTACGGTCCTTATAGTACCAGTAACCGTTATCTCTTGTCAAGAACTTTCTTTCGAAATACTGAAACTTTTCTCTTCTGACTGGTACATTGTCAGGGTCAGTAGGGTCATTGTAGTACTGAGCTTTGAATTGGCTCTTGTCTAGGTACTGACCTCTTTTCTTAGCTAAGACTTGACGGTCAAAACCAAACCACTTTCCATCTTTACGTTTTTGCTTAGGCCAAAGGAACTCACCATTACCTTCGCCACTATCTTCGACTGCTCTCTCGTATACTTCGTAAATTGGGATAGAACCGTCTATGTCTCCGTTGTCGTCGTAAGTGTCCTCTTGCATTTGCATTAAGTCGTTATACAAATCTTTGGGATGATACCTAGTGCCTACAACCCATTCCCTTGAGTTAGCTCCTTCGATGGATGACAGCAAAGAGTACTGACTTTTAACTCTGTCTCGTCCTTCGTTTGTGTAGGCATTCTCGTATACGACTGCATCATCAAGCACTGCGATATCACAATGCAAACCTGTTAAGCTAGTAGTTAGGCCACCTGTAAAGACGGAAGGATCACGGATGTTCTCTTCTTTCCTTAGTGGGTGGTCTAGACAAATCTCAGATGTCGTCCAACGGGTGCGCTTACCTTCTTCTTTGTGGACATGTTCTGGCCAGTATCTCTGATATGTATCAGATGTAAGGATACCCTTAATGAACGACAACTGTTTCTCAGCTAGGTTTGCTGTAGCTGAAATGTATAGAATCCTAAGTGTTGGGTCTTTAGTTAGTTCCCAGGCTGCTCTGAATGCAACTAACCTAGACTTACCGTGGTCACGAGGAAAGAGTAGAAGCTGATGTGACTTACTGTCTTGCCTAGTCCACCAGTTAATTACATCTTCGTGACAAATACCTAGCATTTGCTCAGGTGCAACCAACTTAATAAATACTGAAAGGTCAGCTTCAGCAGCTAGCCTTACGTCGTCTAAGGATGGTTTTTTAGGTTGCATATTACTCTTTAAACTGGTTGTTTCTTAAGCTCAAGAAAAGGGTATGAAGAGCAACCAGCATACCAAGAAGTTATTTCTTTTACCTCAAGCCTGTAGTTCATAATCTGCTGCACTACTTCGTAGGAGGGACACTCAGTGACTTCAGATAACTTTGTTTCGTATGAACCATCAGGCAGAGTAACAACCAACAACAGCAGCAGCTTTGATATTAGACCTAATTCCACCTGTGTAACCCCTTGTTTTAACTTTTAATTTCAGGATGCCTGCCATTGTGCATGTGCGATAGTTTGTCTACATGAGACTTAAGACTAGCTATGTCAGCCTGTATTGTAGCCATTTCTCTGTGACGACGCTCCATTGTACTAGGGTCCATCATACTCGAAATAATAGAAAGCCTTTGATGTTGAGTTTCTACCCTAGTCTCCATAGTATCTAAGCGTTTGTCTAGGCTTCTGAGTCGTTTCTCTAAGTCCGTCAAAGTTTCTAAGATAGCCTTAATCTGCATCTTACCTACGGCTGCTGCACCGGCAACACTGAAGAGTATCCCTCCTAAGGTAACAATCAGCCGTACATCAATAGCGCCTTCCATGACTTAGCATTCCTTCTGCTCCGTCACATTAAACAACTTAGTTACGGTCTTGTCCAAACCGAACCGTAGCTGTACCTGAACCTGAGTAGGAGGCCCTGTAGTGGATGTCTTCACCTTCTTGGCCGACTTCTTCAGTAGGTGCTGTGTAAGTAGCTACAGTAGCCCAAGTGCTTTTGTCTGCGCTTCTTTGAACTGTTACAGTACCTGTGAACGTACCTGAGACACCCAAGTTAAAGTAACCTCTATTGAGGAAACAATCCCCTGAGGTAGTCTGCCCGTTCGTTAGTGCTTCAGAAAGAATTGTAAGAGCCATAAAGTTTTTCCTCTTATGTGTGGTTTACGGATTAGTGATGTAGGTACATGAAAGATAAAGTTGATTGTTATTAGCTCCTGTACCTAGATCAGAAGCAGCTAACTGTGAACCACCGGCTTTGTATAGTCTAATTCTGCTTTCACCTGAGATTACTGTACCGTACTCAGGGTCTGTCCCAAACGTACCTGCAAAGCCTACAGGGGCTGCGTGGTAAGCGGCAATAGCTGCATATGGAAGACCTGATACTGAAATCTGTCCTGCGGCTCCTGTGGCGTCTACGTTGTCAGTTCTGATACGGACGGTGACAAAAACTTGATTACCAATCCTAACGTAGTCTCCATCCTGCTGGTCGTAGGTAGGGTCTGTATCAAAGTTAGTAGTTACAGGAACGTAGGTAGGTGTAAACTCACCCTGCTCATACCTTAGTCCGAAAACTTTAGAAAGAATTGTCATTTGTTTTCCTTAGCCTTATGGATTTACAATCGTGACTGTACCTGTGTTTTGGTACGAAGTGTTTGAGCCTTCGGCTGTAACTGTGTCACCTGAAACAAGTTTAGCTTGCACTCTGTATTTTAGGGTCTTTTGTTCTTTTGGGTTGTATACAGAAACATTGTGGTAAGTACTTAAGTAAGTGCTTAAGTGGTTTGTATTGCCTGTAGCTCCTGTGACATCTGACTCAAGTCTTCTAGTCTGGAGGGCTGAGTAGTTAGCTCCGTTGTCGTCGGAGTACTCTAGCTTTACGTCAGCAGAAACTCTTGTGGTTGAAGTCTCAATGGCTGTAATAAAGATTGAAGCCTCAACGTGTCTGTGTGTGCCGTGTCTTCTGTTAGGTACGTCCCAAGTAAGAATGTCTTGGTAGCTTCCTGTAAGGACTACATCAGATGTTAGTTTGGATGAGATTCTTCTGGTTGGCCCATGCTTGTCAATAATACAATCAGTCATTGGTCTACTTGGGTGGACGTACTCATCTACATGAGACTCAGCATAATCATTAACTGTAATTGTGGTAGCACCAAATGTGCTTATGCTTGCGTGTCTGTCTACTACTGTGTCCGTCAACTGGACGTACTGAAAAGTAAATTCATTTTCGTCAATTAGGTTGTTACTAGCACCACCATCGAAATAGACACCTGTCCCATAACCACCTATGCTGACATCAAAGGAATTAGCTGATCCTTCGTCTATTCGGATAGCTTGAGAACCTCTTGGGTCTGAGTGAACAAGAAACACGTTGTTAGACAAAGCTGGGGGAGCGGTAACAAAGACTACCTCAGCTTTAGTGATGGAAGCTCCGTTTGAATTAGGCATAGGGTTGCCTGCATCTTTGGCATCCATAGCTGTTGTAATTTCATCGCCTCTGCTGCCAGAAGTGTAGTCGTACAATTTGTACTGAGTTGAGCCTGTGCCTATTGCTCTTTTTCCCCAGTTACCATCTGAGTCCTTAACAAAGACTTTAATGCCTGAGGCTTGAGTTAGACCTGAGAAGTCGTCAATCACAAAAGAAAGGTTACTTCCGTTGCCTGTTAGAGTTTCTGTGTCTACAAGGATGGAAGCGTAGATAGTACAATCTTTGAACTGCATAAGCTGAGGTTTGAAGGAAGTGCCTTGCGTGTTTGTAAACCGAACACCGTATCTAGGGTAGTCATTAACTGGGTTAGGGAAATCAGCCTGAAGAACAAAAACTCTTAAAAACTTATTGTTAATAGAACCTGTGCCTGAAGTGCCTGATGGGTCAGCATCAACGACAATACCATCTACGAACCTGTTGATTAGGATGTCTTCGAATACGCAGTTAGAACAGGCTTCGAGGAGAATACCTGCCCACTTAGCTGAGTTACTGCTGTCGTCGGAGTTGCCTTCAAGAGTAAAGCCTTTGAACTGAAGTCTGCTATTCTGGCCTGTAGTGCTGCTTGTAACCTTCAGTCCGTAACTGTCTTCAAACTTTAGTTTAGATAACTGAGGGCCATCACCTACGAAAGCTATATTGTCTAGGTTAGCAAATGCAATATGTGTAGCACACTTAAAGTGACGACCACTTTCAGTAGTTCCGTTGTAGGTGTTAGGAATGTAAACTGTTCTGCCGTAACTTGTACCTTCAGACCAACCATAAGCAATAGAAACGTTGTTAGTACCTGAAGGAGGTGCTGAACCAAAGGTTACTGTAGTTCCTGATACTGAATAGTCACTTCCTAGTGTTTTAGTTACACCACCTACTTTAACTACTATCTGCGATGTATCTGTGTAAGCTACAGCACTTCCATCAATAATAGCTACAGTAGACATACTAAAAGCTGTTGTAGACCCGTCTCCGTTATGTGTATCGGTTCTTTCGCAGAAGGAAGCAAAAGACACAGCATTTTGAATGCTTGGGGCATCGTTAGTACTGCCGTCTCCTACTGCACCAAACCAACGGATGTTAAGTCTACCATCATCGAACTGTCTGACCCAAGCTCCGTTGCCTGAACCTGTAGGAGATACAAGGATAGCTTCTGAAGCATCAATCGAATAAGTAGCGATAGGTACACTTGAGTCGTATACCCACCAAGAACCCTCAAACTGTTGGATAGACGAAGTGGATGCTGCCTTGAGTGCTGTTCTATTAGCTAGTTTGTTAACTGAAGTCTGAAGGAGAGAACCATCGAAATTAACTACTTCAATGTTGTTGGTACCTGAAGCAGGTGCTGAGCTAAAGGTTAAGGTAGTGCCAGATACTGAGTATGCTGATTTAGCCTGGTATACACCAGATACATAGACAAAGGTGAAGTTTTCTGATTCAGGTGCTGAAGAAAGAGTAAAGCCTGTAGTTGATCCGTTACCTGAGAATACATCAACTTCAGCTACTGTCGTGTTTGTACTTAGGCCAATGAAGGTTGAACCATTGTAAATGAAAGCCAGGTTACTTGTTGTGTTAAGGTAGATGTCACCTGACTGGAGTGCTGTTCCGTCATCTCTTGTAGTTGGTGCCGATGAACGAGGAGCAATAAAAGCCCCTGATACTGAGGCTAAACCTGTAAGGGCTGAGATGTTAAAACTTGACCCTGCAATGGTAAGACTATTAGCTTGAATACCATCTGCGTTTAGAATGTCATTACTATTTAGATTTAGGTCAGCACCCATAGAGTTAGGAGTACTACCGTCAAGAGACAAAGTATTATCGAAGGAATCTCTTAGTGCTTCAAAATTAGCATTAAGCTGAGTATTTGACGCATACCCTGAAGTGATAGTCGAGACGGTAGGTTTTTTAGCCATTTAGTATTCCCTATTTCCTACTGAGTGCCTTCAGTGTTGAGTACTTCCTACTGAGGCTACTCTAGTTAACTTTTAGACCTAACCGTTCTGCGTCTTTGGAGAGCATCTGCATAGCTTGACGATCTAAGGTAGTTTCTTTTTGCTTTTGTCTTTCGGACTTACGATCATGAGGACTAACCTTTTCAATCCAACCTCTTTCTAGAAGTAGTTTGGCTGCTGTAAAGGATGACCTACCACCTTCTCTCATTTCCTCAGCTATGCTTCTGATTGCTTCTGACTTAATCCTTACATCAACTTCCTCTCGCCACTTACTGTAGTACCTACGGAGAGATGGGTTAGTTCTGATTGTATCCCAAATATCCCAAGTACCAAAGACAGCCATAGCAAAGGTATACTCAGTTGGGTCATTTGACACATGATCTAAATATAATTTTTTAATACTAAGAAGGGGCTTACCCTCGGAGTTGACAATGTCCTTATCTTTTAATGTAAATAGTTGGAACTTATTGTTATCATAACTTAACTCAAGGAATAGTGATTTAATTCTTGTATGACCAACTGAGTTAATAAATGCTTCTCTTTCAAACAAAGCCATTTAGGGTTCCTTAGGATATCCTTAGTATGTCCTATGAACTAGGACTAAGGACGTAAACATATAAATGAATCAATTGTTGAGACATTATATAGTACTCTTATATTGGTGTCAATAGGGAAAGTGCAAAATATATTATTATTTTATTATTGACAAAGATTGGTATGTATGATACCCTAGTATTATACTTAGGACGTACTAAGGATAGTACTTAGTACTGTACTAGATAAATCTATAAAGGAAATATATAAAGGATTATAGTACATAGGATAGTACTAAGTATATCCTTAGGAAGGTTCCGCTTTTCTAGGGTAGCCTCATATGTCAAATATCTCTTGTAAAGCTCTAGGAGCCTCCTGTGGTGTCCTTGTCTTGTTATCTGGTGGGTTCGTAGCCTAGAAACAAGCCTTGGCCGTACAGGAGCTTCCTAGAGCTTTTTGCATGACCTGAAAAATTGTTAGAAAATGTTTTGGTGTATTGTACATATAAGAGGCACCCCGCGCACCCCCGGCCCGGCCCCAAAAATATGCTGCACCGCACAATAGAATGCTGCACCGCACAACGGAAATTAGTTAGCACCCTACTTGTTGCATAGCTTAATGTTGCGTAACATACAATGGTCAGGCTTATTGTTAGGGCATTAACCATTAGCAGCCTATGTAATATCTAACGGATTGTTACAATGTAACACTTGTGACATTTATGCAACACCTGTGACAAAATTGCAGCACTATAGCGGTAGCATATTACCACAGCCGTTTAAACCGGTTTTAAGCGCCCTGTGGTAGCCTTCCCCTTTTCAATGTTGGATGTATCACAGCGACCCTGACTTGCGCTTTGTTCTCATTTTGTCCTTGCTATATAATATACACGCGAGAGAGCTATGCAAAAACTGCATGGCTGCTATGTGAAAACTGCGTTGGGTCAGGTCACATTTTTGGACTAGGTTAGCACTAGATCAAACAAAAGAGAGAGAGACAGAGACAGATGATAGAGATTGAAGCGCCAGACGGTTCACACTACCAAGCAATCTTCAAAACAGCGGCTGGCTTAGATTATTGCCGAGAGACATTGGCATCTAGAACTCTGGCAGAAGCTGAAATTGAAGCCGATAACTTGCTAGGCATTTATGGATCACCTAACGGGGCTGTATCCTTCAAGTTAGAGTGCTGGTGACAACAACAACGCAAACAAAGGATTTCAGAACCATGCTGACAATAGACGAGTTACTAGAAGCACGTGATCCGGTACTAGTCAGCGTTAAGCGTGCCCGGCACATTGTAACGGTAGGACACGGCCTAACAGACCCGAATGAGTTTCAAGGCTTTATGGATAGCCACGGCAAAGCTCATGATGGTATGATCTGCGCCGCGACGCTCTACGAATGGCTAGGCTACTAATCCACAACAACGCAAACAAAGGATTTATACCATGCTAGTGAAAGATGCCCGCAAATTTGGCAAGATATCCAAGGGTAACACCAAAATGGTTGGGACTACCTTCGCCATTGACGCCTTCGCCTGTAAACGTGGTTCCAAACTTAGAGCGGTTCCGGGTACGCCTTGCCACTCTTGCTATGCAATCAAACTGCAGAAACTACGGCCAAGCGTTGACCAAGGCTGGAAGGCTAACCTTGCGGCATGGGAACAATCCACACCGGACGAATGGGCGCAAGCCATGGCTTTTCAAATCCTACGATATAACGTCGACGGATATCATCGCTGGTTTGATGCTGGCGATCTACAATCCCCGGAAATGTTTGAAGCTATCATACAAGTTTGCAAAATGACGCCTAAAATTAAGCATTGGCTACCTACGCAAGAGAGTGGGTTTATCCATGCCGATATACCTGACAATCTGACAGTTAGGCTTAGCGCGTCCAAGATTGACGGGAAAGCGCCTAAATTTCCTACTACTTCCAGCGTCACTTATGACAAGGCGAGCGCCACTTGCCCGGCACAGCATCAAAACAACAATTGCGGGGATTGCCGTGCATGCTGGTCCCGCGATGTCGCTCACGTCTCTTACCCTAAGCACTAACCCCTAACCCTAAAGGATTTAAACCTATGACAATGACAAGCGCAGAATTCAAAGCCATATGCATTGCAGCCATCGACGCCGCTAAGGTATCCCGTGGAAAGAACAAAGGCATGCTGAAAGCCAAGTGTCCTAAATCCGACAGTGACGGGGCTGCGGCGTGGCAAGCGATGACATTACAGGCTAACCCCTATAAGGCTGGCATATACACCATAGCCATGTTCGATGACAGACAACGGGCGATATTCGACGCAGTGGGCAAGGCTATCGAAGGATATGACGTAAACCATCTGGACCGGGATAGGCAGATACTGGAAGCCCTAGGCGTATGGTGATAGGATAGCCTTAGCAACGTCCATAGCTCGCACCTGTGGGCGTTGCATAGACTACCCTAGAACCTAGAACCTAAGGATCACAGATCATGTCAGACACTATGCACAAGACCGTCTACGCGACACAAGCAACAAAACTGAAGGGACTGAAAGGGCAGACGCTTTACGCTGTCACCTGCTACGCTACGACAGACCACACAAACCTAGGCACGGTCCATTTCAACGCTAAGGCTGAGGCTCAGGCATTCCGGGCGCAGTTCCTCACATTTGAGGATCTGCCCAAGGCACAACCAACACAACAGGCAGAAGGGTAGAACCCGATGACATTATCCGAGGCAGAGAAGATCGTAGGGCGTCAGCAGTCTACATGGGCCATAGCCAACATGGTGACGGCACTACAGATGCACCCATGGCTGAACACTGAGGAGGAGGAAGCACGTCTTTATGCCGCTCGCATGGTGCTACGAAATAGGTTTCTTTCAGCTCTTGCTGACAGGAGGAAAACCCAATGAAAATACTAATAGCCTGCGAAATGTCCGGCATCATCCGCGATGCATTCAGGGCCAAAGGTCACGATGCATGGTCGTGCGATCTGCTACCGACGGAGCGGTCCAGCAACTACCACATTCAGGATGACGTTCTGAAACATCTAGGCAAAGGTTGGGACATGATGATAGCGCACCCGGTGTGTACTTACATCGCTAGAACTAGGTCAATCTGGAACAAGAGAGAGGGTCGGCAGATAGATACTAGTCTGTTCATGTCTCTGCTCAACGCTGACATACCAAAGATATGCGTGGAGAACCCCGTGCCATCAAAGGCTGCCAACCTACCGCCTTACACTCAAACCATCCAGCCATACGAACACGGTCACGACTACAGCAAGCGAACGTGCCTATGGCTCAAAGGTTTACCCAAGCTAGAGCCTACAGATATCGTGGACATTAGTTATATCACGACACCAAATGGCAGGCGCTACACAAAGGGATGGTATGAAACACCACGCAATTCTGTGGATCGGTCCAGAACATTCCAAGGCATAGCTGATGCCATGGCAAACCAGTGGGGCTAGAGACAATGGACATCATAGACGTAATCTCTTGGGTCATATGCATAGCATTCTTCATAGGTGCTCTAGCCTTGGCCGCCGCTTGGACGCATGTCCTGATCCAACTACCAACATGGTACGAAGAGACACTAAGGAAAGAGAAAGAGAAAGAGAAACGTCCGAGTAATGAGATACAGAGACAGAAAGGTGCGGGTAATGAGACAGAGTGAGTGTGCTGAGTGCTATGGTACAGGTGTGTTGGAGATTGAAACTCCGGTATCTGACTGGAACCATGGCGGATACATCAAGAGCCGCATAGAAGAATGCTATGACTGTGACGGCACAGGGCTGAACGAAGTAGAACCAGAAGAAGAAGGAGTGTAGGACTATGAGCATAAGCAATATGACCGTCCATGGTGTGTCATCCATCAAACTTAAATCCGTAAGTTCAGAAAAGGATGTAACATGGAGAGACCTACAGATCGAGACAAACGAAGGGTTTAGGTTCACTCTGACCCTGTTTGCAGACGATGCAGACAACCTCAGGATTAACCTACAGGAGGCAGGAGACTAATGACAAACTTCCAGAACATTGTGTCTCACCTGCAAGGTAGCGAATGGACCAGACCTAAGCAAAGGTCTTGGTCAGTCTTTATCAACAGGCCTGACAAAAAGAAGGGCAACCCGAACGACAGGTTGTGGCATAGCCATAACTTTCTGGACGATGCAGACAAACCTTTAGACAAAGTGGCCGAAGGGTTCTACGAAAATAACTACAGGGCAGGCAGGCAATTTAGCTTTGAAGTTATCGACAAGGAATGCCATTGGATGCTACACTACCCCAACGTCAATAGGACCGTAATAGGTGTAATCCGAAAAGGTGCCGAAACAGGTAGAGGAGCTAAATCCAATGGGTAAATCAGTAGAAACACTAGCATATCTAATCCAAAAGAAAGGCGGAGACATGTCCATAACAAGAGGTAAGGAAGGTGTGACTTGGTCAATTGCAGTCACATATCCTAAGCAAGGTGGGTACACATGGTGGACCGAGGGGCTGCCGGGGGATACCTTAGACAAGTTAGCTAACAGAGTGAACGGGAGGTTCAGTCGATGAACCAACCCAGAAGAGCTAGGTTTGTATTAGTCCAAGGGTTAGACAAGGATGTAGTCTACAAGTTCCAATCTAAGGGACATAGGGACAAGTGGGTAGCTGAGAACCTATGGGCTATCGAAGGTTCATACCAATTTCTAACAACGAGGCAGGTAGACAGAACCTTAGCCATGAACAAAGACACAATCTACAGACCCCTACAGGAGAACCCCAATGACTGATCTATATCAAGGTATACAGATACACCTAATGCATAGGCATTCTAAGGTGCCAACCAAAGGATCATCTCAGGCTGCTGGCTATGACCT
>Ga0315321_10001409_pt1 | contig 18453 bp, 13 predicted proteins | sample M180m21515metaG_FD_203464 | JGI IMG/M metagenome (GOLD analysis project Ga0315321, IMG submission 203464) | Ammonia-oxidizing marine archaeal communities from Monterey Bay, California, United States - M1 80m 21515 | ecosystem: Environmental > Aquatic > Marine > Intertidal zone | place: USA... | reverse complement strand
GCTTTATCCAGCTGCCTAAGATAAAACGTGTACTTCTCATTGCCGTACTGCTGCGATTCATGGACTCATTCATGATCTACACCGAACCCTTCGTGGTAACCGGCGGCGGGCCCGGTAATTCCACTACTTTTCTCTCTATAGATCTGGTGCAAATGGCTGTCGGTCAGTTCGACCTGGGCCCTGCGGCAGCGATGTCCTTGATCTACTTCCTCATCATCCTGTTGGTGTGCTGGGTGTTCTATACGGTGATGACCAATTACGATCAGCAGCAGGGAGGGCAGAACTAAGTGAAAGATGATCTGCGAAATTTGAAACGCGTTACTGTCACGACGTACATTCTGTTTCTGATGCTGCCTATTTATTGGTTGCTGAACATGAGCTTCAAGACCAATCAGGAAATACTCTCCACCTTTAGTCTGTGGCCGGAAGATTTCACCCTGGCTAACTACATAACTATATTCACCGACCCTTCCTGGTATAGCGGCTACATTAATTCCCTCAGTTATGTGTTGCTGAATACCACCATAGCCTTAACCGTGGCGCTGCCCGCAGCCTATGCGTTTTCCCGCTACAGATTCCTCGGTGACAAGCATCTGTTCTTCTGGCTGCTAACCAATCGCATGGCGCCGCCGGCGGTGTTCGTGTTGCCATTCTTTCAGTTGTACTCAGCCTTCGGCCTTATCGATACCTACCTCGCGGTTGCCTTGGCCCATTGCCTATTCAATGTGCCTTTGGCGGTATGGATTCTGGAGGGCTTTATGTCTTCTGTGCCCAAGGAGATAGACGAGACCGCCTATATAGATGGCTACTCGTTCCCACGCTTCTTCGTGAAGATATTCTCACCGATGATAGCTTCTGGAATTGGCGTAGCGGCCTTCTTCTGCTTCATGTTTTCCTGGGTGGAGTTGTTAATAGCGAGAACATTAACAGTCACCGATGCCAAGCCAATCTCTGCCGTCATGACCCGCACCGTATCGGCCTCCGGTCTGGACTGGGGCGTGTTGGCGGCTGCCGGTGTGTTGACTATTATCCCGGGCGCACTGGTTATCTATTTTGTACGCAATCACATAGCCAAGGGCTTCGCGCTGGGTAGGGTATAGGTAGAGGTATATATAGGTATAGGCGAAATAGCCTGCTGAAATAGCAATTGGGCTGTCACAGAAACTTTGCTAGGCTCAATGTCTGTGTGCTTTCTCGCTATGTTAACGAGGAGAAAGCGCACAGCAAGCGAGAAAGCGCACATTAAGAGACCATATGGAACAAGCTTTAGATCCTTCCTGGATGGGGTGGACTCAACCCACAGCCATCTTCTTTGCCAGCATAGCTTGCTTCATTCTGGCGATGTGCGTGTGGGAATATTTTAGCCCCGGCGGGGGTCCGCGTGTCGGCATACTACGATTCGAAACCACCCGTGGCGACAGGCTGTTTATCTCCCTGTTATGCAGCGCGTTTATCTGCCTGGCATGGTTGGCTCTGGCATCCGGCCCACTGTGGTGGGGTGTGTTGCTAAGTAGCGTATTTGCGCTGCTGATATTTATCTTTGTCTAAAACTAAGATAGAAACTAAAAGTTATTAATAGCGCCGCGTAGAGTTACGCAGCCAACTAAAAAAATTACCTATAAAAAGAAACTATAAAGAGAATCTATAATAAGAAACTAACAATACTTGTTTAGATTACCCAGCTACCCAACTTGAGGATTAACATGACTACTCTAAACAAAATTCACCAGTTTGCATCGGTCCTGGTACTACTTTCCTTCACGACCTCAGTCAGTGCTGACATCGATGACGCGCGTAATTGGTTAGGGGAGTTTCAGCCCTCGACATTAACCGAAGAACAACAACTTGATGAAATGAGCTGGTTCATAGAAGCAGCCAGACCCTTTGCCGGCATGGAAATTAAAGTGGTGTCGGAAACCATCACCACCCATGAATATGAATCACAAACTCTGGCGCGAGCATTTAGCGAGATCACCGGCATTCAAGTTACCCACGACCTGATCGGTGAAGGTGACGTAGTTGAGAAGCTGCAGACGCAAATGCAATCCGGTGAAAACATATACGATGCTTACGTTAACGATTCCGATTTAATAGGCACGCACTTCCGTTATCAGCAGGTAAGAAACCTGACCGACTGGATGGCAGGCGAGGGCGCTTCTGTTACTTCACCAACACTAGATCTTGAAGATTTTATTGGCCTGTCATTTACCACAGGCCCCGACGGTAAAGTCTATCAACTACCCAGCCAACAGTTTGCGAATTTATATTGGTTCAGATATGACTGGTTCACCGACCCGGCAATCAAGCAGCAGTTTCAAGCCAAATATGGTTACGAATTAGGCGTGCCGGTTAACTGGTCTGCCTACGAGGACATAGCCGAATTCTTCACCAACGATGTCGGCGAGATAGACGGCGAGAAGGTCTATGGTCACATGGACTATGGCAAGAAAGACCCCTCGCTGGGTTGGCGTTTTACCGATGCCTGGTTAAGCATGGCCGGAGCAGGGGATGTGGGTATTCCCAATGGGCTTCCGGTTGATGAATGGGGTATTCGGGTTGAGGGCTGCAGCCCTGTTGGTTCTACCGTTGAGCGCGGCGGAGCAACCGATGGCCCTGCGGCCGTGTACTCGGTGAGTAAGTATATTGACTGGTTACAGAACTACGCGCCACCGGAAGCTGCCGGCATGGTGTTCAGTGAGGCCGGCCCAGTTCCTGCACAGGGCAATATCGCCCAACAGATATTCTGGTACACCACCTTCACAGCCGACATGGTGGCCCCGGGCTTACCAGTGATGAACGATGATGGCACGCCCAAGTGGCGTATGGCGCCATCGCCACATGGAGCCTATTGGGAAGAGGGGCAGAAGCTGGGTTATCAGGACACAGGTTCCTGGACCCTAATGAACTCAACCCCAACCGACCGCGCACAGGCGGCATGGTTATATGCCCAGTTCGTCACCTCGAAGACAGTATCCTTAAAGAAAAGCCACGTCGGCCTGACTGTCATCCGCGACTCGGATATACGCCACGAAAGTTTTACCGAGCGCTCTGCCGAACTGGGTGGCCTGGTGGAGTTCTACCGTTCCCCGGCAAGAGTTCAATGGACTCCAACCGGAACAAACGTTCCAGACTATCCCAGGCTGGCGCAGCTATGGTGGCAGAACATTGGCGATGCAGCTTCCGGCGCAAAAACGCCACAAGAAGCAATGACCTCATTGGCAGTTGCACAAGAGAGACTGATGCAACGCTTGCAGCGAGCGGATGTGTTGGGTGAGTGTGGCCCACAGCTCAACGACCGCCAGAGCAGAGAGTATTGGTTCGCCCAGCCAGGTGCACCGAAGGCGCCGTTAGCCAATGAAAAGCCACAGGGAATTACGGTGGACTATGATGAGTTGGTTCAGAGTTGGCAGTAAGGCTTTACTCGTAAAAAAACCCAGAACAATTAAAAGAAAATTAGAGAGCGAGGATAGATTATGACTGCTTATAGATTCAGTTTTAGAAAGCTATTTGTTGGAGTTCGTTCGCTGGCTGCACTTGCCATGCTATTGATTTGCACTGCCGCCTTCGCCCAGCAACCGCCACCACCTGCCGGTGCATATGACGCTGCTCCCTATTTGGGGCAGATCCGCAATACCTATGTTTACGGCGACATCTGGGAACGCCCCGGTCTGTCGGCCCGTGACCGCAGTATGATTACAGTCGCTGTGAATCAGGCGCTTTATGCAACCTATGAGTTAAAGCTGCATATGGGCAGAGCACTGGACAACGGCATCACCCAGGCCGAACTGTCGGAGATTATTGCCCATACTCTGTGGTACTCGGGTTTTCCAACGGGTGTTAACGCTGCCAGAGTGGCAGCTGAGATATTCGAGGAAAGAGGTCTGCCAGCCCGTCCTCCTGGCGCTTCCAATCGTCAACCGCCGGTTGACCCGGACCTTGAGTTCCCCGGGGCTTTCCAGCAAACCCCTTATCTGGCTGATCTGTTAAACCAAGTCGTCTACGCCGAAACATGGAAGCGCGAGGAACTATCGCCCCGCGACCGCAGCATGATAACCGTGGCAGTGGGTACCGCAATGTATGCTTCCAGCGAAGTACGCTATCACTCGGGCCGTGCATTGGATAACGGAGTCACACAGGAAGAGCTTGCCGAGATTATTACTCATGTGGCCTTTTACTCCGGCTTTCCGACTGCAGTAAATGCAGCCCGGGTTCTCGAAGGAGTCTATTCCGCCCGCGGCTTGCCCATGGGCGATGGTCGATTCCCCGCAGCGCCTTATTTGGATGAGTTGGTTGCAGGTCTGGTGTTTGACGAAACCTGGGGGCGGGATCAATTGTCAGCTCGTGACCGCAGTCTGGCTACTATTGCTGTGACGCTTTCCAATTACCAGACCGATCAGTTGCGTGTGCATTTGAATAGGGGCTTGGATAATGGCCTGACTACGCAAGAGATTGCGGAGTTGATAGCGCAAGTAACCTTGTATTCCGGGTTTCCTACGGGGGTTAATGCCTCGCGCACTTTTGCGGAGGTGTTGCAGGAGCGGGGGATGGCATTGCCGGACTAGAAGTTATTCTGCTGTGCGAAATTGCGAGCAACAAGAAAGACCGGTTACTCTGAAGTGATTGGGCGTTTTATTTAGTGAGGCGAGGGGAGTTGGCTCGAAGTAGTACCTAATAGAATTACATGGACCTTCCCTTGAGGGGGGGCAAATGTCCCGCCGCTCAATTCTGATCACTTTCCAGATTCAGTAGGCTGATTAAAACCATGAGTCCGAAGCAGAGGAATACGGCTCCTGATAAGTATAGGGCATATTGTAGACTATATAAGTCTGCCATATAGCCAAAGATTGGAGATGTCGAAGCAAAGAGAACACGGATGATAAAGCTTCTTATAGACATGACAGTTGCCCGCATATTCGAAGGAATATTTCTGTTCATGTAGTCGCGTAGTACAGGTGTGGCAACTCCTCTGGTAATGTAAAAAACGAGTAATATTAATATTCCCCATAAGTTACTTATATATGCAACTGTGAAATAACAGGTAGCAATAAGGACTAACAATAAAGTGAGCAATATTTTGGTTTTTATTCTCCGTTCGATCTCGTGTGCGTAGAAGGACGGTATAGCAACTGCCAAATTTAGTCCCGCACCAATCAATCCGAAATATACTACTTCAATATTGAGTGATTTAAAGTAAGGCTGTGCAAACCAGGCCATCGTTAATGTCGCCGCTCCAAATACGGAGGAGTAAAGAATATACGCTCTTAAAATCCTGCTCTCGATCATGGCGTAGTGAATGATTTTCTTAATGTTCTTCCAAGGTTTATTTCTTCCATCTTCTATCCGATGAACTTTGGGTTCCACTAGGAGAAGTGCAACTATGAAACCAGCCAGAGCAATGCCGATTTGGTAATAGAAAGGAGTTCTCAAACTAATTTCGGCTAAGAACCCTCCGATCACGAAGGCAAGCGCTTCGGCGAGGTTTCCCATGGAGATTGTTCTTCCCTCCAGTTTAATGAAGTCACCTCTTCGATCTAACTCCACTAAAGAGTCATACATTAACGCTGTATCTGATCCAGAGATAAAACTTTGACCAACCCCCAAACAAAGTGCAGCTAACAAAAACCCATCGAAACCATATGAAAGCGAATAAGTTAGAATCCCTAAGAAGCCAAAGAATGTTCCTATGACCATAGAGTTTTTTCGCCCTAATACATCGGCCACATAGCCGGAAGGGATTTCGATAAGTGCAATGGCCACGGAATAGATTGCTTGGATAACAAACAAGTCGGTGATGGTGAGGCCATTATCTTCATAAAAAAGCCAAATAATCGGCATGAAAAGCGTCATCCACTTGGATGCCTTGATGACATACAGTTTCCAAATGTTTGAATTGACGCTCATGAGAATGTATGACTATGTAGTGTGGTGCAGTTTAGAGGAAAGATTTGTTCGGTCCTCAAACATAGGATTGTAAAATGGAAGAAAGGTTTTCAGCTTTGGAGTCGAATCGATTGGGTTGTTGTCTTCGGCTTACATAGATGGGCTGATTCCAATGAAAAAGACCGGCAGAAAAAAGCCCCTATCGGTCTTTGTGTGCAGTGAGTATTGGAGATTATCGAGGCTCAGTCAACATCTACAACTGAGAGCAACTCTTTCTCTTTTCGTTCTTCTGTCAGCCTCTCAAAACCTTCATCATCCAGATGAGTGACCGCAATCCATGCATGATTCATTTCATCTGCAGTTCGGCTACCCCACACAACGTACTGGTCTGGATCGGTGACATTCGGATTATCCGGAGTATTGTCATACCATTGCTTCATGACAAGAACAGCTCCTGTCGGAAGTAAAGGAGCTACGTCTGGGTCGTAGATGTGGCTATGGTGCCACGTAGCGCTCCAATTGGATATCTGACTGACTGCCTCAGTGCGACCGGTTTCTGGATAGAACACCTCCAGAGAAGCTGCATTCATACGGAGGTGGCCATGGGGTTGAAAACTGTCGATTCGTACCGGATGGTCAAATGACTGGAAGCCTTCTATCAGCGCATAACCATTTGGGGGTACTAGCAAGTCGCCCTCTCGGCCGATTTGATATTGTTTCAGATCCTGTTTGTATTGTGCCTGCTCTTCATAGCCTTCAGGATGCAGCCACAGACCTACCTCTACTACGTTGTCTCTGATCATCTCACCTTGAGCAGTGGCGCCCAGACCGCCTGGGAACATGTGAATGCTCCAGCGGACCTGTGAACCGGCCGGAACTGTCCGACAAACACCCTCAGGGACCAATTCACCCCATTTGCCCATGGCGTACTCGGTTAATTGACCATAGGTTGCAAATTCACCATCTTCGGTAGGTGCGTATATATCAGAGTTGGCATGGTGAACAACGGCTTTGGCATCACCGCGAGGTTTTACTTGCACAGCCTTGATGCAGCGATCTGTCGCTAATTCCATGTCCACAAAATGCTTGCTCCACATATCGCCTCCGCTAGCAGGTATATCGATAGGGATGGAAGCGACGATTAAGTCTGGTTGACCAAGCTCGGCAGTGAAATTCCATTCGTTTGGATCGCCTATTTCAGGCATTGGTACAATTACATCTGGGTCACCCAAGGGTGAGCCTTGATTAACCCAAGCCACGATAGTGTCGATCTCTTCCTGTTCTAGGCGCCAGTCACCTTCAAGATCCTGAATGCCAATGCCGTGATCGTAGGCGTAGGGAGGCATGGTTCTGTCGGCTACTTTCAATTGGATCAGGGGGGCCCACGGGCGTACCTGGTCGTAGTTGGTCAGCTGCATTGGGCCGATACCGCCTTCTCGGTGGCAGACTACGCAATTTTCGTTAAGAATTCGGCCAACGTCACCAGTGTAGGTAACTGCATGATTGGCATCGGCTTGTGCCAGTGCTTGGGTCTGAAACCCTATCAAAGCAAGCGCTGCTATGCTCAAACAGCTTTTTGTAATCTTCATAATGCTCTCCTTACGCCCTATTTTATTCAGTTGTATAAAATATCGTGTATACATGATGAATTCAAGTATTTTGCGTGGTGTGTTTGCTAAAACGATGATGCCATAACGAAGTTGGGGAAATCTGGTCATTGAAAGAGCAGGCAGTAGTGATTTTGGCCCGATCACTCTCGAAATCCTGCGGTGGAGATTAACTTCTATTAATGATGTGTCTGCAGCGGTGATTCAGATTTTTGGGTTCGTAGGACTTAAAGCGGAGAGACAAAAATGATTCGCCCGCTAGGCAAGAGTGGCCGAATCAGAAGAATCACGGGGTTACAGTGATTCTCTGATAGACGTTTGTCCAGCAGCACTGGTTGGTATTGGAGCTATCCGGCGCAGAAAAATTGTCTACCTTGGCGTGAATGATATAGTTACCGGGTTCGGAAAAACTGGCGTAGACTTGGGCCAGACCTTCACCTTCAGGTGCTGAAACTACATTGGGCCCATTTTGGTTGGTTACTAATGTGCAGCCTTGACAGAGGACCGAAGGTTCTTTTGCTTGCGCTTCAAAGTCGACATCGCTCGCATTGTCCGGGTGACGAGTAAATGTCACTGCGCCAGGGCCCTGATACTTGTTGAATGTAACACCTACAGGCAATATTTCTGCAAATCGCGGGTCGTTTGAATCACGCACCGATGGATCTTTCACTCTTACTGTTAAAAGTACTTCGGATTCGGCCTTTACTGAATTAGGATAATCGCGAACGGAAGCTAACAGCCCCGGAGAAATGTCGTTACTTTCGCCGAAACCAGCAAGCGGCTGTAGAGCGCCTTGGGGTCGTGGCAATATGAAGTCGAGTTCATAGGCAACACGGCCAGCTCGACCAGGTACTCTAAGAACTTCCTGATTGTCAGTCTTTAGGTTCCACCAAATCTCGGTATCTATCTTGTCCGCTGGTACTGTGATGCTAAAAACGCCAGTGTGGCGGCCAGTGGAAAAATGTGTGGGTTGCATGCCGCCGTATTCAGCGGGATTCATAAAGTTGGACTCTCCAAATGGGATTTCTACAGCTTCCTTGTTTCTATTCAGGTAGCCGAAAGAAAAGCTTATCGTTTCATCTGGGTTACGGATAAAGCCTTCCATTAAAGGAATGATTGGCAAGCCTTCAGTCGGTGCCAGGCTAAGGAAGCGGGGTTGCTGTGCCTGACTTGAAACACTGATCAGGACGAGTAGTACAGAACTGAGCATGCCCAGTGTTTTAAGAAATTGTTGCATTTTTGTGCTCTCCAAATAGCAGTTCCGATGAAGCTTTTTCACTACGAATGAGATTGTTTCATAAATGGTTCTTTAGTAACCCTTATTCGCATCGATACAGATTTTCTGCTATATCACGCCAGTGGATATCAGAGTGTAATCTCATTTTAATCATGATTATTCAAATGTATAAAATATCGCTTGTGGATAAAGATTACAAGTATTTATGGAATCTATTTGCTAAGACTATGATGTTATAAAATGGGAACCTCTCAGTATTGTCGAAATATTTATCGATGAGTCGGCCGCGATACCAGCAGCATGGGCATCATATCTGGCAATACCATATCTATCGAAATCAACGCACAATCTGTGCCCCGATAAAGGGGCAGGCAGTCCTTGGGTTAGATCAGCGAAGTGACAGCCTGGATTTACGTGCATTGCTATAGTGCTTGGCAATTGCTGTTTCGGCTATATCCGGGTTGTGTGATTCGAGGGCTTTGATAATAGATGCGTGTTCGTGGTAAGCATCATTGATTCGCTCGGGGTTGCTAAATGGTCGCCCTTGAAGTAGCCCTATTTTAATGCGTAAGCGCCTTAATGTTTGTGATAAATAAGTATTGTTACAAGCGTCGTACAGAACGGCATGAAACTGGTTGTCGATTTGAGAGAGTTTTCCCGGTTCTTCTCTGGCACTGTCAAACAGCGCCAAATTGGCTCTGAGCATTTCGATTTCCAAGTCTGAAATATGCACAGCGGCGGCCCGGGCAGCAAGAATTTCGAGTTCATCGCGAACAAAATAAAAGCCTTCAGCCTCTAGAGGCGATAATTGAGTGACGCACACTGTGCCGCTCGGTAACAGTTCAAGTAGCCCCTCAGTCAATAGCTGGCGTATCGATTCGCGAATGGGTGTGCGGCTCATGCCCAGCTTTTGAGCCAGTACGGCAAAGTCGACTTCTTGGCCAGGACTGATTTCACCGGTTTGGATTGCATCGCGGAGATAGGCCAGCGCTTGGTCCGCAAGTGGCATGTTTTTCTGTGCGGTTGTTGGTTTAGGTTGTTTAGATTTTGTCATATGTAGGGAGTGCAAAGATTCTTTTAATGTAAAAAAGTAGTCTAAAAATCAGAGGTATTGGGCTAAGTTCTCAGGTCAGATGATCGGTAAATGAAACGCCGGTCACAAATATGTATGACATCTACTTAGGCTATACGAACATATAGTATCTGTACGGACACCGCATGCACATAACTTTATACACATGAATACTATAGTCAAGACTAGATTTCACAAAATATTTCGTTCAAGTAGGCTCCGCAACACAAAGCGATGCGGGGGCTTGATTCAGTTGTTGGTGCAACCATTCGCTCACAGTCACCACTACCTAGCCAACAGTAAGTAGCACCACGGTCAGCATCTCCATAAACCTACAGAGTAGATTCATAATGTGCGGCGATGAGCGGATAGTCTTTATCTACGGTCTGGGATGTGACAGCCTGGAGCTGCGCGCACTGCGATAGTGTTTGGAAATAGCTCTTTGGGCTTTGTTCGGGTCGCGTGATTCGAGGGCTTTGATAATAGATGCGTGTTCCTTGTAAGCAGCATTGATACGCTCCGAGTTACCAAATGGCTGTCCTTGAAGTAGCCCAATCCTAATGCGTAAGCGTCGCAATGTTTGTGACAAATAACTATTATCACAAGCGTTGTGTAGGATGACATGAAATTGGTTGTCAATTAGAGAGAGCTTTTCGGGTTCTTCTCTGGCACTGTCAAATAAGGCCAAATTAGCCTTGAGCATTTCGATTTCTAAGCCTGAAATATGCACAGCGGCGTTGCGTGCAGCAACAGCTTCGAGTTCATCACGAACATGATAAAAATCATCGGCCTCTTGAGCTGATAACTGTGTGACGCACACTCTACCGCCTGGTAATAATTCAAGCAGACCTTCGGCCAATAGCTGGCGTATCGACTCGCGAATCGGTGTGCGGCTCATGTCCAGCTTCTGAGCCAATGCAGCAAAATCGATTTCCTGGCCAGGTTTGATTTTCTGTGTCTGGATTGCATCACGCAGATAAGACTTCGCTTGATCTGTCAGTGGCGTATCATGCTGTGCGGTTGTCGGCGTGGGCTGTTTAGGTTTAGTCATTTGCTAGACAGTTTAAAGAATCTTTGATTGCAAGGGAAGTCAGCGTTGAGTTCTAGGAATCAAGCGAATATCCGACATCCCGGCGATCGTTTTCGATCTGTCTCCACCTCTCCATTAGTGCGCCTCATTCCCTCTTTGCTAGAGCACCCGTGGGTATTAGATGGCCGTGAATGAGCCGAATTAATTATTCGCACGGCTTAAGTTCATGACTGATTGCTTTTGAGGTGGGGGGGATGCTCGAAATTGGGGTTTTTGGGCAAAAAAAAGCCCAACAACCATAAGGTGTTGGGCTAAATACTTACATCTAAGAGGAGAGATAAATGCAATAAAACCCACAGTTTGTAAACATTTACCCGAACCATACACAACAAAAAACCTAATATTGATTGTGTATGAAGTTAGATTATACAATTGAATAAAATAAGTCAAGGCAAGATTGTATTAAATCCTTCGTTGCTTATATTGACTCAACATAGAGTGAATAGGGCAGGATCAATGTGCCTATAGGCACCACAATATCGGTGTTTACTAGCGTAGTTTATATGAGGGAAGAGAGTGTAGCTTAGGCGGAAATAGCTACACAGAAGCCAACACTGGAAAGCGGACGAAGACGCAAGCTGCTGCATGAGCAGTTTTCGGGCCCGACCATGGTGGCTCGCGCTCATCATTCAAGTGCTTGGTATACCATCGTGTTGAATTTCGCCCGGATGTCAGATTGACTCGGGCGGACTTGTGACATGAAAACAGCGATGAGGTTTTCGCTTGGATCGATCCAGTAAGAGGTAAGAAAGGCACCGCTCCATGAATAGCTTCCTATCGAACCCAACTCTCCGGTCTTCGCGGGATCAACAATAATTTCGAAACCCAAACCGAAATCAGTAATTTGATCGCCGTCCGAATCTATGCGAGCGCTTTGCATAAGTTCCACAGACTTGCGACTCAATATTTGAGAGCCATCCAGTTCTCCGTTGTTCAGCAGCATTTGTATAAAGCGAGCGTAATCATAGGCCGTGGAAGACACCCCGGCACCACCCGAAAAATAACTCTGTCCATCTCCGGCTGGGTAACGTGGATTATCGAGAATGATATTGGATTCATGTCCTCGCGAGACGGTCAGTCGTTCTTGACCTGCTTCGGCATAGAGTGTTACGAGGCGATCGGTGCTGGATTTTGGCAGATAGAAATGGCTGTCCAGCATGTTTAGTGGAGTAAATATTTCCTCGGTGAAAAATTGGTCGAGTGGCTTGCCGCTGATCACTTCGATGAGGTATCCCAGCAGGTCGAGACCGAGGCCGTAAACGTAATCTGAACCGGGTTCGAAGAGTAGCGGTTGCGTGGACAAAAGCTTCATTTGGGCCTCGAGAGTAATGTCCCTGCTGGTCATTCCATCGATTATACCGGCATCAACGTAGGACTTTTGCACGCTGTTGGACGCAAACGGATAACTAATTCCAGATGAGTGTGTGAACAGATCGACTATCTTGATTTGCACGGTAGCGGGGGCCGTGGCGGATACATCCCCATTGGCGTCCACTTCGGATACTACCTGCATGTCGGCAAACTCGGGAATGTACTTCGAGACCGGGTCGTTCAGCTGGAAAAGTCCGCGCTCATAGAGGATCATCGCCCCCACTGAAGTGATAGCCTTGGTCATTGACGCAAGGCGAAATATATTGTCTTTTTGCATCGGTGTTTGCGCATCGATATCGGCAAAACCGAAACTCTTGAAATAAGCGAGTTGGCCGTTTCTGGCAACCAGGGCAACCGCACCCGGGATCTTGCCGCTGGCAATTTCGGCGTTGATTACTGCATCGATTCTGCCAAGGCGTTCTGGCACAAAGCCAGTGCTGTCGAGTGGATCAGAATCTGCAAACTGAGCCCGTGCTGTATTGGCTGCAAGGAGCAGCAGGGCGGTTACTAAAATCGCTTTTCTCATTTTTTCTCCATGAAGTAGGTCTATAGACCTAGGCCTCGTTTAAAATTTAACTTGGAAAATAGAGAGCCCAGCTACTTTCTCATAAACAGAAAAAACGGCTAAGCCCTGCGCTTGGCCGGCTCTTATGACTAGCTTAAGTATTATGGAATTAACCGCGGAACGAAACGGGTCATCCCCTTAAACACGCCTACATCCCCGGCATAAATATTGCCATCTTTGTCGGTAGTAACACCTTCGCCCATGGCGCCGACACCACCCATGCCAGACGGCCGAATTGTGGAGACGTGTTCTGGTATGAAATACAGCACTTCGCCGTTGCGGGCATTGCCGACACGAAGCCCTTTTCTCCAGCCACCCGGGTTATAGTTTTCATCAGATTCAGAGTCAATGGCGTAAAGCAAGTCATTGCTAGGGTCTATGTGGATTCCGGAAATGCGACTGAATTGGTACCAGGTGTCTAACCACTCTCCGTCTTGGGTGAAGATCTGAATACGATTGTTTCCTCGATCTGCGACAAATAGGCGCCCCTGGGAATCCATGGCAAGGCCGTGTGGTGAACGAAACTGGCCATCATCCCAGCCATATTCACCGAAGTGACCTATATAGGTGCCATCAGGCTCCCACATAGTGATTCGACTCTTAGTATCGGGGCCAGGTTCATTTTGAAACTGAGCAGCGTGAGTTTCGGCAATATAAATACGGCCATTCGGAGCTATTAACACATCGTTTGGGTCAGTGAGATGAGTAGGTGGATCGCCTACCTCGCCCGGTGTACCGATGGTCAACAGCAGCTCCCCGTCAGCACTAAATTTGAGTATCGCACTGCCCAAATTGGCGGCAGCAGGGTTCTCGTTTATTTCATCTTGATTCGCAATGCGAGCATCAGCAATCCAGACATTGCCTTCATGATCCACATCGATGCCATGGGGCCAGAGGATCTGACCGGCGCCGAACTGCGTAACTACACGCCCATTCGGATCAAGTTTAACAATAGGGTTAATACCCGGAGTCGTGGCACATTGATTGTTGCCGCAACGATCTCCTGCCCATATATGAATGCCATCAATATCGATATCTACCGCGCTGACAGAGCCCCAACGGCGGCCATCTGGCAGAGAACCAAAATTACGCTGGGTGACATAAGGATTTGGTAAATTATTAATCGGTCGCTGACCCGCGTGCGCAGCTGGCTTTCCAGTCTCTGTCATTGATCCGTCAGTCTGTGCCATTGAATTTACTTGCGCCATAGCCCCCGCAGACGCCAACGAAAATATAAGCCCCACCAACCCGGTTTTTATCAGGGCTTCTAAACAGACGATATTATTATTACTCATTATGACCTCTCTTGATTTTTAGGGTTATGAACATACTACTAACAACACTAATATTGGTCTGCTTTTCTATTGCGGCTAATGCTGGCGTCTATAGTTGTCAAATATACCTTCACCGATTTTCCATGTTAGGGGACGCAATGATGATTCACCAGTATGCATTCCAAGCCTACGGGTCCAAACTACAGTATAAATATACTTGTAAATCCCTGCGAGTAGATTATACAATTGAATAAATATTTATGTCCATCTCGAAAATCGGCTAAACTAACGTAGTTCTTTCAAAGTGTTTATTGAATAAGAGACAAAGCCATGAAAACCAATATAGGTCGAATTCCGCATTACATTTTCTGTATTTTTACTCTCGTCACTGGTAGCTCCGCGTGCGCTCAAGCTGGCTACCAGGTTCCTCGAACTAGTGACGGACAGCCCGATATCCAGGGTGTGTGGGCAAATAACACTGTTACTCCTGTGCAGCGACCAGATATATTCGAAGGTCGCGAGTTTCTCACCGCGGAAGAAATGCAAATTATTGCGCAGCGAGCTGGCGAAATTACGTCAGAGACCGATGACGCCCTGTTTGGCGAATCAGTGATTACATCAGCCTTGTCAGGAGATACAGGATCCAATGATCCCTCCACCGGAAATTACGATCAGTTCTGGTTGGCGGAGCGGAGTATACATAACCGTACTTCCCAGATTATTGACCCGCCGAATGGAAAATATCCACCGCTTACAGAGGGGGGCACAGCCAGACGTGAACGGTTGGCCCAGCTGAGAAACAACTCGGCTGCCGCCGGCGAGCGTTTTGAGACCCTCGACTCCTATGCGACTCTGAGCCAGGATGACCGCTGCATCACTAACGGCGCACCCTATCTGGATTCCGGATACAACAGCTACTGGCAAATCGTACAGTCCAAGGATTACGTCGTAATCGTGCAAGAGATGATGCATGACGCCCGCATCATTCCGCTCACCGACATGCCACACGCGCCCGAGGCTATCGAGCTCTTGCATGGCGATTCCCGTGGCTACTGGGATGGCGACACCCTGGTGGTGGAGACGAGTAATTTTTCGGATAGGAGTGAACTTAGCCACAACCGCGCCGAGCTAAATGTTGAACGCATTACTCGAATCGGTGATGGACAGTTGCGTTATCAACTTACTTCGAACGACCCCGGTACTTATTCTGCCCCTTACACCCGGGAGATTATCTTCGACTATTCCGATGGAGATATATACGAGTTTGCCTGCCACGAGGGCAACTATGCGTTGCCTAATATGTTACAGGGTGCGCGGGAAGAGGAGCGGCGGGAGGCCGCCGGCGAGAATTAATTTACGTCGTGGTCTGATTAAACCAAAGGAGAGGCAGGGATTCATGTCACCCACTAGTTCGCCTATCGTCGTTCTGGCCACTCTTCTACTTCTGACCGGGTGCGTAACTTCCAGCAATATCATCACCAGGGAAGGTCTGCCCAACCCCAACTCTGAAGCTGTCAATTCTCTAGTCACCAATCCCTTGGTCGCTAAACATAAGCACGACAACACTCTGGTGATGGGGTCCGAAGGTGCCTCAACCGGCAAGCCATTGGAGCATCTTCCAACTGGTCAATGGACACCGGACTGGCAATTAGGTGAGCCTGATCTGATCGTGAAGCTTCAGGCGCCGTATTCGCTTCCGCTAGAGGATTCCGACGTATTCCGCAATTTCGTAATACCGAATGTAACTGCGTCAGATCGCTATGTGCGCGCGCTTGAGTTCAGGTTAGACAATCACGAAGTCGTTCATCATGCCGAGTTTCGCCTCGACGAGACTGACGCCTCGTGGCGACGCGACAACGAGGAGCCTGGCACTGGCTACGGAGGAATGGACAACCCAACGGCACATTATCCCGACGGTCATTTCGTGAATTGGGTCCCCGGGAAGCGAGCCTCTGAATTGCCCAAAGGGCTCGCCTGGCGACTGCCTAGCGACGCGGATCTCGTGGTGCAGTTGCACATGATGCCGTCCGGTTTCGAGGAGATCATCGATCCAGTGATAGGGCTCTATTTTGCCGACGAACCTCCCGAACTGAATCCGCAAATGATCTGGCTCGGCTCGCGCTGGCTGCCCATCGCTGCGGGTGACGCCAGTTTTATGACTCGCGACAGTTACGAGCTGCCCTATCATGTCGATGTGCTGAGCGTTATGCCTCACTGTCACTTCACCTGCAAGGACATCAAGGCCTGGGCCACTCTGCCGGATGGCAGCCAGCAGTGGCTTGCGAGAATTGAGGAATGGGATTTTTACAGGCAAAGCGAGTCCCGCTTCGAACAACCAATCAGTATGCCGCGTGGTACGAGGTTATCGATGGAGTTCGTCTATGACAACTCCACGGACAACGAACGCAATCCTAATAACCCGCCGCAAGACATCGAATTCGGTCCTTTATCATCGAACGAGATGGCTGACTTGTGGATTCAAGTCATGCCCCGCAACGAACTCGAGAGCGAGAGTTTGAGGCGTTTCTCCGCTAATCACTTGCGGGAGAGGATAATTGAACGGCAGGAACGAATCGTCGAGCTCGACCCCGAGAATACCGTGGTGATTGAGAGTCTCGCCATCGCGCTGACTGATCTGGGACGATACAACGAGGCGCTCAATTACTGGCGACGTTATGTGCAACTCGCTCCGAACGATTCCCGTGGGCATCTCAATCTAGGTACGGCTCTCGGCTTCTCGAATCAGGTTGCGCAAGCTGAGTCTCATTTAAAGCTCGCCACACAGTTGAATCCTGGCTTTGCGCCAGCATTCTTTCGGTTGGGTCGCGCACAGTCCTATCTGGGTCGTTTCGATGATGCTCTGTTAAGTTTCTTCGCCGCCTTGGAGCTCAAACCTAATGAATCTATGACCCTCTACGCCGCGGCCCGCTTGCTGGCAAGTCATCCTGATCCCGGTAAGCGCAGAGCAGGCGAAGCGCTTGAATTGGCCAACCGAGCATTGCAACAACTCCCTGAACCCGACGCCATGTCGCTAAGTACGCTAGCAGCGGCCCAAGCCGCTACAGGCGACTTTGAATTGGCTGTAACGACTGCAAGGCTGGCCTTAAGCCGAGTCGCAGCCAATGAGAGTTCATTGGGCCCGATCATAAGGCGTCAGGTGGATCAGTATCAGCAAGGCCAGATCGAGGTGGTAAGAGCTGCTGGAGAAAAACGATTCGTTGTGCCCGGCGAGCGGCGTTAATCTGCCTCACTACATAATCAAGTAAAGTCATCCACAAGGAACATAAAGATGCCCGATGCCATTCTCCAACCTTTCAAACTCAAAAACACGACATTCAAGAACCGGATATTCTCTGCAGCACACGAGCCGGCCTTTACCGAAGACGGAATGACCGCAAAACGGTACATCGCATATCACGAGGAAAAGGCCAAGGGCGGGATGGCGATGTCGATGATCGGCGCCTCAACTATCGTCAGCCGTGATTCCCCCGCAACATTTGGCAATGTGGATGCCTCTACCGACCGGGTCATTGAATGGTGGGGCAAGCTCGCGCAGACAGTGCATGCCTATGACTGTAAGGTGATCACACAGCTGACCCATCTTGGCCGCCGCACCAGTTGGGCTGATCCGGATTGGTTGCCTCTCATGTCAGCCTCCTGCGTGCGCGAACTAGCGCATAAACAATATCCAAAAGCGGTTGAGATCGAGGATATCAATCGTATCAAGGCCGAATATGTCGCCGCCGCGATTCGCGCGGAACAGGCCGGTCTTGATGGCATTGAGTTAATGGCTTACGTGCAATTCGCCGGCTCTTTTCTGATTTTAGACCAGAATTTTCGCAGCGATGAATATGGCAGTGACAGCATCGACAACCGCATGCGCTTTAGTCTCGAAGTGCTCGAGGAGATCCGTGCGGTTGTCAGCGCTGACTTCATTGTTGGAATTCGAACTACTGGCGGCGATCCAGACGGAATGAGTGAAGAAGAGGCGCTAGATATTAATATGCGCTATGCCGAGAGCGGGATGACCGACTATCTCAATATCGTCTACGGCTCGGTCATGGGCAGCGAGTTGGGCGTTAGCCGGTCGGTTCCACCGATGGGTACACCTGCCTCTCCGCATATCGACAAACTGAAGAATATCCGCAGTCAGATCAGTGTGCCGGTAATCCATTCCTGTAGGGTAATGGACCTTGGCTCGGCCCGTACTGCGCTCGAGATTGGTGCAGTGGACATGGTGGGTATGACCCGCGCCCACATGGCTGATCCACATATTCTTTCTAAATTTGAAGCAGGTTTTGAGCACCGCATCCGCCCTTGCGTCGGGGCAGGGCACTGCATTGACCAGATTTATCAT
>Ga0315321_10001408_pt1 | contig 18475 bp, 13 predicted proteins | sample M180m21515metaG_FD_203464 | JGI IMG/M metagenome (GOLD analysis project Ga0315321, IMG submission 203464) | Ammonia-oxidizing marine archaeal communities from Monterey Bay, California, United States - M1 80m 21515 | ecosystem: Environmental > Aquatic > Marine > Intertidal zone | place: USA... | reverse complement strand
CGCGACCAAGGTCGAGGTTGCCGAGGCTGATGTGACCATGGGCGTCGCGCTCGACATTGGAGAGCTGGCTGTCGGGGAGCAGCTCACTGAGGCCCTCGGCAAGCACGAAGATGCCGTGGTGGTAGCCATTCTCTTCGCGTTCAATGATGATGTTGAGGAGGTGATTGACGAGTGCAGAGAGGTCGACTCGACGGCCTTCTGGGCGGTCGACCATGTAGGACTCGGCGTCCTCCACACCGATGACCCGGGTGGCCTCGCCGGCGATGGCGACCCCGTAGGCGAGCCAGCCAGCCTTGCGGCCCATGGTCTCCACCACGAAGTAAGACGCGGTGGCCATCGCATCGGCGCGCAGATTGAGCAGCTCCTTGGCCATGACGTCGACCGCGGTGAAGAAGCCGAAGGTGAAGTCGATGCCGCGGTAGTCGTTGTCGATGGTCTTTGGGAGGTGGACGACGCGAACCCGGCGGGCCTCTGCAGGCAGGTGTTGCTGAAAGCGGACAATATGGTTGGCCGTCTTTAGGGTGTCGTCGCCGCCAATACTCACCAGCGCGTCTATTTCGAGGTCAATAAGCGCCTCATAGACGTGGCGAATGGGCGCGGTGCGCTCGGGGTCGGCGAGGTGCTCCGGGCTGCGGACGTGCTTGCCGGGGTTGGTGCGGGCGGTGCCGAGGATGATGCCCCGCTGGTTGCGCAGGCCCTGGACGTCGCGCTCGGTGAGGATGCGGTAGTGCTTGCCGGGGAGCAGCCGGTGGGTGACCGGGTGGTAGTCGACGAGGTTGCTGTAGCCGTGGAAGAAGCCGATGACTTCGATGCCGGCAGACAGAAACGACGTGGCAGCGGCCGAGATGACGGCGTTGGCGGCGGGCGCGGGGCCGCCGGAGAAGATGATGCCGACCCGGCGGATTGGTGGGGACATTGAGGCTCCCGGAGCGGGCCAGTCCTACCGCGTTTGGGGTGGCGATGGCGATGGCGATGGGTGTCGATCGCCGCTGCCCCCCCCCCTGCGAGATTCATGGGGACTTGCGGTGGTGTCGGACTTGCTTGGGGTCGGTGTGCCCGCTGTCGGGCGCGTTGTCGGAGGCGACTGGGCCAGTCGTCTTGTCGGGCGTGGTGGACAGAGAGGGTGTGCCGCTTCGATGCGAGGGGGGGAGGGCTCTGTCTTGGAGCCTTCCCTTGATGAAGGGTTGGTGGTGGCGGGGGAGGGCCCTTCCCCCCAAAACCCTACAGGCCCATCGTCAGTGCCGGCAGCGGTGGCTCCCAGCCACCCCCATCCACATCCACAAACAGCGCCGCCGACATCGCCCAAGGCGTCTGCGAATACACCGGCGCCATCGGCTCCGCCCCACTCACAACAACCTCGTAGTGGGCATCTTCACGCGGGTCCAGCTCAAAACTCACCGGCGAGCCTTCCCAGGCCACCGACTCCACCTCAGCCCCGTTCTTTAGCAATGCGACCGTGTCCACCACAATCCAGCTGGGTGCCGTGACATCCACATCCAGCTGCTGGGTGCCCACAAAGGTCTGCCCGGGCGCCCACATCCCGCCAATCCGCACATCCACAAAGGGCCCGCGAGACACGATGGTGTTTCGCTCCCGCATCTTCTCGGACAGCAGCGCATTGGTCAGTTGAGCGGGCTCATCCACACCCACCGGTAGCCAGGTCATGTTCTCGCCGACCCCATTGCGGTAGCCATGTGCGTCGGAAACCCCCGTGGGCGTGACCACGTAGCCGCGGCTCACAAGGTCGAGGTAGAGCTCGGTGAATTCACCTGCCTCTCCGTCGTTGAGCGCCTCGATGGCCTGGAAGTCGGTCGCGAAGTGGTCGGGCTTCTGCACCCCACCCTGCTCGATGGAGTAGCCCGCAGTGCCCAGCATTCCGCTGCTGCCAGCCGGGTGGTTGAGCTGAATGATGGCGTCGGGACCCGCCCATGTGCGCAGCGTGTCGTACCAGCTCTCCGTGTCGGTGATGCCATCCCACCAGCGGGGTGCGCCAGCGTTGGGCAGCGCTCGGTTCCGAGCGACTGGGTACACATTGGTGTGGCCGCGCAGCACTGGGCTGGCTTCATTCGCCATCACCGTGGTCATTACGTCGCTGAGGCCGAGCGCTTCGAGCAGTGGCATGTAGTCGGCCACGTGGTCATGGTCGGTGCCGAAGTGAACCTGCACCCCGTTGCTTGCCATCGTGAGCAGTCGGTGCGCCATCGTGATCTCGCCGTCTCCCGATGGGGAGGCATGGCTGTGGGGATCAAGCGCCAGGAAGCCATCGGGGGCAATCGCCAGCTCTAAGCTCGCGGTCATCGATGTCACGTCGCCGGCCGCCACCGTGACCGTCTCCTGAACCACCTCGAAGCGAGGCCCACGATGTACGGTCACGAGGTAATCACCGGGCTCTACCGGCAGGTCGATGTCGCCATCTCGCACCCACCCGTTTACCATCGCGCCACCCGGACGACCGGGCGTCCGCGCTCGGTCCATTGAGCTGGAGTCGCCCGCTGCGAAGTCCACTCGCACCATCGCGGGGCCGCCGTCCGCAATCTCGACCCGCAGAGTGCCGGGCTTCGACAGCGTAAGCTCAGTCGATGAGCCGGCCGCCACGGTCTCGGACATGCCGTAGCCCTCGGCAAAGGGAATGGGGGTTGCCCCGGCCACAAAGGAGTCGAGGACTTCGGGCAGCACGTCATCATGCACATACGGCGCCAGCCAGCCAGCCCCCGCCGGGAGGTCAGCGACCTCACCGTGTCCGCGACCGGTGGCCACCGCTGTGGGGCTTGCCGATCGCACCTGAGCCGACCAGCTGCCGTCCGCTCCCGAAAAGGCGATGGTCTCCAGGCTGTCCCCGTCGAGGAGGTGTACCCGCGCGCCGGCTACCGGTGTGCCGTCTTCCGTGGTGACCGTGCCGCCAACCTGCTGAGTGCTGTGCCCCATGCGGGCTGACCACGCGTCGGTCAGTGTTGCGAGGTCTGGACCCACGCCAATTGTGCGGGTCCAGGTCGTGGTGTCTCCCTCGGCGAGGGTCTCGCTGGGTCCGAGGGGGACCAGCACCGGTCCGATCTCCGACAGCAGTGTCTCCACAGCACCCGTCGAGAAGTTGATGCCCTCGCTGAAAATGCCCACCGCTACTTCGTTCTGGCGTCCAACCAGACCCATCCACTCGCCGGTACCGTCCAGCTCACCCCCTTCGAGACCTCGGCCCGGCTGCACACTGTCCACCGCCTCCATGCCGGCCATCACGAGGTCGCCAACCTGCACCGGTGTGGACACATCATTCCACGAGACCGAGGTGGTGGCCTCCAGCAGGTGGCTGTCGGGCTCGAGGCGGTACTCGGTGACGATGGTGACGTCCATGTCCGCCACGATGGCGTCCGACTCGAGTGCGCCCTCCAGCAGGGTCATCGGCGCACCGCTTCCTTCCACCCGGATGACGGCCGCCTGCCCATCGCTGCCGTCTGCCACCACGGTGACTGCAGACGGTGACACCAAGCGTCCGATGCCGACCATTACGCCGCATTCATCGACCACGTCGCGACCGGGCTCGCCGGGCTCACGCACCAGGTCGGCGTCGATCAGACCTCCGCCCCATGCTTCGTAGTAGTCGCCCTCGCGCACGCCCTGCACCACGAACTGCACATTCGCGTTGTAGAGCTTGAAGTCGCCCTCCCGACCCTCAGCACTCACCCCTCCAAACAGTCCGCCGCCGTTCACGATGGGACCTGCGCGGACCTCTCCTGCGCCCAGGCGCTCGGTGACGTCGAGCGGTGGAATGCCCGAGTCGTCGTCGTCCGTGGGGTTCTTGGTGTCAGGGGAGCCCGCGCAAGCGCAGACGGACAGCAGGAGGTAGGGAAACAGTCGCATAGCGTCAGTTTGCCCGGTCAGCCTGAGGCGCGCCATCGGCGGTGGGGTTCCTTGCCACATCCGAGCGATTGATGGCAGGATCTACCCTGGAGCCCACATGCCGAAGGTCCTTGAGATCGAGCAGTCCTCCCCGCTGTCTCCGGATGATCTTGAAGCCGCGCTGCGGGAGGATACGCGCTTCAGTCTGTTTCCTTACCAGGGCAGTCCATTTGTTGGAAACGTCCGTCTAAAGGGTAGAGTGAAGAAGGGAAAAGTGAAGGTCGGTCTCACGAAGCGCGACTGGTGGACCTTCCTTCAACCGGTCTTTCAGGGCGAGATCGAGGCCACTGAGTCGGGGGGAAGTCGCTTGGTCGGACAGGCCGGCATTCCTCCATGGCTCGTCTGGTACATGCGCATTGCGACTGCGGTGTTCGTGCCGCTTGCGGTCATCGTTGCCGGTGGACCTGTGATCTCGGAGGCTGGGCCCAAGGGCGTGGCGATTGCCGCGGCTTTTTGCCTTGTGGCGGTGCTGGGAACGATCATGGGGGTGGGACTCAACCTGTCTCACGCCGAGAAGCAGCTGCCCGATCTTGAGGCCACGCTGGCCGACATCTCCGGCAGTGGAGTCACTCTCGCCGACCCACAACCCACCACGACCGCCACTTCGGCGGCTTCCTCTACCTCTGAGGGCAATTCCCGAAAAGGCCGACAAGCGAGCCCTTCCCGTTCCGCGGACTAGCGCTCATCCGTGTGCACGACCTGCGGCTGGCCTCGTGATGTCCGACATGCAGCGGGGTGGGTTCTCGGTCGCTGGAACCGCCGCGCAGCACCGCACCTTGTAGTCTGCGGCGGATGAAGCACCCCCTCGCCCGAACCGCTGTGGCCACCTTGCTGCTGAGCTTGGTCTACTTCGGCGTGCTGCAGGCCATGGACCCCCGTCTCGCCGACTACGACTCCTGGTTCCACATCCGCTACGCTTGGCTGCTCCGCCAGCACGGTCCGTGGATGGACTTCCCGTGGATGCCCCACAGCTTCTTTGAGGCGGGCTTCGTCGACCATCAGTGGCTCTACCACGTGGCTCTCGTGCCCTTCACCTTCGTCGAGGACCTCCGCGTGGGCGCAAAGGCCAGCGCCGTCGTGATGTCGAGCATTGCGGTCAGTGTGTTTGCACTCGTGCTGCATCGCCGCGAGGTGAAGTGGCCTCTGCTGTGGGCGGTTGTGCTGCTGGCGGGCAGTCGCTTCCTCGTGGTCCGCCTAATGATGCCGCGCACGCAGGCTCTGTCGCTCGCGTTCCTGCTCGGCGGATGGCTGCTCGCCATCGAGAAGAAACCCCGTGGTCTGGGCATTCTCGCATTCTTATTCGGCTGGACCTACCACGTATCTGCGATGGTCGGCCCCACCGTCGTTGCCACTGTGCTTCCTCCTCAAGACAGCCCGTGGCGCAAGCGGCTCGTCCTTGTGGCAGTCACCGGCGTGGCGGTCGTCGCGGGCCTGCTGCTCACGCCACACTTCCCGCGCTCAGCCGAGTACTTCTTCCTCCATGTCGTCGAAAAGGTCTCGAATGAGCGGCAGCTCGAAGTCGGCGCCGAGTGGTTTCCCATTCAGTCGCGCTTGCTACTGCAACACACCGCGCCCGCTCTGGCGGTGGGCGTGGTCGTCGTGGGCGGAGCGCTCGTCAAGGGCGTGAAGGCCCGTCAAGATACTCTTTCTGCGCTGATTCTCACGATTGGGTGGTGTGGACTGTCGCTGTGGTCGCAGAAGTGGATCGAGGTGGCGGTGCCCTTCGGTCTTCTGTTTGCCGCGTTGCTGTGGCGAGACGTGGGACTGTCGGCCAAGTGGCTGTTGTGGGCCCCGGTGCTTGCCATCTGGAATGGCGTCCAGGCAGTCGATCACGTGAAGACGACCGTGCCCGCCCACGACCGCCTGGCCAAGGTCGGCGCGGTGCTGTCCGCCGATCCCGGACCTGTGTTCCACCCCGACTGGACCGACTTCTCCGAGCTGTTCTATTACGCCCCCAGCTGCACGTTCACCGTCGGGCTCGATCCCACCTTTCTCGCCGCCGCCGACCCGACCCGCTACCGGCTGATGGATGGGGTGCTCAAAGGCAAGGTCCCCGACATCTCCGGTGCGGTGACGGCCGCTTGGGGAGCGAAGTGGGTGGTGCTCACCGATCCGGCGCTGGCCTCGATTGCCGCCGAAGATCCGGGCTTGGAGCTCGCTCTGGCGGATGGCAGGTCCACACTCTGGCGCGTTCGCTGACCGTCCATCCTTGCGACGATGGTGGGACCGCCTTGGGACCAGATCGGCTTCTGGGCCGGATCGCGGGAAACTGTCGAAATGGGTTGAGGGAGTCTGGTCGAACCTTGCGTTCCACCAGATAGGCGCCGCCGGTCGTTGTGTCGGCCTGGCGTTGGCGTCCCTCACACGGCGTTGGCACCGACGCCTTCTCTTCCAATGGACCCCCAGCATGTCACTCAGACTAATCTTGTGCGCACTCGTCGCCGTTTCCGCATTCGCCTGTGGCTCCGATCCTGAGCCTGAACCTACGCCCGCTGCCCAGCCCGCTGCCAAGCCCGCTGCCAAGCCCACCTGGACGGGCTTGGGGACTCGCACATCGCCCTTCGTGGCCACCTGCAGCCACAACGGCAAGCAACTCGAAGGCTCCGTAGGGGACAGCGTCTTCGTGCAGTGCCCGTCGAGCTGTACCACCGGCGGCGTCTGGGGCTCCGGTCCCTACACCCGCGACTCCAGCATCTGCACCGCCTCGGTCCACAGTGGCGTCATCACATCTGCCGGCGGACTCGTCGTGGCCACGATCGCCCCGGGCGGCACCGACTACAAGTCCACCAAAGCCCATGGCGTCACGTCCCACACCTGGAGCAGCTACGACACCAGCCTGGCCGTCGCAGCACCCCCGTCCAAGGCTGCTCCCAAGAAGTCCAGCACCAAGAAGTCCTCTCAAGGCCGCCCGGGCCCCAAGCGCAAGGGCGGCAAGCGCGGACGGTAGTCGGTGCCAGCACCTCGCAGCGCGCCACTGCATTAGGCTCCGGCCACGCCTGCGAGGTCTCTGTGCGCATCGTCCGTCCCGTTGTGCAGACCGTGTCCGATGTCACCGGCCGGGTGCGCGACCTCAACCGTCTGCAAGAGGTCGCGCGGGTGCTGGCCGGTCATGGCCTCGGCATGCTCGTGGCGGGCACCGACATACCTGGCATGCGCAACGTCGGGCGCACCTTCGCGTCCACGCCGGACCGCATGAAGCGCGCCATCGAGCAGCTCGGCCCCACCTACGTCAAGCTCGGCCAGGTGCTGTCCACGCGTCCCGACATCCTGCCGCCGGCCTACATCGCAGCCCTCCAAGAACTGCAAGACGACGTGGATCCGCTCCCTTGGAAGTCCATCGAAAAACAGCTCGACAAGGAGCTCGGGCACGACTGGAAGGAACGCCTCGCTTGGTTCGACGACACCCCGCTTGCCACCGCGTCCATTGCCCAGGTCCACCGCGCGCGCCTCGACGACGGCCGGGAGGTCGTTCTCAAGGTGCAGCGCCCGGGCATCGGGCCCAAGATTCGGTCCGACCTCAACATCCTACAGGTGCTCGCTCGCCGGGCGCTCGTGGAGTATCCCGAGGCCAAGGCATTCGATCCTGAGGGTGTTCTCGCCGAGTTCGAGAGCTCTATCCTCGCGGAGCTCGACTTCATCTTGGAGGTCCGCAACATGCAGCGGGTCTCGGCAAACTTCGAAGGCGCCGACTTCGTACGTGTTCCCAAGGTCTACGATGGGCTGTCCACCCGCCGCGTCCTGTGCATGGAGTTCCTGTCGGGCTTGAAGATTCGCGATGCCCGCGAGGCCGGCCTCGACATGCAGCTCATCGGCGAGCGCTACATCACCATCGCCTACGACATGCTGTTCAAGCACGGTCTGTTCCACGGCGACCTTCACCCTGGCAATGTGGTGGTGCTGCCCGGTGAGGTGCTGGGCCTGCTCGACTTCGGCATGGTCGGTCGGATGACCCCGGAGATGCGAAACAACGTCATCTCCATCATCTTCGCACTCCAGCGCGGCGACTACCGCACCATCGCGCGCCTGTTCTACGACATCGCCATCAAAGAGGAGCGCGTCGACTTCCAGGCCGTAGAGACCGCCACGATCGGGATCATGGAGAAGCACTGGACCGGCAACTCCGTCAAGGACATGCAGCTGGGTCCCTTCGTGGTCGACCTCGCTGCCGCTGCCGCCCGCCATGGGGCCCGGGTGCCGCGCGCCTACACGATGTTCTTCAAGGCCATCCTCACGAGCGAAGGCTTGGCGAAGACCCTCATCAACGAGATCGACCCCATCGCGGCCGCCGAGCCGTACATCAAAGCCCATCTCCGCGACACCTTTGGCGAGGACCGGCTCAAGCAGGACCTCTTCTACCACTTCGTCACGCTGTCCTCGCTGGGACGACGCTTGCCGACGGTGGCCTCGCAGCTCCTCGATGATGTCGAGCGGCAGCAGATTCGCTTCGATGTGCGCGACCCCGAGCGTTCTCAGATGCTGCGGCGCCACGACTCGATGGTCAACCGCCTGGTGGTGGGTGGTCTGACCGCGGTGGCCTTTGCGTGCGGTACGGCGCTCATCGCCGGAAGCACCCTCGCACTCGGGCAGCTCGTAGTGGGCGTGCTGTTCTACTTTGCGGGTGCGGTGCTGTTTGCGCTGACCGCGGCGATGGTGGTGCGGAGTCGGATGTGAGGACCGCGACTTGCGTTGTGTTGGCGGGCTGTTCCTTCGCCATTCCGCTGGAGGATGTCCGCTCCGACGACACAGCAGGTGCCCGCATCATCGTCGGTGAGCCGGACTCCAGCGGCGAAGACAGCGCGCTCGTCGTCGATGACAACCCACCGTGCAACATCACGGGCGTGGTGTTGCTGCCCGAGCAAGACACCACTGAAGCCTACTACCGCGACCCCCTTCGCATCCGGCTCACCGAGCCCGACCTCTCTGCGCGCTTCCTGCTCCGCACCGCCGATGGCGAGACCCTCGATGGCACCACCGTCCCCCGCGTCGACGACCCTGCAACCATCGAGTTTTTCCCCACGGAGCCGCTGAGTCCACTCACGGAGTACCGCGTGACCGTCGGCTTTTGCGATGACCGCGAGACCCTGTCCTGGACCTTTGCCACCAGCACTGCTGGCGAGTCGCTCACCGCAGACCTTGCCGGACGCGCCTACCAGCTCGACCTCGAAAACGCGCGGTGGATTCGGCCCGCTGGCATCGGTGGACTGGTGCCCCTTGTCACGGACAATGACGTGCTGGTGGCTGTTGAGGCGGCGTCGGAAGGCGTGGTGCAAGCCTTCGTTGCCCCCGGCTTGGACGGCGCCCAGGACCTCTGCGGCACGACCAGTCCACTCCCCGCGGCGGCGCTGTCGGACAGCTGGCTGGCACTGCCTGAAGGCACCCTGGTGTTGTCCAGCTCGGGCCGCATCGTCGTGCTCTACCGGGCGGTGGTCTCGGGGGACTTCCTGGCCGATGGCAGCGCATTTGTGGGCGGGCGCCTCGCGGCCACCGTCGACCTGCGTCATCTCGAAGGTGTGGTGTCCTTTGGCGCTGGCGGCACCACTCCCGAGGAGATGTGCCTGTTCATCGAGACCTACGGGTCCAGCTGCACCCCCTGCAGCGATGGTGAGGAGGTCTGCTACGATGTCGAGGTGGAAGGCATCACCGCCAATGAGGTGGCCGGACCGCTTGCCTGTGTCGCCCTCGAAGACTGTCACACCGGCTGTGCGACCTCCACCTGCGGAGACCCCACGGCGGGGGAGTGCTCCGGCTGAGGCGGTCTCAGCTCGCGGCAATCTTAAGGGCGGCTTTCCAGCGTCGAGTGACGGTTCCGCTCAGTCAATGGGGTCGCCCTCGACGTCGACCGGCCCCTCATCTTCGTCCTCGACGTCCGACAGATCGAGGTCGTCCAAGCGGGTCGCGCGAAAGGTGCTCTCGATGCGCAGCTCAAAGGCCAGCTCGGCGCCACCGATGGTGCATCCCTGGTCGAAAGCGGTCATTAGCACGCCGTTCTTGATGGTAGACGCGGTTTCATTGAACTCGCCGTAGAGCGAACGGGCCATCGCGCTGTCGCAGCCAGTGTCTTCGATGTGGTGGCCGCCGAGGAAGGCCTCGAAGCTGCCGTCGTTGTAGAGGCCACCCAGCCGGGTGCCGATGTGGGGGAGCTCCGCGTCCATGTGGACCACGTTGAGGATGCCCACGTCGAAGCCATAGGGCATCTCGATGGCAAGCGCGGCCCATGTGGCGTCGGGGTGGCAGGTCACGAGACCGGTGCCGCAGAGACTGTCCACGTCGAAGGTCTGGCCGTCGAGGTCCACAGTGGCGCCGGTGCCTGCCTCCACTTCCCCGACCAAGGCGTCGTTGTAGTAGATGGACAGCTTGTCGGAGTGGTTGACTTCGAAATTGCCCTCTACGGAAACATCGTCGCCCTTGAAGATACCACCGCCGCCACCGGTGTCGAGGCAGCCCACGAGAAGGGTGGCAGTGAGGGGGAAGAAAAGAGTGGAGGTGCGGGTCATGGGACGCTCCGGGGCAGGTTCGGACATGGGGTGTCGCAGTGTGCCGTTGACGCTGTCTCCGGGCCACCATTCGACTGGATCTCGCGGGCATGTGTGTCGGAGGGGAGCCGCCGGTTAGCGCCTGTGGGCTTCTGGAGACCTGCGGTGACTCAGCTTGATGCCGATGTGCTGGTGCTTGGTGGTGGACACGCGGGCGCGGAAGCGGCTGCGGCTGTTGCCCGCTTGGGTCGACAGGTTGTGCTCGTCACGCTGCGGGCAGACCACATCGGGCGCCTGAGCTGCAACCCGGCGGTGGGCGGTTTGGCGAAGGGCTGTCTTGTCCGAGAGGTCGATGCCATGGGCGGTCTCATGGCCCGGGTGGCCGACCGCGCGACGCTTCAGTTCCGGCGCCTCAACACCCGCAAGGGCTTGGCGGTGCAGGCGAGTCGGGCTCAGGTCGACATCCACCGCTACCCGAAGGGACTCCAGGCGGAGCTCGCAGCCTTTCCGAATCTCCGCATTGTCGAAGGCGAAGCCACAGAAGTCCTGAGCGATGGCGCTCGCTGTGTCGGCCTCAAGCTTGCTGACGGCCGCGAATTGCGCGCGCTTGCGACGGTGCTCACCACCGGCACCTTCCTCGGCGGGGTCCTTCACCGCGGTCGCATCCAGGAGCCGGGCGGCCGCGTCGGCGAGCGAATCTCCGGCGCTTTGTCGCAGAGCCTCGCTGCCCTCGGGGTGACCTTGGGCCGCTTGAAGACCGGCACCCCGCCGCGTGTAGACGTCGCCACACTCGACCTCGACCAGCTCACGGTGCAGACCGAGACTGTGCCGCCTGGACAAGCAGGCTTCAGCTTCGGTCCTCGTGGTCCCGCGCTTCCCCAGCATGACTGCTGGATCACCTACACCACCCCCCAAACCCACCAGCTGATTCGCGACGCCTTGGACCACTCGCCGCTGTTTTCGGGCGCCATCACGGGCCGCGGTCCCCGCTACTGCCCCAGCGTCGAAGACAAGGTCACCCGCTTTCCCGAGCGAGAACGCCACCAGCTCTTCCTTGAGCCTGAGGGCATCGACACGCCGCGCGTCTACCTCAACGGCCTGTCCACGAGCCTGCCACCAGAGGTGCAAGAGGGTGTGGTGCGAAGCATTCCCGGCCTCCAACACGCCCGCATTCTCCAGCCTGGCTACGCCGTTGAGTACGACTTCGCCGATCCCCGCGAACTGGGCCCCGACCTCCAGCACAAGCGGGTGCCCGGCTTGTTTCTGGCAGGACAGATCAACGGCACCACCGGCTACGAGGAGGCGGCGGCCCAAGGTCTTGTGGCCGGCGCGTCGGCGGCCCTCGGTGAGCCCATCACAATCGGTCGAGATGAAGGCTATATTGGTGTTCTCATCGATGACCTCATCTCCCGCGGGGTGGGCGGAGAGCCCTACCGGATGTTCTCGAGTCGTGCCGAGCATCGCCTGCTGCTTCGGGAGGACAACGCGGACCGTCGCCTGTCTCCGAAGGCCCGTCAGCTTGGGCTTCTGGATGACCGCGCCTGGAAACGCTTCCAGGACAAGCTCGCCCACATCGCGCTCGCTGATGCGTGGTGCCAGGAGCGCACCTTCAAGCCGGATGCCGCCACGGCTGCTCAGATGCGGGCGCTCGGGGTGCCGGTCCCGAAGAACAAGGTGACAGCTGCGGCTTTGCTGCTGCGTCCCGAGGTGGGGTGGGACACGCTGGGTGACCTCGCCCCAGACCGTCCCAACGTGGAGCCCGACGTCGCTGTCCAGATCTGCACCGACATCAAGTACGCGGCCTATCTTGACCGGGCCCGTGAGCGAGCCGCCCGCACCCGCCGCATGGCGGAGGTAGCCATTCCTGCCGGCTTCGAGTTTGCCCGACCCGGTGTGTCCCACGAGGTGGCCGAAAAGCTTGCTTCTGCCCGTCCGCCGACCCTGGCTGCAGCCGCGCGCATCCCCGGGGTCACGCCGGCTGCAATCGACCTGCTGGCTCTCGTTCTCGCCCGCCAAGCCACTGCTTCAGGAGCTGCTCGTGCCCGCTGAGCCCCTCGACCCCACCGTCCGTGGTTCCGCCGATGCCGAGCGCTTGTCTCGCATCAACGGAGTCCACCTCCGCCTGCTCGAAAAGTGGCGCAAGGCCATGGATCTTATTGGTCCGGGCCCCGCCGCACCCCACTTCCAGGACTGCGAAGGAGCGGTGGCAGGTCTCGATGCAGCAGGCCCATGGGCCGACTTGGGCTCGGGTGCAGGCTTCCCCGGAATCGCGCTGGCCGCGGCCTATCCCCAGGCCACAGTCGACCTCGTCGAGAGTCGCCGAAAGCGCGCCATATTCCTCGACAAAGTAGTCTCAGAGGCAGTTCTCGAAAACGCCAGCGTCTGCAACGTGCGGTCGGAGACCCTGATGGCGGGCGCCTATGTCGGCATCATCAGCAGGGCCTACAAGCCGCCCCGCAAGGTGCTCGCCGATGCCGCGCGTCTGCTGGTGCCGGGCGGTCGGGTGGTGCTGCTGCTTGGTGGACAGGCCGACATCGACACGCCGATTGGCTGGACCGAGCTGGGCCGCAGTCGCTATGCCGTGGGAGCCGGATATCGGCTCCGGCTGGCGCTTCAGCGAGAGTCCTGAGATGGGCGTAGTATCCATTGCTCGATGGAGGAGCCGTCGCTGATGCAGTTTTCGCTGACTGGGCCGCTGACAGATGTGGACGCCGCCTGGGCGTTGCTTGGAGACACCGAGCTGCTTGCTCGGCTTGCCGGCAGCCCGTCTGTCGAGATGGAAATTCGGCCAGACTCCGCGGACTATCCAGAGGTACGCGGACGCTTCATCGGTCCCAGCGTGATTCGCCACGACTTTGTGGAGCCCGACTCGCGGTGGGTCCACCACAAGTGGTTTGAGCAGGTGCGGGTCATCGAGGGTCCGTTCATGCGGAAGATGCGCTATCGGGCCAGGTTGGAGGCCCAAGATGGCGGCGTGGTTCCCCACGTCGACTTCTCAGTAGACTTCGCTCATCTGCCGGCTACCTGGTTTGGCGGTGGATTCGTGCGGGCGACCGAGCGGGCATGGAAGCAGGCCCTGTCGTTGCTTCCGGCCCCCGGAGACATCTCGAATGCGGCCCACCTTCGAAGCTTGCCGGCCCCCGTGGCGCGAGCCGTGGAGGCTTGGCGGCAGCGGGATGGTGTGCCGACAGATCTGGTGGACCGGGTCTCCCTGTTCTTGCAGACCGCGCGGGCACCAGACCTCAATCGCATCCGTCCCTTCGTGCTCGCCGACACTTGGGGACTTGAACGCGACATCGTGCTGATCGCATTTCTCGAGGGGGTTCTTGCTGGCGCCTTCGAGCTGGTGTGGGTGTCTCGCTGTCCGCGCTGTACGGCGGGGGTGTCGCGGGCCGACTCCCTGTCAGACCTCGCCGATCATGCCGCCTGCGCGTCGTGTCGAATCAGCTTTTCGCCGTCGCTCGACGACGATGTGGAGGTCGTCTTCGCGGCTCACCCGGCCATCCGCCCTCCCCCCGGCGAGACCTTCTGCACCTTGTACCCAATTGACCGTCCGGAGGTCCGGGCCATGCTCACGGTGGCCGCTGGGGCGTCTGAGACGGTGCGCGTACCGCTCACCGCAGGCACCTGGCGGCTTGGGTCGGGTGGTGAGCAGGAGGACCAAGTGCTCACCGTGGGTGCGTATGGGGCGGCCAGCCATGCGTGGTCGCCTTCAGCCCTGCCCAGTGTGGCTCTCCTGGCTGGCGAGGTGGAACTGTCGCTGCACAACCCCACCGACGGTCGCCTTCGTGTGCAGCTCGCGGGTCGTCCCGACCTGGACCGGGTGGTGTCTGCTGCGCGCCTCGCGACCTTTCCGGCGTACCGCCACCGCTTCGGTCCGTCGGCGCTGGCGACGGATGTGCGCCTCAGCGTGCGCTCGGTCGCGGTCCTGTTCACCGATCTATCGGGATCGGCGGCGCTCTACGACGCTCATGGCGATGGGGCGGCCTTTGCGCTGGTCCACGCTCACTTCCGCATCCTCGATGAGGTGGTGTCCGAGACCGGTGGCGCGCGAGTCAAGACCATCGGGGACGCCCTGATGGCTGCCTTTTCCGACCCACTGGATGCAGTCCGGGCAGGGCTGGAGATGCAGCGTCGCTTCCAGGTCTGGGCCCAGACTCTGTCCCTCGATACGCCGCCGGGACTCAAGGTTGGCATCCACTGGGGACCCGCCATGGCCGTCCACACCGACCAGGCCGGGCTCGACTGGTTTGGGGGCACCGTCAACCTCGCGGCACGGTGTGAAGGACAGGCGCGGGCGGGCGAGGTCATCTGGACGGCCGATGTGCATGACCGTCCTGGCTTGCTCGACATGCTCGCTCACGAGGCGGTCAGCTTCGAGTGCTACGACGCCCAGGTCAAGGGCATCACGAAAGCTGTGGGCATGGTGCGCGTGACCGTGTAGGCCCTGCGTTCAGAAGCGCTCCCCCGCCAAGATGGCGTGGAGTTCATCGAGCTCGCGGCCCATCTCCTGGTTCTCCCGGTCGGGGCGGCGGTCGCGCTCCAGTGCCACCACCTCACCTTCGCTGGACACATCGAAGCGGGCCTCCCACAGCGCCTCGTCGGGCTGGGTCATCTTGCCGTAGCGCAGGTCTTGGAGGTGCACGCGGGTGAGGCCGTTTTCGAGTGTTTCAGTGTGGATGCCGAGCATGTCGTCGGCAAACCAGGCGTAGCGTTGGCCCATCGGGTGGGCGAGGGCGGCATCTACAGCGGGGCCGCGTGTGGGCTCCACGACCATGGGCTCGGACGCTCCCTGTCCGGTGACTGATGCATGGCCCACTGCAATGCGACCTTCTGCGTCGCGGGCCGCGTACCGATAAGCGAAGTGGTTGAACAGCAGGGGCATCACGCGAACCGCTACCGGCTCGAAGCCCGCCTGCTTGAGAACCGCGTCGGTGTGTCCGGCCGCGATGCTGTGGTTGACCACGCCCACTCCGATCCACAGACACCCCCAGCCGAGCGCCATCCTGCTGAGGCGACGAGTGCGCGCTCTCCACTCCGATGAGCCGGCAAAGAACGCCAAGATGACCGCGCCCAGCATCGGGAAGGTGTAGACGGGGTCGACGATGCTGATGGCATCCAGCGAGAATCGACGCAGCGAAAATGGGCTGAGCAGCTGGGTGCCGAAGCTCGTGAACAAGTCCAACAGGGGATGGGTAATGAGCGCCCAGAAGGCGAGATGGGCCCAGGTCCTCCAGTCGCCCTTCTTGCCCAGCCGTGCGCCGACCGCGCCAAAGACCAGCGCGACCATGGGCAGAACCACCACCGAGTGGGAGGGGCCGCGATGGGCCAGCAGATCGAGCCAAGGGTCGATGGCAACCGAGACCACATCGAGGTCCGGAAATGTGCCGCAGGCCGCGCCGAATACGAGCGCCCGCCGGCCCAGCTTCTGCCGGAACCCGGCCTCTGCGATGGCTACACCGAGCACCGCTTGGGTGATGCTGTCCATTGTCGCTCCGGAGAAGAGTCCCGCTCTAACGCCGCTGCGTAGGGCCACCTGCCGGGCTACCGACTGTCACCCCCAAACTGTCACCCCTCAAACCGAAGGAGGGTCCTCATGGATCTGTCCTACATGTGGATCATCTTGGCGGTCGCGTTCATCGCTTGGAAGGTGTGGTCAATGCGCCGCAGTTCCGAGCAGATGACTGAGATTCAGGCGGCTGTTGATGCCGGAGCCGTGCTCCTCGATGTGCGCAGCCCCGCTGAGTTTGCGGGGGGACATCTCGCTGGCGCTCGCAGCGTGCCAGTGGGACAGGTGGGTGGGGTGGCTGGTGAGCTCCAGGGCCAGACCGTGGTGGTGTATTGCGCGAGTGGGATGCGGTCGGCAAAGGCCGCGCGCGTCCTTCGTTCAAAGGGTGTAGATGTGCTTGACTTGGGCACTTTCGGCAATGGACAGGCCCTGCGCCTTGGTGGGGCGCCCTCCACATGAAACAGCTTCCCCGTTCCTCCCCGCTCGACGAGCTGCTGCCGGCGGAGGTCGTGGCCTCCCGACGCATGCTGCGCGGCTGGTGGACCGGCTCGCTCATTGCGGGTGGGGTGTGGAGTCTGGCGGTGGTGGCCGGACTGGTGCCTTTCCTGATCAACTTGGTGGACCACGGCTGGCAGGCGGTGGTCGCGCCCACCAGTGCCGTTTTGCTCGGGCCGCCGATTGTGTGGGCGGTGGTGCGGCATCTCCGACGCCATCGACACCGGGCTGCCAGCCAGCTCAGCGGCGAGTGGCGACGCTTCCCCCGCGATGCCCGCTGGACCTCCAGTCTGGTGCTGGCGGAGCAGATGGACCGCGTGGTCGATGGCGACCCGGACACCCGAGACACCCTTCGGCGCCTGGTTGCCGCACTGCTCGCGATGTTTCGAGAGCTTGAGGCGCTCGACCAGAGCATTGAAGCCGACCGGCAGATCGCGGAGCAAGGCGGCGATGTTGCGCTCCATCGTGAGCTGGTCGAGCTCCGGAACGGTCGCAGTGAGGCGGTCACTCGGCTCATCGACGCGATGCGTCAGCTCCACCTCGGGCTGGCCCGCCGACACGCTGTCCCCAAAAAGATGCGCGACGACATTGCCGGGCTGCTCGACGAGCTCGAAGCCGAGCGCGAGGTCGACGGGCTGGTGGGGCTCGGGGCCCGGGCGAGTAAGCTCCTGGGCGAGCCCATCTGAGCCCTTCGCCCCGCACCCACGTTCATGACGCCGAGCGGTGTGGGGCGACATCCAGCGATGGGCGGTTGCAAGGGCTACGATGGTTCAGGCGGTCTGCAATGTCGGGTTTCTCCGGAGCGCCAATGGAGTCTTGATGCTGTCCGCCGACTTTCCGGTCCTCCGGCACACCTTGCTGGCCGCTCTGGGGCTCACCGCCTGCACCGGCTCCATCAACAAGCCCGACGGCGAACCCGATCCCACCGATCTGGGCCCGGAAACCACCGACACCTCGGACACCGGCTCTCCCGTGGTCACACCCTGTCTCGACGGCGAAAGCCTGCTCGATCGAGACGGTGCACCCTCCGGCTACGTGATGTGCGCGGACGGGGCCATCAACCGCACCGACAGCCACGTCTGGGCGTCTGGAGCCTGCGGGACCGATGCCGACTGCGGCGACGGCATGGTGTGCATTGGCGACGACATCGCCTCCGCCGGCAGCGCCGAGTCCTACTGCATCGAAGCCAACTGCGAGACGAATGCCGACTGCGACAGCGGGGAGTGTGGTCTGTCCAGCTACGATGACGGCTGCGGACCCGTTGTCAGCCTCCACTGCCGCGACGAGGATACCGATGAGTGTCGGGCTGATGCCGACTGCCCCGAGAGCGAGAACCAGTGTGTGACTACCTACTGGAGCGAAGAGGTGTGGGTCTGCGCCGGCTACGACTGCGCCATTGGCCGGCCGCTGATGGTGGGGACCGGCCGTCAACACGCCGTCGTGGCGGGTATTGAGGTTGCTCCGGGTAGCGTGCGCGCCATCCCTGGTCTGGATGGGGAAACCCGTGGGGCCCTCGCGGCTTGGTGGGCCCACGTCGCCCAGCTTGAACATGCCAGCGTGGCGAGCTTTGCCCGGGTCACTCTTGAGCTGATGAGTCTGGGGGCTCCCCCCGACATCCTGCGCGATGTGCAGTCCGCGGCCTCCGACGAGATCGTTCACGCCCAGCTGGCGTTCGAGCAGGCCAGTCGGTTCTCGGGCATCACGCTGGGCCCCGCGCCCCTCTCCACCGCAGGCGTGGTCCCTCGGGTGGGTGCCGAGGCGGTGCTAAAGGGCCTTATCGCGGAGGCGTGCGTGGGTGAGACGGTGGGGGTGGCCGAGGCTCGCATCGCGCGGGAAGGCTGCACCGACCCAGCTCTGCAGGGGGTCTTCACACAGATCATCGACGACGAGACCCGCCACGCTGCTCTGGCCTGGCGCACGCTGGCTTGGCTGCTCGACCGCCACCCCGAGCTGGTCGACGTCGCCGAAGACTCCTTCACTGAAGCCATTGCTGCGGTCGTGTCGAGCGACACCGTCGCAGTGCCTTCGCGTCCGATGTGGGGGCTGTTGGGGTCCAATGAGCGCAGCACAGCCCGCGAAGAGGCCGTGCGGAAGGTCGTCTTGCCCT
>Ga0315321_10001407_pt1 | contig 18489 bp, 15 predicted proteins | sample M180m21515metaG_FD_203464 | JGI IMG/M metagenome (GOLD analysis project Ga0315321, IMG submission 203464) | Ammonia-oxidizing marine archaeal communities from Monterey Bay, California, United States - M1 80m 21515 | ecosystem: Environmental > Aquatic > Marine > Intertidal zone | place: USA... | reverse complement strand
AGCCCACCGCGGTTCCCGAGCCCACTGTTCCGCCTCCTCCTCCGGCTCCTCCCGAAGCCATCGAGGCGGCGTCTCTCAGCGCTGAGCCGCCTCCTGAGCTGGCAGCTGCGATCGCCGAGATTGACGAAGGGCCGACCGGTCTCACCCAGATCCCCGGAGAGGTGATTGGACTGCTGCCTCGTGGAGAACCCGAAGGCGAGCCTCCATCCTACGACTCCGCCTCGGTCGAACGCCCCGGCGTGCCGTCTTCGGTTGCGGCCCCCTCGGAATCTGGCGAATTGGAGCCTGTAGAAGCGGCTCCGCCTGCTGCCGAGCCGGAGCCCATCGCCGAGTCTGATGCGACCGCGCCGTCCTCGGAACCTGACCCCGAGCCTGATCCGGTCATCGAGACATCACGCGCCCGAGGCCGGGTGGTCGTGCTGTCGAGTGCTGCGCCGCCGTTCGATGTTTCGTCCGACGAGGACTACTTTGAGGATGATGAGCAGACGGCGGTCACCCGGGTGCCGGAGCCGGTGCGGGAGGCCCTGAAGCGCTTGGAGGTTGGGCGGAACCGAAACCTCGCCGACCTCGTATCGGCTGCGCCGGCCCCGACCGATTCGGCCAAGCTGCCTGAGCCCGACCAGCCCGCACCCCAGCCTGCCGCTGCCCCCCCTTCAACCAGCCCACCGTCCGATAGCGATGCCCCCCGCTGGGCCGGCCTGCGCGGCGTCACGGGCGATGCCTCTCGCGACTCGGAGCTTGGCTCTGGCAAGTGGGAGGAGTCGGCGCGTCCGCTCGATGAGCTGCGCAAGGAGATGGGTGCCACGCCTGTGCGGCCAATGGAAGAGATCGACCCTTCCCGTGGCAACTGGCCAATGCTGGTCGTGGCGATTGTCGCGATCGTCGCCCTGATCGCCTTGTGGGTCTACACGCAGTCGACGTAGTGAGGCCGGGAGCGGTCCAATGACCCAACAAGATGCGGACGGCGACGAAACAAGCGACGTGTCCTCCGGTGAGTCTGAGCTGGAGCGGCGGGCCCGGCAGCTGCCGCGTTCCCCGGGCGTGTACCTGTTCAAGGATGGTCGTGGCCGGGTGCTCTATGTGGGGAAGGCCCGAGATGTGCGCGCTCGGGTGAGGCAGTACCTCACCGGCCAGGATGAGCGGCTGATGGTGCGCTACCTGGTGCATGCGGCTGCCGATGTGGAGGTGGTGGTTGTTGAGACGGGGCGCGAGGCGCTTGTTCTCGAGAATACACTCATCAAGAAACACCGTCCTCGCTACAACGTCAAAATGGTCGATGACAGCAGCTTTCTCCACCTTGAGATCAACCTGGCGGCGAAGTGGCCTCGCTATCGGTTGGTGAGGCGGGTCGAAAAAAAGAAGGGCCGGGTGCGCCACTTCGGTCCGTTCACTTCGGCGAGCCGCGGCCGGTCCACCCTGGAGTTCCTGCAGCGGCGGTTTCCTCTCCGCACCTGCAGTGACCGGGAGCTCCGCAGCCGAAGTCGCCCCTGTCTGATGCACCAGATGGGTCGCTGCATCGCGCCTTGCGTCGATCTGTGCACCACGCGGGACTACTCGGAGGTGGTGGAGCAGAGCCTCTGCTTTCTCGATGGTCGCGACACCGAGCTGCTCGACCGCCTGCGCAAGTCGATGGACCTCGCGGCCGAGGATCTTGAGTTCGAGCGCGCCGCTTCGCTGCGAGACACCATCAAGGCCATCGAGCAGACCCTTGAGCGCAAGGCAGTGGCAGACAACAAGCTCGGCAATCGGGACGTGTGGGGGCTGTTCCGCTCTGATGCTGGCGGTGCCGTTGCGCTGCTTCCCGTGCGACAGGGAATGATGCAAGAGGCCGCGGTCCTTCCGTTCACGGAGCATCCAGGTCGCGACGGTGAGCTGCTGTCTACCTTGCTCAACACCTGGTACGCCGACGCCCTCGACATCCCGCCCGAGGTGTTGGTGAGCACACCTCTCGACGATGGAGACGCTCTGTCCAGGCTCCTGAGCGAGCGGCGCGGAACTGCAGTGGGCATTCGCACCCCCCAGCGCGGAGAGAAGGTCCGGCTGGTCACGATGGCGGTAGACAACGCTAAGTCGGCCTGGGGGCGCCGTTCGGATGCCGCAGCTCGGCGCGCACGGGGGCTCGAGGAGCTCCAGAAGGTGGCCCGTTTGCCCCGTCTGCCGCGCAGAATGGAGTGCTTCGACAACTCCAACATCCAGGGGACCGACCCGGTGGCATCGATGGCAGTCTTCGTCGACGGCGAGCCGGCGCGCGCACTCTACCGGCGCTACCGCATCAAGACTGTGGAGGGTTCTGACGACTTCGCGTCCATGGCGGAAGTGCTCGGCCGTCGGCTGCGACGGGGGCTTGAAGAAGGCGAGCTGCCGGACCTCTTGGTGGTGGATGGTGGCAAGGGTCAGCTCAGTGCGGCGCGCGCGGTGATGGCCGAGCTGGGGGTGCGCGACCAGGTCTCGGGCCCGGGAGACGACCGGCCGCTGGTGCCCGTCATCGGTATCGTGAAGCCTCGCACCGAGCGCCGCCGTGGAAACCGTGAGGCCACCGATCGGTTGGTACTACCTGGAGTCAAGAACGCGATTCGCTTGCCTCACAACAGCCCGGCGCTGCGGGTGGTCCAGCATCTTCGCGATGAGACCCACACCAGCGCGGTCCGTTACCACCGAAAAGTTCGGCGTCGGCGTACTTTGAGCAGCGGTCTCGATGGCCTTCCCGGAGTGGGACCCACCCGTCGCAAGGCCCTGTTGTCCCACTTCGGAAGTGCGGCGGCGGTGCGCAGTGCCTCAGAGGCCGAGCTGGCGGCGGTCCCTGGCTTTGGTCCCACCTTGGCGAGGCGCGTGCATGCTGCGCTCCACGACCTGCCGGCCCACGAGACGCCTTGATGGGCCCATCGGGGAAGGCGGCTCAGAAGCCGTCGACCTCGCACAGAGCGGGGACTTCGACCCCTTGCACCCGCCAGCCCACGCAGCCGTCGCAAGCGATGTGGCCGTCGAGGTCGAGGGTCTGACGCGGGAAGGTGCCGAAAGCGACGGTGCCTTCCACCGCTTCGTGGGCACAGGCGTGGCGGTCGACCTGCCAGGCGGCCTCGACTCCAACGATCGTCTCGGTGCGGCCCACTGCCCCGCTCACGGTGGCCGAGTAGATGCTCGGGAAGGTGTCTGCGGGGTAGATGGTGTAGTCGAGATTAATCCCGAACAGCTCATTGTCGGCGAGTCTGTCGCAGGACGGTCCGACTGCTCCACAGCCCTGAATCGCCACATCGAGCTGCATCAGGTCGTCGCGTCGGGTGAGCTCCACCGCGCCCGAGAGCACGACCTCGGTTTGGGCGCCTTGCGTGATGATCAGACCATCGGCGCTCAGCAGCAGCCCGTCGTGGGTGGGACGCATACTGAGAGTGCCGTCCAGCACGGCGCCGTCGTCGAGAATACAAGGGCCGACCCACATCCGCTCGGTGGGATCGGTGGACTGGATCTGGCATGCGATGCCGTCGAGCTCAAGAGCCCCTTCTGGATCGAGCACGAGACCGACGACCCGGGCAGGCTCGATGGCATCGAGAAGATCGGCCACCACAGCGACATCACGCTCGGTGGTGGGAAGGTCGTCGTCGATACCGCAGCCGACGAGGACCACAACTGGCAGCCAGAGGCGCATGTGGTCAGTCTATGGGATCTCTAAGTGACTCGCCAATGCATGTCCCGGCGGTCGGAAGGAGGGCGGAGGGGGAGGAGGCTGTGGTTCCCGATTCCGCCGGCTGACCGGTGTTGACCTGTGTGAGACTTTTCAGGTGTGCCGGAGTCGGGGCTGAGCGATCGGCGTGTGTGTACGCGACCTCCTGGGGGCCCCTCGAGTGCTGTGCTTTGCTCGCAGGGGTGGGCGTGGCTATGGGGCGCGGCCACCCGACCAGCACGTTGTCATGCTGGCGCTGCGGCCCTGGTAAGGGTTCGGTGTGTTGGGCGGTTGTCGGTGAGTGCACCGAGGAGGCGGCTTGTCAGATTCCACCCCCGAGTCCGATGTGGCGGAGTCCGAAGAGGTCTACGATCTTCGCGCCGAGCAGACCCCCGCCAAGTACATCCTCTTTGGCGTGGTCGCGATCGTCTTCACGGCCATCGACCAGTGGACCAAAATTCTCGTGCAGCGCAACATCGGGCCGCTGAGCGAAGAGATCCAGGTCATCGAGGGCTTTCTGTCGTTCGTCCACGCCGAGAATCCTGGCGCTGCCTTTGGCATGTTCGGCGACTCGGCCTACCGCATGTATTTCTTCGGGGTGTTCACGCTCATCGCGCTCGGCGTGCTGGGCCGCATGCTCTACGAGCTTCCCCGAGATGACCGCTTCCAGAACGTGGCGCTCGGCCTCATCGCAAGTGGTGCCGTCGGCAACGCCATCGACCGGGTGATGAAGCAGTCAGTCACCGACTTCATCCGCGTCTACACCGACAATCCCACGCTCAAGGAGATGCTGATCAAGTCTCCCTACGGCTCGGCGGAGTGGCCCAGCTTCAATGTGGCGGATGCCGCGATTGTGGTGGGCATGCTCATGTTTGTGATCCACTGGCTGTTTCTCGAAAAAGAGGAAGAAGACGGCGACGCCCCGGCTGGCCCCTCCGCAGCCGATGTCACCCCGACAGGCTGAGCGCGTATGCATCCCGTCCTGTTCACGCTTCCGGGCGGGATGCTCATCTACGGCTACGGCTTCATGCTGTTGCTGGGCATCTTGGCAGCGGTCTTCGGGGCGGCCTTCACCGCGAGCCGCGACGGCATCCCCACCACCCGTCTAGACGACATCGGCATCATCTCGTTCGTGTGAGGGGTGCTCGGTGGGCGCATAGAGTACGTGCGCCCCCACTGGGCGGACAAGTTCGCGCCCGCTGATCTTCAGAACGCCCAGGCTGCGGCGCCTTCAAAGGTGTAGAACAGGCCCATGGAGCCGGACTCAGACTGATTGGCTTGGCGCAGGGCAGCTGTGGCACCGGCCGCCAGGAACACGTGTTCACCGATGTTCCAGCCAGAACCGGCGTGCACCGTTGGCTGTACTGCGGTGAGGCCCCAGGTGGTGTCGTCGTACTTGATGTAGAGCCACTCATTGACCAGCGTGGCCCCCACCTTCAAGTAGGGCGTGAAGCCCGACGCGGTGTGCCAGGACTGGCCGGCGCGCACCGAGAAGTTGAGCTGGGTGTAGGTGTCGATGCACCCGCCTGCGCCGGCGTCGACGTCTTCTCCACACACCTCGTCGAACTGCTCGGGATCGAGGTTGTCGGGGTTCGAGAAGTTGTCCCTGTCGGCGACCTGGTCCTCGGTGGCCGCGATGGGTGCGTTGGCGCGAATGAAGCTCAGGTCGCCTTCCAGGCCAAGCCGCACGTCGGTAGCGGAGCCGCGGGTGAGCGCACCATTGAGTCCGAGTCCAAGGGCGCTGGCACCCTGCACCGGCACTGGAGGTGTGAAGGACAGGCCTACGCCGGCTTGACCCTTCGCGGACTCACCCGTCATCCAGCCGGCCGTGAGACGCGGAAAGACCGGTGAGAACTGGGTGTTCTCCTCTTTGCCGCTGAGGTTTTCGGGGGGCGGTCCAAGCGGAAAGACGCCCAGTGAGCCGCCGACGGTCCAGCCGGTGCGCCGGTGAGTGAGCGTGGACGTGCCCAGGGCGTGGTCCTGCATCGTGAGGCCCTGGCTCAGCATCGACTCGGACAGAAACGCGTAGAAGTCGTCCTGGCAGGTGCCGCCTCCTTCGATGCAGTCGCTGAAGTCGGGGGTTCCGTCGACGAGACGGGCAGAGCCAAATCCATTGCCCGGCTCGGCTGCGGCCACCGTTGCGGGAAAGAGGAGTGTGACGACTGTAGGTACGAACCAACGCATGGGCGCTCCGTGTTCAGGCTGCACGGAGCTCGATGCGCCGGTGGATGCCGGGGTTTCGGCTGCGCAGTTGGCCGGAGTTGGCATCTGGAATCCAGGCGCCGCAGTTGCCCTCGACCACGCAGGTATCTCCAGCATCGACATCGTAGACGACCATGTGTTCGATCGCGGCAGTGTAGAGATGGAGGGTCATGAGGGTGTCTTCTGCGCCGCTGTCGCTCATCGAGTGGACCAGGTGGGGGCCGCAGGCCAAAACATCGCCGGGAGAGGCCTGCTCAGCGAGCGCCTCTTCGAGTGCACCATTCCGGATGCGCCAGACCCGGTGGTTGGCCTGTCCTTGGAGAACCCGTACAGCGCCATGAGCGCCGCCGTGATCGTGGGGCAGGCAGGGGGTGCCACGGGTCCAGGTGGCCACCATCACCTCGAGGTGGTCGTTGGCGAACAAAGAGTTGCGGCCGTAGGGTCGGGTGGGATCGGCTCGACACAGCTCGACCATCAGCGCTTGGGACAGCTGGACCTTGCTGGCGAGGTCGTGAAGGTGTGACAGCTGAAGTCCCGGGGTCGAAGCCAAGTCTTTGCAGTGCGCGATGAGGTGCGCGCGGTCGACGATCTGCATGGGGTCTCCTCGGCCGTCAGGCACAACAGCGCGAGGCTGTCCCGACCATCATCATTCGTAGCCCAGTGGGAGGGACGATGCCCGCCGACGGCGTGCTGGAGCATAGCCGGCATTTTCAGCACTCAGATCGTCGAACGTCGCCATGTGGACTCAGTGCAGCGGCTGTGGGGTGGGCCAGGGCCAGTCGACCACGCTGGCTTCTGAGGGGCGGTCGCGGGCGCCACGGGGCTGATCGTGTGTGAGCCAGTCGACCAGCCAGTGGCTGAGGGCTTCGCGACCCCGGAAGTTGGGGTGGCGGCGGTCGTAGAAGTCGGCGTCGGGCAGCTGCGGAGCAAAGACCACCTCGGGCTGCTGAGCGAGCCAAGAATCCCATGCCGCGCGGTGCTGCGCGTCTTGCAGTCGCCACTGCGCGTACACCGACGGAGGCACCTCAAGCAGCTGGAACGTGGCTCCCTGACGGGTGACGTAGTCCCGCATGGGCGCGAGTGCGGCGGCGTTGACCTGATCATTGGAGAAGTCGAGAATGCCTTTAGGCAGGCCATTTACTTCAAATTCTCGCTTGGGAATTCCGCGTCGGAAAGCGCGACCTCGTTCGTAGGTGTGGAAGCGCAGGTGGTATCCAGCCTTCGGCATCTTGGGGACCTCGCCTCGCACCAAGTGGGTCAGCCACTTGGTGAGGCCCCGGCGTGTCTCGTCGTGCCAGCGCCAGAAGCTTGGCGGAAATGCGGATGCCTGCTCCAGCCGCTCGGGCAGGGAAATCTCCCCGAGGGACCACATCTGCGCGGGCGGAAGCATGCGGCTGAGGCGCACCATCGGGATGTTGGTCCAGGCGAGCCAGTCAGAACGAAAGTTCTGGGCAGCGACATTGTGCACCACCAAGTCACCTTCGCGAATCGGTAGCTTGGGCAGCAGTCCCTTGGCAAGCGCGGTGGCGCCGCGGTCCTGACCGAACTTGACCACTCGCCAGGGCTGCTCCTGCTCGGCGAGAGCGGCGTTTATGGCGTCGGCATCGAAGGCTTCGCGCAAGATCGACGAGCCCACGAGCCACACCACTCGGCCGGTTGGATGGGCCCGCAGCTCGGACTCATCGAGCTGGTGGGCGGCGTGGAGCATCCAGCTCTGGCTGCTACTGCGACCGTAGGCGCCAAGCGTGCTCTGGGGACCGTAAGCGGTCAGCGCCCAGGCGAAGAACACCACCACTGCCATTGCCACCACGCGTCGCACATAGGCCACGGCCAGCACGGTTTCTTCCGCCGAGGGCTGCGGCGGTGGTGGTGGAACGGGGCGGGGCATGGGGCAGTCCGGGGTCGGCGCGAGGGCTATCCGATTGCCGTGCTTCGATGTTTGGTCAGCGCAGAGAGTCGCGCCGCGAGTGAGCGCCCCACTGCTTCTGCACAACCGGTCTCGGTCCACGCGCTCATCACGGCCTGATGGCGTGCTTCCAGGGCCTTTGGATCCGCCAGCAGGTCCTTGAGAAGTGTAAGCAGACCGCCAGTCAGGGGGAATGGGACCACCGGAAGGCCGTCGATTGGTGTGCCGACGAGAACGCACCCTGCGCGGGCGGCTTCGTGGTGGCGGAAGGTCTCGTCCTGCTTGAAGCCCGGGGGAACCAGTGCGATGCGAGCTCGGGACAAGGCGTGAAGATGTTCAGCTTGGGACAGCCCGGCGCCGAAGCGGTCGGTGAATCGGAGCAGGCACTGGTGGTGGGGGAGCGGGCGCAGGGGCTGGGACACCACACTGCGTCTCACAGCGGGGAGCAGCGTGTCTGGGACGGCGCGCAGGGCACCGGACACCGCGCCTAGCTCGCGGGCGAAGGACCAGCGGCGGCGGTGGAGGTGTCCGACGAAGACCACGTCGAGGTCTCGATCTTGCCAGGGCAGGCCGGGCTGGATCGGGGGCGGTCCGCCTGGGCCGAGGGGCATGCGCAGCACCGCGTCTGGCCAGCTGGCGTCCGAAGGGCGGTAGCACTGAAGCAGCGCCGCACTCCGGGCGATCAGGTCGGGTTGTAGTCGGGCGTCCTCGTCCCCGAGAACCACGATGAGTGGACGGTCCACCTGCTCTAGGATCGGCCACCGCTTGTGGCGTCGATGACCCGACAGCACCACCGCGGTCCCAAGGTGAGCTGGAAAGTCGGCCGACTCGGACGCCGCGGCGAGCACCTTGGTCACGAAGTCATGCTCACGAAAGCGGGTCGAGTCTCCTACGCTGGGATCGATGAAAACCTGCATTCGGTCGTATCTCTGGGGTCGGTGGGCTCGTCTGGTCCGCCCGTCTTGGCGACCTTGCCGACCCTGACAGGGGCTCAGTCCTGTGATGCCGCTCGCAGTGCCGCCAGCTCCATGTCCATCATGGCCCGTGCATCGGCAAGGCTGCTCTCCCTGCTCGCCTGCTCCAGCTCCATGGCGACCGCCGCGACCCGCTGGGCTCCGACCGCCGCCGCCCCACCCTTGAGGCGGTGAGCGGCCTGGGCCACGACTGTGGAGTCACCCGAAGAGATGGCCTGGTCGATGGAAGCGAGAAGCCGTTTGGAGTCGTCGAAGAACATCTCGATCAACCGGGCAAGCAAGCCTGCTCCGCCCACCATCTCCAGCTCGGCTCGGATGTCAGGGTCGATGACGGAGAGGTTGGCGAGTTCGATGGCCATCGTTGGTCCTTGGCTCGGCTTGGGTGGAGTGTCAGACTGATTGGTCGGTTTCGGCACAGGGCACCGTGGACTGAATGTTTCCTGCACTCCAGGCCGAAAATGCTGGGTGGTCACCGGTTCGGAGGATTGTGGTGAAGGGCGGTGTCAGGCTTCGTTAAGCCATCGGCCAACCGGAGGCTCCGCAACGGAGCGCACATCAGTGGATTGTTTGGACTCCAGCATCCAGGCGACAAGCGAGGAGACCCCGCATGGTGCGCTCGGGGTAGGGGGGACGCGTTCGGAAAGACCCGTTCGCAGCTGGGAGCCTTCGTTGGACACCGACCGCCCTGAGGCGCAGAAGCGCGCGATTCCCTGGCCTCAGCTGGTGCTGGTGACCTTGGTGGGGGTGGGCAGCGCGTGGGCATGGGCGACCGGGAGGCTTGAAGCCATCGATCTGCCGCTCATCCGCGCCTGGGTGGACGGTGCGGGAGCCTGGGCACCGCTGGCCTACCTAGTGGCGTTTGGCTTGCTTCAGCCAGTGGGGGTCGCCTCACACCTGTTCCTGGTGGTTGCCGGAGTGGTCTGGCCCACGCCCAGCGCCCTGGTGCTGTCTCAGGTGGGGCTGCTCATCAGCTCGGCGACCACGTATGGTGTGGGCCGCGCGATGGCGCCCGAGTCGTTGCGGGCGCGCATGCCGGCGCGTCTTCGGGCGATGGAGGACCGGCTGCGGGCGGGTGGCGTGCTCGCCGTGATTGCGGTCCGCATCCCATTCTTCAGCTTCTTTTTGGCGTCCGCCTTCATGGGCGCGCTGCGGGTGCCTTTCCGCACCTATATGCTCGGCAGCTTTCTCGGCATGCTCCCGGTGGGCGTGGCCGAGGTGTTGATGGCCCACGAGCTGGCCGAGCGCTTCGGCGGACTCTGACCGCCCGAGTCCCGGGCGTCCGATGATCGCGTCGGCTCGGAAGCTGGCGCTCAGTGGCGGTCTGACTCTTGTCCCTTGCGTCGTCGAGCTAGGCCCACGAACATCAGCAGTCCAATCGCGAGACCGCCCACCTGAGGGGCTCTTCGAGTCGCTGCACATCCACATCCGTCGTCTTCGCAGATGTCGGAGTAAGGATCGGGGTCGTAGTTGCAGTCCGCCATGCTCGCGCCTGGCATCTTGCCCATCCCACACACGTCGAACTTCCAGTGGAGCTTGGCGTCGGGCTCGATGAATCGCACCTGCTCCTGCTCGGTGAGGCCCGAGGTGTACATCACCACATCTTCGACGGCTTCGTCAGGGGTGTAGCGCATGTGGAGTCGGCTCACGTAGTAGCCATAGTCCATCTGCTCGAAGTCGAAACCAGCTGTGGCGAGCAGCTTTTCGTCGGGTTGCTCGCCGGTGCAGGGATCGCAGTGGCCGTTGCCCCAGCCGTACTCGAACATCCAGTCGGCGCCGGGCTCCGCTTCGTAGCCCTGCGTGAAGGCGTTCTGGTAGTAGGCGCCTAGGTCGCTGCCGAACTCGTCGGTGAAGTCCTCGCCCAGCATGCACTCATCTTCGAAGCTGATGGACGGGTAGTTGCTGATGCCCACACTGCCGTCGGCGTAGTCGGTGATGGCGTAGACCACGAGGTCCTGCACGCCCTTCGAGGCGGCTGTTCCGATGCGGATGGGGAGGCTGAAGACCTCACTGTCGTATGAGAACTGAAGCGGGGACAGTACGTCGCCATCCCCGATGCCCGCGTCGGCGTGCACCTTGGCTGCGAAGAAGTAGGAGCCGGAGTCGAGGTACTCTTGGACCACCTCTTCAGTGGCGCGGGACACCTGGAAACCTTCATCGGTGAGCCAGCCGAACAGATCGTCGCTATCTTCGGCGGACAAGATCACGATCTCATACTCGCCGACGATGAACTCAGCCTCGACGTCGACGTTGTGGTCGGCATCGCCCGAGTCGCCGGATGCGTCGTACTCCGTAGCCATCGCAATGTTGCGTTTAGGTTCCAATTCCATGGCGCAGGGGTCGTTATAGATTGGAGTGAAGTCGTCGCATGTGTAGGTGACCATACGAGGGCGTGTGTAGGCGTCGAGGGTGTCGAACACTGAGCGGTCGAGCACGTGCACATCGTCTTCGGTGAGAATCTCGGGCACCGGTATCAAAAGTGCAAAGGTGTCGCCCATCACGCCGTCCACATCGTTGGATACCGACAGCGTGGTGCGGCCGTGCTGGCGCGCGATGGCCACCTCGCTGACCGAGTTGTAGATGTCGGAGCCCGCAGATCCTGCATAGGCTCCACAGAAGGCTTCTGCAGTGGGGGCGAAGAACAGGCTGGTCATCAGAAAGGTAAGCATGGGATTCTCCGCGTCGTCTCCGTAGAGCATGGCCCGCGGGCACCCAAATTGACCACTGGTTTCTGCACAAATCACCCCCCAGTCCCGCCCGGGAAGGTGCATATCTGCCATAGTTTTCTGCGGATGATTGGGGGCTTGAGTCGTCAGCTGGACTTGAGCTTCAGGACGTCCAGCAAGTTTGTTTCGGACTCCCGCTCGTCTGTGGACGGCCCTTGGTCTGTGGACGGCCCTTGGTCTGTGGACGGCCCTTGGTCTGTGGACGGCCCTTGGTCTGTGGACGGCCCTTGGTGGACGGCCCTTGGGAGACCCCGCGCAACACGATGAGACGCGGCATGCGCGTTCCGGATTGGTCGAAGTGAACCCCAAAGCAGTCTCGTGTGAGCTCGAGTCGATCGGAATGCAAGATATTGGAATGCAAGATGAAGCGGCCTGCCTTGTTCGAGATGGGGACGGACGCTCATTATGTTGCAAACATAAGGAGCATCTTTGCCGGAACAGCGATTCTCCAGACTCTTGGATTACTGCAGCTTGACTGCGCGTCGCGCGGCGGCCACCTCGCGTCTCAGGCGCTCGACTGCGGCGTCGGCGGAGGTGTGGTCGGGCTGCGTCTCGACAAGTCCCCGCCGGGCATGATGGGCGGTAATGCAGATCTCCAGCATGCGGGCATCGACCGCTGCCCGTCGGGACTCCAGCTCGTCGATGGCCTGGGCATCTCGCTCCCGGGACTCGAGCGTGCGCTTGAGGCTCCGAAGCTCTCGTGAGTCCACCTTCTGCCCAGCGGCCTTCAAGGTGTGGAGCCGGTCGAGCCGGGTCTGGAGGGCGGTGGCCTCGGTCTCGTCGATGCTGCACCCAGCGAGCGCTGCTTCGAGGCGGTCGGCTTCTTCCTTGAGGTCCTGGGTGGCCCTTCGGAGCTCGTGGGCGGTGCTGCGGAGATCGGTGATCGCGGGATCAGGCAGCACGCTGCCCTGTTCCAAGATGCCGGCTTCGAGGGCGTTGAGCGCAGACTCTGCACGGGCGTGGAGAGCGTCGGCCCGCGCTGGAAGGACGATGGGCTCGGCAATGGCGCGTGGTGTGGACGGGGTGCGCTGCTGGACTTTTGGGCCTGCCGCAAAGCGGGGAGGGGGATGGTCGCCTTCGGTGAGTGCGCCGGTGAGTTGCGCGGTCCAGGCTGACGGCAGCTCGCGGGTGCGGGGGTCGGCGCCCTTCCTGGACGACGCATAGATTGGCAATACAATCGACACGACCGTCATGATGGCTATCCAAGCCATCGCGGTCACGGGCGCCGCCGGTGGTACCACTTGGTCGATCATCCCCACCCCAAACGGAAGAGTGGTCCAACCCACCGCAATGGCCACCGGGAACCAACGCGCCAGCAGGTCGAGGGCCGTGGGCACCCGGCCGAGATCCTGCACCCGGGACTTGAAGCCCAGCGCTTCGGCGGTGGCAGCGAGCCTGCGGGCAGTGGCTTCGTCGGTGTGGTGCACCAGTCGAAAGCGCTTGTCGAACAGCACAGACGGCATCTTCAGGGCCCTCGCCGACAGTCCCGCTTCTTCGGCAATCGCGGCGGCCAGCTGTTGTTCAGCAGCGTCCGCTTCGTCCTGCATCCCGAATGCGCTCTTGAGCCTCTGGACCAACCCCTGGCCCAGCCGGTGGAGCTCACTCTCGGTGGTGCGGCGGTGCCGCCGGGTCCTGCGCAGGGAATCGCGGCGGAGGCGGTCGTTGACGTGTTCTTCCACCACCACAGTCCAGCTGCCGGGGGGCAGATACTGGCGGGGCAGCGTGGTGTCCCCCATGTGTGGGACCGTGGATGATGGCGGTGGGAGGGCCCGTCCGGTGAACAGCTCGCGGATCTCGGCGGCGCCGGCTGGTCGGGCGGCGGGGTTGCAGGCCAGCAGAGACTCTATGGCCGCTCGCATGGGCTCTGGAAGGTCGGGTCGCACCTTGGCGAGTGGCACGAATTCATCGTTGAGCTGGGCTTTTAGCGAAGCCACCGGGCTGTGGGATCCAAAGGGCGCCGTGCCGGTTGCCGCCAGGTAGAGACAGGCGCCCAGTCCGTAGAGGTCGGAGCGGGGGTCGGCGCGGCTGCCCTCGTAGACTTCGGGTGCGGCGTAGCCCGCGGTGCCCAGCAGACCGGTGGACCGAGTGCGCGCAGTCTGCTGGGTGCGCGCGAGGCCGAAATCGGTGAGAACAGCAGCTGTTCCATCATCGTCGAGCATGATGTTTGGTGGCGTGACATCGCGGTGCAACACACCCGTGCTGTGGGCTTCGGCCAGGGCGCCGGCGATGCGCAGCCCCAGCGCTTCAATCTGCTCGGTGGACATGCGGCCCCGTCGGGCGACGTGCTCCGCCAGGGTTTGACCCTTGTGAAACGGCATGGACAGGATCAGATGACCGTCGAGGGCGTGGATGTCGTGGGGCGCGAGCACGGCATCGTTGCGGAGCAGGGCCGCGGCCTCTACCTCTCGACGCAGTCTTCGGGCCACCGCAGGGTCGCCTGCCAGATGGGCATGCACGACCTTGAGGGCGACCGTGTCGTCGCGCAGGGCGTCGTGGGCGAGCCAGACCGTGGCACTGCCGCCGCGCCCCAACACGCCGTGGAGAGTGAAACGATCGCCAAGCCGAGTGCCGGGGGAGAGTGCTGCCATGCGGGGGGCCTATACCGCTGCATGCAGTGTGCTTGACCCCGCGACATGAAGCTGCGTCAGAAGCGATACCACGGTGTTGTCCTGTAGGTATCTAATGTGTTGCTACACTAATCGTATAATACTCAGAAGTGGAACATCAATCCCGCAGTGGCTTGCATTGCACCATCGGCCATCGGGTCGTCGCTGAGTGCCTGCATCTCGCTGATATATCGGGCCTCGACGTCGAGCGCGAGACTGCGTCCAAGAGCCAGCTCCAAGCCAACGCCAGCATGTGGCGTGAACCGGCGATCGCCGTCTGGACTGTGGGCTTGCGAGCCCGGCCCATCGAAGGTCACACCCGCGCTCACGAAAGGACTCAGGCGCGTCCAGGGGAAGGCAAACAGCTGCGCGGACAGACTCACGGGGTCGCGGACCAACGACCCCTCGAGGTCTTGGTGGCGCATCCAGCTCGCTTCGAGTCCGAGGGCTTCCACCGGTCGGTAGCGTGCGGAGATGCCGTAGCCGGTGTCACCGGTGATCTGTCCCACTCGGTCGCCTGCATCGACCAACACATCGCGCTCCACCAGCACGCCGCCCTTGAGGCCCACCGCGAGAGTGCCTCCCCGGTTGACGGCCCGCCTGGGCTGCTCGACGCGGGTGGTAGTGCCCGTGACGACGTTCTTCTCCACGTAGGTCACGTGGTGTCGGCTCGGCGGTGGGTTGTGGTAGAACACGCCCGCCCCCCAGTAGGCGGGGCTGTATTGCGGCACGTTCTTGAGGTGGTAGCGGTGTGCGCGGGGGGCCCAGCCGTCCGGCAGGAAGCTCGGCTGCTCGACCTTGATGTGTCGGCGCGGCCGCTGCTCGGTCGGCTTCATGAGCTGTCCTCCCGCCCCGAGATCGCCGGCGACGGTTCCGGCGGGATGTGCCCTCGGACTGCGTGTCTCGTCGCTGCCCAGGAGTGGTCCGCCACTCTGACCGGCCCTCGGACCCTGTTCAGCATGCGGGCCCTGTCCGGCCCTGGGCTGCTGCCTGGGTTCTTGTCCAGCTCGGGGTCCCTGGCCAGCCCTCGGCCCCTTCTTTGGACCCTGACCAGCGATCGGTCCCTTCTTCGGCCCCTTGTTCAGACCGTGGGCAGGTGGCCCCTTCTTCGGCTCCTTGTTCAGGCCGTGGGCAGGTGGCCCCTTCTTCGGCCCCTTGTTCAGGCCGTGGGCAGGTGGCCCCTTCTTCGGCCCCTTGTTCAGGCCGTGGGCAGGTGGCCCCTTCTTCGGTCCCTTCTTCGGCCCCTTCTTCGGCCCCTTCTTCGGCCCCTTCTTCGGCCCCTTCTTCGGCCCCTTCTTCGGCCCCTGCGCCACTCGGGGACCTTGCTTCGGCCCCTGACCGGCTCTGGGACCTGCCGCAGCCCGTGGCCCGTTGGCGCCTTGACCGTTGATCTCCTGCTGAGCGCTGGCGGCCTCGCCCTTCTGCTTTCCCTTCTTTTTGCCGGCGAGTGCAGGGGTGGCGGTCATGGCACACAGGGCAGCGGCGAGGGTAAGACGGGACAGCAACGATTGAGCCATGCATCCTCCGAGGTGTCGACCGCAGGGTTTCGGGGGGCGCGGTCTTGATGCACGGTGCCCGACGGGAGGTGCCCGAAAGCATTCGAGGGTCTGCCGTAAAAGTCCTCTGCAAGGTTGTTGTCGACAAGTGGCGGGAATCTGGCACAGTCGCAGTGTGTTGCGCTGCGCTTCAGGGCTGCACCAAGAGGGCCCCTGGATTGGACAGCCCCGAGGTCACGCCCAGGTCGGTCGCATCGCCGTCCAGGCCCATCATCATCGCTCGAATTCCGTACACCTCGCCCACGAGCACCAGCCCCCCCAGCGAGCCCCGCTGCACCGACACCATCGAGCCCGGCAGCTGAGGGCTTCCGCCATCGGTGTGCAGCGTGCCCTGCACCGTCACTGCGTCGGGAGCCGTCGTGTCAACAGCCATGCGAACGATGGCATCGGCGTACCCGCTGCTGGCCACCGCAGTCGTCCCATCGGGGCCAATCCGCAGCGCCACGCCATCGAAGAGGTCGTCCACCCCGGCATGCACCAGGATGTCGGCCTGCAGCGAGATGGCTGCCACTGCATTTTCGCGGTCCGACCAGGCGCTTGTGTCGGTGAGCAGCACCAAGTCGCCTTGCGGACTGATGTCGGCGACGGTGAGCCAGGCGTCGTCGTCGTCTGAAAACGCGTCGATGCGGTCCAGCTCTGTGCCAGCCGGCACCGCGAGAAGCGACACATCCGCCCCGTCCTCCTGCGCGCCTACGACGATGAGTCGGTCTTCCCGCCCGGGCACGCTCAGAGCCGCTGCGGGCAGATTGGCCGCGTAGATGCGTCCGAGAGTGTCGACCGGCACGGCGCTGGCGGAAGGGGTACCGTCGGTGCAGCTCAGGTCCACCGCGTAGACGCCACCCCCATTTTCGACGGTGTTCTGGTCCACCACCCAGGCACGCTCGCCCGAGGGGTGCATGGAGACCGCGCTCGCATAGAAGCCGCTGGTCCAGCCCGACTCCACCACGGTCACGTTGCCGGCGGAGTCCACCTCGAACACTGCCAGTGTGCCGTCATCCTGGGCCACCACGCCAAGGCTGCCATCCAAGGTGAACGCGCCGCTCCCGAGGAAGGCCGCTCCCGCGGTCACTCGCGCGCCCAGATCGGTGAGCTCGCCCTCGATGCTGAGCTCCAACACCGCCCAGTCCGAGCCGTCGCCTTCAAAAGGGAGATTGGCGAGAACGGTGCGTGCCAGCTCCGGGTCGCGATATTCGGCCCGGCAGCCGTCCACGGCAGGGAAGCCTGGGTCGGTGTCTCCGGTGTCTCCGGTGTCTCCGGTTTCGGTAGCTGCGGAGTCGTCGTCTCCGGACTTGGTGGACTCGACGCAGCCCACAGCAAGGGCGGTGAAGACAAAGACGATGTGGGACCGGCGCATGGCACCTCCAGTCTCTGGCTATCCCGGCCTGCTCCTCAGCTACCGATGCCAGGTGGGGCCGCCCTGACCGGAAGGAGGGGGCGGGGGACCCGGCAGGATGGGTCGCAGGTAGTGCGCTGCGCCCATGTCATGGCGCCAGTGGCGGGGATACCCGAGAGCCACCTCCTCGAAGCGCACTCCACTGATCCAGTCTGTGGCCCGCATGTGGAGGTGTCCCGAGACTGCGACCTTGATGGGGTAGCGGCGGTGCCAGTCGGCGGTCTTCAGAGTGCCGCACCACGGCCTAAAGCGGGGGATGCGGTAGAGGCGCACGAGGTCGAGCAGCAGCGGAAAGTGGGTGACCAATACCCAGGGGGCGTCGCGGGGTATCGTGGCGAAGCGGGCTTCGGCTCGCTCGATGAGAACGTTCGACCAAGCGGCAATGTCGTGGTGTGGGTCAGTCCGAAGTCGGATCTCATCGACCGGCCGGATGCCGCTCTCCCGCGCCCAGGCCAGCACCCCTTGTCGCGAGACATCCGGTGGGCGGAAGCTGTAGTCGTACAGAGTGAAGGCGGGGACCACCCACGCCGGTCCGCCGTCGCCTTCAAACCGCACTGGAGGGTCCGCCGGAGTGGCCACCCCAAACTGGCGGCAGACCTCCACGAGGGCCTCATATCGGGCCTCTCCACGCAGTAAGTCGGTGGGGGCGGCCCAGAGCTCATGGTTGCCCGGCACCCACACCACCTTGCGAAAGCGCGGTACGAGGCGGCTCCACGCGCGTGTGAGGTCGTCGGGACCATCGCCCACATCGCCGGCCACGATGAGGATGTCGTCGGGAAATGCGGGCAGTGCGTCTAGAGCCGCAAGGTTCTGCGGGCGATTGACGTGCAGGTCGGACAGTGCGAGCAGTCGGGACATAGCCCTAACTTACCTCCCTCCGACATCTGCGCTGCGGGGTCGCGGGATATGCTTTGGAGGAAGGCACCACGGAGCCTCCATGTACTCGCCAACTCCCACCGGCGTTCACGATCAGACCTATGTACTCAGACGGTTGATCGAGCTTCGCGGCAAGCAGACCGCGCCCACCGAGGCCTGGCTCCTCGGGCTCGGGGGTGGCATCGGCTTTCAGTCGTTCACCTTTGCGTATCGGGACACCCCTCCCATCCTTTACGTGGGCACCCGCTGCGCCCACCAGTACGCCCACGATGCCAGCTTTCTGGAGCGGGCCGCTGGAGGGGCAGGGCTCGAAGTGCAGGTCGACGAGCGAGGGGGGCGCAAGAAGGCGGCGGCAGCCCTCCTCGTTGCGCTGGCTCAAGGGCCGGTCATCGTGTGGGTGGGACTTGAGAGGCTCCATGGTGTGCGTGCACCGATGGGCGAGACCCCTTGGGTGGTCCTGGTGCGGGCCCAGGACGGCGACCACTTCATCGTGGAGGATGTCTACGGCGGCGAGATGCGGATCGATAGCGACACGCTCTCGTCGGCTCGGAAGGCTCTCAAGAAGGCCAAGTACCGCATGCTCTCGGTGTCAGAT
>Ga0315321_10001406_pt1 | contig 18490 bp, 17 predicted proteins | sample M180m21515metaG_FD_203464 | JGI IMG/M metagenome (GOLD analysis project Ga0315321, IMG submission 203464) | Ammonia-oxidizing marine archaeal communities from Monterey Bay, California, United States - M1 80m 21515 | ecosystem: Environmental > Aquatic > Marine > Intertidal zone | place: USA... | reverse complement strand
TGAGAGTGCATGCGGCCCAGGCCAATGCCCAGGTGCTGGCGGAGCGCCTGCAGGTCCATCCCTTTGTGCGGGCGGTTCACTACCCGGGCCTTCGGGGCACCGACCCCACGGGGCTGGTCGGGCGGCAGATGGCGGGCCCTGGCTCGGTGCTGGCCTTTGAGGTCGACGACATGTCCAGCGCGCGGGCAGTGATGCAGGCGGTGGAGCTTGCCACTCCCGCAGTGAGCCTGGGAGCGGTGGACACGTTGATTCAACACCCAGCATCTCTGACGCACCGGGTGGTGGCGGACGAGGCCAAGCGCACGGGTGGTGTGACGCCCGGTCTGCTCCGGATGTCTGTGGGCATCGAGGAGGTGGACGACCTCTGGGCCGACCTGGTTCGTGCCCTGTCGACACTCGAGCAGGCCATGGCCGCGAAGTAGGCTCGGGAGAGACCCGCTGGAGCTCCGCTGGGCTCGCTTAGGGGGCGGCAGTCTATGGAATGCGGGGGCGCTCGGGGATGGCTTCGCGGTCGGAGCGACGCCGCAGCAGCAAGGCGACCGCCAGCATCCATGCGGTCGGCCCCGCTACCTTCGCCACAGAGGAGCAGCCGCCCTTGTCGCTGTCCGAAGGGGTCGATTCGACCGGTTCCTCGGAGTCCTCGGGGGACGCGTCGTCGGTGTCGCCGCCATCGCTTCCTCCGGTCTCGCCGCCGTGGTCTTCGTCTTCGCTTCCATCGGCCCCACCGCCGTCTCCGTCGCCGCCATCGCCGGAGTCGACAGGCTCGGGCGACTGACAGGAGGCGTCGAGTCCATCGACCACACAGGACTCGTCGTCGACACAGCTCGTCTCGGCGTAGGTACCACTGGCGCACTGGGCTGCCGTGGTCTCGTCGATGCAGAAGCCGGAGTTGGGACCGCTGGCGCAGCGACTGTCCATGCAGGATGCCCCAGTGCTGTCTTCGCCGCATGCGAGCCCAAAGTAGGCGCAGTCGCCATCGGACAGCCAGCCGTCCGTGCAGCTGCGCACCTCGGTCTCACTCAGGCACTCCGACCCGTTGCCATCGCCGTCGGGGCAGCTCAGGTGGACGCAGTAGGCCCAGTCTCCGTCTTCTTCGCAGGTGGCTCCGAAGGCGGCACAGTCGCCCGTTCCCAGGTAGCGGCCGCCGCTGCATGTGCTGATCTCCGTCCCGTCGCACCACCGCCCAGAGGCGAGGCTGCACTCGGAGTCTGTGGAGGTGGCCAGGATGACACCGATGTGGTTGGGCCTGGAGCGCAGACTTCCATCGGATGGGCTGTTCATCACCGCGCCGTCGACCACCAGTGTCGTGCTGCCGCCGCCGTCGAGCATCGCGGCGTCGTAGCAGCCCAGGTCGTCGGCAAGGTCGCGCATCTCGTCGCAGGTCATGCCTGAGGCGGTGGAGCTGCGGCCGTCGACGGCCATCAAGTAGAGGGTCTCGCGGGAGGCATCCACGCAGATTCCGGAGCGTGGATTGCGAACGGTGTCGAAGCAGCCCGTGCCGCGGGTGCCGTCTTCGATCAAGACGACGCCGTTTGCCCCCACCGCGTTGAAGTATCGGTGTGGCGCGAGGAAGGGGTACAGGAAGCTGAAATCGCTCACCGGCCGGGTGCCTGCCTCGCAGCGGTTGAAGATGTCGCAGGCGAAGAAGCCCCACTGGCTGCCCACCGAGGGGTCGGTGAAGTGAGGGTTCCACAGAGTGCTGTCGCCCATGGCCAAGCTGATGGGGGTGCTGGTGGAGCCCCAGTCGCCGTTGATGGCCGCAATTGCACCGGTGTTGTTGGCGAAGGTTCGGGTGTTGACTCCCCGCTCGGTCGTCAGATCAGCGGATGCATGAATGCTCACCAGCGGGTTGGTGAGGTCGACCTTCGCGACGTGGATGTCCTGGGGCACGCTGCCCGATTCGATGCGGTGCAGGTAGTCGACTCCGGTGGCGGTGGACGTCCACGTGTCGGTGGCGTGGGCGGAGGCGCTCCACATGCAAAGCACGAGGAGGCTGGGCACTCTGCGGATGGGGTGCCCGTGCTTTAAGACGGACTTCCAGCTGAGAGAGGGCATCGGAGCTCCGTGCTTTTTGCATTCCCAGATACGGCGTGGAGGCCTCGGGAGTCTACCCGTGCGCTCGGGTTCAGGGGGAGCCGACCAGCGCGGCGCCAAACGACCCCACCAGCACTCCGGCGGGATCCCACCGCGTCTTGTGGGCCCTCAGGCTTGGCCACGCATCGCCGAAGTGTGCCGGCCAAAAGGCGGTGTCATCGGGGAGCGTGTCGGGCAGGTAGCGCACGCCGCCCACGTCGAGAACCCGCGCGTAGATGGCTTCGTTGTCGGCAAGCTGCTCCGCGATGCGAGCCGGTGTGGGCGGCTCGGCGCGGCGCAGCAGTCCGAGGAAGAAGCTCCGGGAAGCCTGCGGCAGCCGGAGGTAGGGCGCGGTGATGGGGTGTCGGTCGACTGGGAAGAACAGAACCGGTCCGCCGCCGATGTCGTCCACCGGGTGCAGCCGGTTGAACTCCGAGGCCATCTGGGCGGTGCCGTGTGGACCAAAGGGCACAAAGACCGTGAGCTCGGGGTGCGGGGCGGCTCCCTGGAGCTCTTCTTCGAGGATCAAGGGCGGGAGGCGGAAGCAGAACTCCTCCCAGGAGATCTCCCAGGTGTCGATGCAGCCTGGCAAGTGGCCCAGCTCAGCAAGCTCCATTCGCGGGCCGGTACGACCGGTCCCCTGTAAAGCCGACATCTCCAGATTGAAGACCCAGTCGCCCTCGACCTGGCTCAGCGCGGCTTCCACCACCGCTCGGTCGAGGTGCATGAGGTCGGTCGAGTTCATTCGGGTCATGACCGAAGCGGGAGTCTTTTCGGCCGCAAAGCCGTGGATGAGGTCGGTCGCGTGCGCGTTGGACAGCCGGTCCATGTCGGCCAGCAGGGCCTCGACCGAGCCGTAGGCGGCCTGCACCATCCGCACAGACTCCGGTGCGGGCTCGAGCGGGATCCGGGCGCGGGTGATGAGCGCAAGCTGCCCGTGGGTGGCCCGCACCGCGTCGAACAGGCTTCGGTTGTGTGTGGGCGAGCACAAGTGCCGCTCCCCAGCGCCCGTGACCACCTCCAATTCGAGGAGATGGTCCATCTGAGTGCCCCGGTGAAAGGACATGAAGCCAAAGCCACCCATGGAGACGGTGCCGCCCACGGACACGCTCAGCCAGTCCGTGACCACAGGCGGGGTGCGTCCGCGTGCGATGGCCGCGCGAAGAACGTCGGACCAGGCGATGCCCCCCTCCACTTCGATCCAGTCGTCGGTGATGTGGCAGATGCGGCCCATTGACTTCATGTCGAGCACGAGGCCCCCGCGCACCATCATCTGACCGCCCGCAGAGTGTGCATGCCCGCGTGCGGCCAGCGGGACCTTCTCGCGGTTGCAGAAGCGCACCGCTTCGATCACGTCGTGGGTGTCTGCGGGGCGCAGCACCGCCATGGGTCGCTGACGCCGGACCTTGCCGAAGTCAAGCTCGGCGATGTCGAGCCACGGGCCCGTTCGAGCGAGCTCCCCCCGAAAGGGGGGCAGGCGGTCGATCCAAGAGTCGTCCAGCATGGGGTCTCCAGTGGAGCGGAAAGACGAGGTGTGGGCGGATGGGGACTACGGGTGCACATGCGCGGCGAGGGCGGCGCGCAGGGCGGACTCGATGGAGCCTTCCATCCACCGATGCTGGGTGGATGTGTGCTCTCCAGCAAAGAAGTAGCGGCCCTCGGGCGCGACGATGGCGTCTTGCAGCTCGCGCTCCTGGTGGGGCTGGAAGAAGGCGTAGGCGCCCGCCGCGAAGGGGGCTTGGCTCCAGACCACTGACGCCCCCATCGTGAGGTGCCGCTCGCAGCCAGGGTGGATGACCGCGAGGTTTTCCCGCGCCTGAACGAGTCGCTCGGTGGGCGAGAGGGCCCCCCATCGAAGCGCATCCTGCCCATAGCAGTACGACGCGATGACCACCCCTCGGCGTCCGTGCGGTGTGCGCTCGGGGTAGTAGGTATTGCGAATGGCGAGGTCGGTGACCGAAGCGCCCCCAAAGATGCTGTCTTCGGTCTCCCAGAAGCGCTCGCTCGCCTCGAAAAAGACCCGTGTGGCCGCTTCGTAGTGCAGGTTGCGAATGGCCTTGCGCTTGTCCCAGGAGAACGGGCGCAGCACCTCGATGTGGCGCAGAATGGAGAAGGGCAGCGTACAGATGGCGAGGTCGCCCTCTACGACTGCGCGGCCCCCGACGGTCTCGACGTGGACCCGCACGCGGTCGTCTCTTTGATCGAGCGCGTGCACCCGGGTTCCGAAGTGGATGCAGTCGTCGAGCTCGGGGAGGAAGGCCATGGGGAGACGGTCCATGCCACCGTCGATGGTGTGGGTCTCTGAGCGCAGGTTCTGCAAGGCCTCGCCCAAGAACTCGGCCGCCGACGCCGACAAGAGGGTCTCAAAGCCCGCCACAAGCCCGTACAGCTCGATGGCCGCTCCCGACCAGCCTGCTCGGTGCAGCAGCTCGCGCAGGGACAGCTGCTGCAGCTGGTCGCGGATGCGCACCCACATGGAAGGGTCGTCCCCAATGCGGACCCGGTAGGGGGCCAGAAACTGTTCCCAGCGCTCGTGCAAAGACAGGCAACGCTCGGCGTGGTCGAGGGGAAACTCTGCGGGCACCTCGCCCGAGACCACCTTGCCCAGGCGCACCCGGTAGTCGTGGCTGCAGAACCAGCCGGCGGGATTGAACGACTGGAAGGGCCGCAGTGGAAGTGAAAAGCGGCGGGCGTAGCCGCGCACAAGGGCGTGGGCGCTCGGGACGCGCATGGCTCCAGCTTCGGCGTACTGGCCGGGGCTGAAGGGCTCGCGGAGGGTGCGAATTCGTCCGCCCACACGCTGACTGGCCTCCACCACGATGACGGTGTGTCCGGCGGCCCGGAGCTCGCGAGCGGCCACGAGACCGGCGATTCCAGCGCCCAGCACGACCACGCGCTTCTTGGGTGCGTCCGTGGGGGGCAGGCCTTGTTCTAAGATGGGCAGGAGCTCGGCAGAGGCGCGGTGCATTGGACTACAGCCCTCGCCGTTGGTGCAGCTCGAGATGCCAGGCATCCAGGCGGTCTCGGTCGGCGCTGGAGACGCGCTCGGGTTGGTCCTCGACGAGGGCCGCCAAGGCGCGCAGCTCGACGGCCAGGATCTCGGCAATCGCAGCCCGGGCGGTGGCGGGAAAGGCGGAGAGTTCAACACTCACTTGGGTGTGGTCCGGGCTCTGTGTCACTGCAATGCGCACCGTCTTGGACAACTCGTCTCGGTGCCACGTGTAGCTGACGCCGGTGGCGTCGGGCACGACCGACAAGGCGAGGTCTCCGTGCATCCGGGCCTCGACCACGCCCCCGTCGACCGCTCGAATCATTCGGTGGCCGGTCCAGTGGGGCAGTCGAAAGGGGTCGGCCATGACGGCGAGCACTTCGTCGATGGGCCTGGGAATCTTCACGGAGGGGTCGTGGAGAGCGGCCGGTTGTTCTGCGGGGGTGAGATACGACTGCATTGTGTTGGCAAGGGCAGCCATATTGTCTTCCACGAAAGTGCCAGCCTCGGTGGACTCCCCGCGTTCAATGAGCTCCAAGAAGTACCCGCAGTGCGCACGGGCCAGGAAGATCTGCCGCAGTCCCGACACTGGGTCGCGCAGGATCTGGTCGGAGGTAGTGTGGACGCCGCGGGCCCGCAGCTCCCCGAGAGCGCGCTCGATGTTCTCCACTGCGTAGGCCACGTGGTGGACCCCGGCGCCGTACTCTTCGAGGTAGCGCCGAAAGATGGAGTCCTCGGTGAGGCCCTCCGTCACCACCATCACCCTCTCGGTGGACCCGGGCAGCCACAGCACGTGGTTCAGCATGTCGTGGCTTCCTATCGGTGCCGAGCCGGCGTTGACCAGCTGGATTCGCGCGGGACGAAAGCCGAGCACCTTCGTATGAAAGTCGGCAACGGCACGCGCATCTCGCACAATCAGCGTGTAGTGATCCAACTCGCCTAGTTTTAGGGTTGTGCGCGTCATCGGGTGACTTTCCTCGCAAAAAATCGGACTCGCCATTCATTGACCGGTCCACCCTATTGCACTGGGGACGAGGGGGATGAGGTCGGTCGAGGAGCGCTTGGGGAAAAAAGGGTTCATACCTTGACTCATCGCCTGTCTGGGGAGACCGTCTCTTGGATTGGACGAGGGCGGTGGAGGGCGCTCGTTTGCCTCACAGCGCTCTGAGGCCCTAACTTAGGGACGGGGCGTCGCTGTCCCGAAGGACGATTCCATGCTTCGCCGACTCTATCCCCCTGCTCTTCTCATGTTGTCTTTGCTGGGGTGCTCTGACGACAAGCCGAAAACAGGAATGGAAGGCGTCGATTCGGGTGCCGGTCAGGAGACGGACTCCGGCTACTCTTGCGACGGCATGGGAACCCTTCGGATCGCGGTCACGGTTGACGGCACCCCGCCTGGAGATGTCGCCAACTTTCGAGCACTGGTTCGCTCTGGCGAAGAGGAGCCCCTCCAGGTTGCCCTCGACGCCGACGCCATTGCCGAAGTCACGCTTCCAGAGGGCGCGTACAGCATCCGCGCAGTGGCGCTCGATGGATACGCGGAAGCCGCCTGGCAAGACTTTGTGCCTGTGTTGGAGTGCCTTCGTACAGATTCGACGGTGGACATGGTGGGAATCGGTCGGCATGCCGGATGCGCACTCGCTCATGTTTTCATGTATCGTGCGGCCGGACCATGCCCGGACTGCGCGTGTGGATGGCTGCGGACTCCGCATCAGATTCTACCGGAGAAACCATGACGCTGACGCGTTCTTTTGCTCTCGCATTTTTGATTCTGCCGGCCTGTGCGGGCAATGACAAGGGCACCGACTCGGGAAGTGATCCTTCGGAAGAGCTGTTGTTCGACCTTGAGATGGACTTCGTGCGGGCCGACCCGGCTGCGGAGAGTCCCAGTGAGCACACCGTACTCGACCACTGCTCGACCGATGGCGACACGTGGCCCGACGCCACGGCTACCGTTCACATCGCCCAGACCGCGACCCGCACCGACGTGGAGATCGAGCTTTCCAGCGCTCGGCCCAACACCCTCTTCACCAGCTGGCTGCGGCTAAAGGGAACCGACCCGGACACCGGTGAGTCTTTTGGTGGAAACCCCATCACCGGTAAGGGCTCTACGGCACTGGCCCCCAGTACAGACCTCGCCGAGCTTGTCGCCATGTCGGAGCTGGAGGGTGTGGACGAAGCCCCCAATGCCTTCTGGACCGACGGCAGCGGCAACGGCACCCTGCGCGTCGCACTCGACATGCCCCTGATCGATGGGGAGTACCCCTTCGACAGCTACGACTCCACGCTGGAGCCGGTCGCCACGGTGCGCGCCCCCTACGCCCCCTTCCTCATCCGGCTGGCGTCGCACTGCACCGACGAGCTGGCCCACGGAATCCTCCAGGGAGATCGCGAAATGTGGTTCAACTGGTCTCCATGAGGCATCTCTTTTCCCTTGGGGCCACTGTGTTGTGGTGTACGTATACGTGCGCGTGCATGATTGGCTGCAGGACCTCTCCGGATACGAAAGACGATGGGCCGGCCTCGGGGAGTGACTGCGGCAATCCGACCGACCCCGCAGTGCTCCCTCTGCTGGGCAGTAGTCCCAGTCTTTTGTTGGAAGACGGTGCTGTTTTGTCCGTCGTCCAAGGCTTGCAGGGTGGCTTCCACACCTATCTGTCCGTACAGGCCCAAGGCATGGCCGTCGGTGCTGACAACCTCATGGAGGGCATGTCCGACGAGTCGCTGCCCGTGACTCACTGGGAGATTCTTGCTCCGGATGGAGCGGTGACGGTGGAACAGGAGCACTGGACAGTCGCCGAGGGAACGCCAGAGCAGTGGGTGACCGGGCCTCACCTCGTCGTGATGCAGTACTTCGAGGTTCCCCCGGCGTCGGGCTTCGACCGGCTTGAGCGAGAGGAGGCCCTGGAGAGCATGGAGCTGGACCTCAGCCTCCGGGTCGTCGACCACTGTGGGCGGCAGGCCTCCACCTCGCGCACGGTCTGGCTTGAGTTCGAGGAAGGCGAGCCCGACGAAGACAATGACTCGGGCGACTGAGCTTTCGGCCATGGAGACTTCGCGCGCCCAGCGTTCGATTCGGTGGACCGCCGGCGTGGTGGGTTGAAGCAGACCCCCCGTTCAGGAATACTCGGGTGGCTGCTCTGCCGCCCGCCCCGCGGGAAGACGGCATCGAACAGAAGACTCGCGACCCCCGACCCGCCCTCTGTGACCTCGCCCCCCACCAAGCGCTTCCGCTACACCCGCCCCCGTGTCATCGATGGCGCTCTGTACGCCCTCATCGTCGCCGTCGTGCTGGCCTGGTCTCTCACGCCATCCGCCCCCCTCCTCTGGGCTCAGCTCGTCCACACCCCACCTGCATGGGCCGGCTTCATCTTCGGGCTGTGGGGCCTCCACGTCGGCACCCACTGGCTTGCCCTGGCTGGATTCGCCGCCCTCGACCGGTGGATGCCCCAGCGACTGGCTCCCTACCGAATCCAGCCGGGCGCGAAGGTGGCGGAGCCGCGAGACCTCTGGCGAGTGGTCCTCACCAACCAGCTGGTGGCCATGCCGCTGACACTCGGTGCGGGCTGGGCCTTGCTGTCGATGCGGAGCTGGGACATCACCGCTCCTCTGCCTGACCCCGCTCGTCTGCTGCTTGAATTGGCCGGCCTTGCCCTGTTCACCGAGGTCACTTTCTGGACCACCCATCGCATCCTCCACCTCCGCTGGTGGTTCCGCCGGGTGCACCATGTCCACCATCGCTACCGTGCAGTGCGTCCCATCGCGGCCACCTACATGCATCCCGTCGAGTACGTTGCAGGCAACATTGCGCCCATGGTGTTGGGGGTGCTGGTGTTCGACGCGCACCCCCTGTCGGCTGCCCTGCTCGCTGTGTTGGCCACCCTCAACATCGTGGTCACCCACAGCGGACTGCACCTCCCAGGACTCCCATGGGCTGTTCACCATGACTGGCACCACTTCAAGGCACGCGGCTGCTACGGCTCTCTATACGTGCTGGACTGGCTGACTCGCTCCGACCGAGAGCTCCTGGCCTGGGGACGCGGTCCCACAAGAGGTCCCAAGAAGCAGGTCTGAGCCGCTGTGCTTCCCACCAAGCCCCCCATCGGGCCCCGCACAGATCACACCGCGCGGCGATGGACTCGCCCGATCTCCGCGAGGGCGCTACGTCCGATGCGTGAACAGCCCCATGACCGAAGTCCAGGGAAACACCCCGCCGCGTTGGTTGGGACAGTCGTCTTGGGTGCTCTGCAGCGCGGTGGTCGGTGGCTGGCGCCAGAACATCGACAAGCTGACGCAGATAGCGGGCATGCTGTCCGGGCTTGTGCGGCCGGCGGTGTGCCAGGAGCGTCTCCAGAGGTTGGCCGACCGCGGACACTGCGACATCGTCCCCTCGATGTCCCAGCTGTGGGTGGCCGGTCGTCACCAGCTCTCGTTCAGCCTGGGCACCGACACACGCGCCTTCTACGATGCGCAGGGAATCCCCTGGATCTTCCACAACCTGCGCCGGTTGGTCGCCTACCCCACCACCATGATGGACCCCATCGGGCTGTTGTCGCCACGCGACACCATCATCCAGCACATCCTACAGACCTTCCACCGTCACGCCACCTATGACCTCGTGTTGCTGCTTGCCCACGAACGCGGCCTTGAGGAGCTTCAGGCCCAGCTGGACCAGCTCGCGGAGGGTACGCACCTCCACCAACGAGCGCTCGATACCTTGGTGGAAGACGGCTCCTACCACGACCGACTTCGTCGAGATGTGCCCGAGTTTGCGTCTCACCACCATGTGCCGGCGCGACCCATCCCGCCGGGGCTGTCCGACGACCCGCTCCTCATGCTCGCGATGGACCAGTTCAAAGACCTCCGAGGCTACACCAACTACGCTGCGCGCCTCGATGTCGGTCCCGCCGATGTGGCTCGGGCGCTGGTGCGGTTGGCCTTCAACGAGACCGTTGGGAGCGTGGTCGGCTGGAAGCTCGGTCCAAAGACCCTCTCCGTGGAGGGCTGTGACCCTGAGCTGGTCGCCCACTATCTGCCCGAGTGGTCGGCATGAGGGCTCGCCGGGCCTGCCGTCTTTTGGTCGCTCTCGCCCATCCGAGTGACTGCCGCTCTACCGATTTCGCCGATTACCGAAGCTCATATGGCAATGATGACCTCCACCAGGAGAGGTAGCTGCACCATTCGGGCGCGGTCGTCGACGAGGAAGGGAAACAGATCGGGGTCGGTGGGCTTGAGCCGCATCCACGTCACGCCAAGGGGAGAGGCGGTCACGTGCACGCGCTTGGACGGCGACAGCGTCAGCCCGGCCGAGAAGTTCCAGACGAGCCCGCTCACGTTGCCATTGTAAGCGACGCCTGGCTCGGACTGCAGCGTGGTGCTGACCGCCCCGGTGGCGTAGCCGATGTCCAGTCGCCAGAACGCGCCCAGTAAGTCCTTCTTCCTTACCTTTCCGGCAATTAGCAAGCCTGCGCGGTATTGATTGAGAGTCAGGTCATAGGAAGCGGAGTCGGTCGTCTGGGAGAGCGTGGTGCCTTGAGAGCTGGACGGGTGCTTCTGGCCTTCGAGCGTCATCGTGTGACGAGACCACATGAGTGACGGCGCCCCCATGCTGCGCGTGCCGAACAGCCCCGGAAAGGCGGCTCCCGCTGTCAGGGCGTAGCCAAAGCCGCTGGCGGAGTTGTTGTTGTTGATAAAGGCGCAGTCCTCTTCACCATCGTCGCAGTCACCATCGCCTCTCTTGGTCTCGACGATGCTTGAATAGGAACCGCCTCCTCCCAGCGTGCCGACCATGCTGGCGTTCCCCCACAGCGGAACCTTGAGCGTATGGCTCTCCCCTTCCTCGCCTTTGTTCTTCTTGCCTTTGTTCTTCTTGCCTTTGTTCTTCTTGCCTTTGTTCTTCTTGCCCTTCTTCTTCTCCTTTTTCGTTCCGGGAGAGGTGAGCGTTCCGGAGTCGGACTGGGAAGCAGCAGGGACTGTGGCCGCGGCTTCGAAGCCAGAAAGCAAGGAAGCCAACACAAAGACAGGTACAACCATCTCACGCCCCTCTTCTTAGGAATATCCCAAGGGGTAACTCGATGGGGGTGCTTCGTTGGTCGCTCAAACGTATCTGTCTGACTGGCGTCCTCGGGTGCGCTGATTGAAGCCGCGCATCGGATCTGGCTGCCGAGACTCTGCTGCCCAATGACCTCTCGGAGGGACTGATGTGCGTCAGTTTGTGGTGGGGTCCTGCACGCGGCCCATGAACAGGATGGTACCGCTGGAGTTGTCGCGGATGTAGAATTCGAAGGGCCGGTCGGCGATGAAGTTCAGTGCTGGTGCGGACTCGGTGCCCACCACCACTGCGGTGGCGGCGGCGGCTTCGGTGCCGGCTTCGTCGACGGAGATGAACGCCTTGTGGAACGCGCCGCTGATGTAGAGCGACTCGCTGAACGATGCGTCGGCCATGCCGTTGAAGTTTGCAGCGGCCTCGTTGAAGGCATCGACCATGCCCAGATCCGTCAGCACCGACTTCAGGTCGGTGTCCTGGGTGAAGCTGAAGCGGGGCAGACCGAGCCACACGTCGCCGGCGAGGGCGAGCTCGTCCTCGATCGAGTCGATGAGCGCTCCATCAAAGGCCGAGGCCGGTTGCCCTTCGGTGGACTGGGGCATCATGACCACCATGGACTGAGCTCCGCCGTCGTAGTCGAGCTCCACGGCCATGATCCCGTCGACCACGGCCGAGCGTGCCCCGATCTCCTGGAACATGAGGGGGGTGGTGACCGTCGAGCCATCGCCACGGGTGAAGCTGCTGTTCGCCGTCATGGCCTGTTCGAAGGGCTGGTCCCAGTTGGCGTCGAAGTAGATGGCGTTGGCGAGCACAAGCCGGGTCTCGGAGGTGAGGGCGCCGCTGGGGAGGAGGTCCTCGATCCGGTCCTCGGTCTGGTCGGCCACCCAGTCGTTGATGTGGACCCGCGCCCCGTCGGGATCGGAGACGAAGTCGAGCTCTTCCAGCTCGGCCCCATAGTCGAGCGAGCTCACATCGAGAAAGCCATCGAGCCAGGGGTAGCCGGTCTGGCCAAACAGTCGGTTTGCCATGTTGAGCGTCGTGGTCTCGCAGTCAGCGGCCTTGCCGAACACGAGCGGGTGGAGCTCGCCATAGCCGAGATGGTGTTCCATCTCGTCGTCTCCAACATGGAACACTTCGCGCATCTGGGCTTCGGTCTCGCCTTCCGCGCCTGCGAGGGTCATCCCGACGGCCGAGGTGATCGAAAAGGGCGAGAAGAAGAGGTTCTGGTTCGACTCGGCCCGGTCGGCCACCTGGGCGTACATGTCGACGGCGAAGGCGTTGTTGGCGTCGGCCACCGCCTGTGCCGCGTCGGAGGGCGTCGCCAAGTCGACGGTTGCACAGTTGACCTCGGGCCGGTCCTGCTTGCCGTTCGGCTCCTGGTTGTCTTCGGCGGGCATGCAAGCGGCAAGGAGGGCGAAGAGGGCGAATGACTTTTTCATTTGGACTCCCGAGAGCGAAGTGGTTCCGTCGAGGAACGCCATCAACGTGGTCCCTTCCGAGAGGCCCTGCACGGAAAACTACGTCGATTCTGCACAAAACCATGGGTCGAAACCGGGGCGTGGTGTGCAGAAATGACATATGTACTGTTCGGAGTGCCCGGCCCGTCGACGCCGCTGATGATCGCCATTATTCCCTCGGCCTGCATCCGAAACCAAAGTGAAGTTGGGAGTTCCCATGTCTACACCCGGAATATTCGTCCGCATCCTGGCCGTCGCCGCCCTCCTCTGCATGCCGCTGGCCGGCTGCGATGGTTCAGACAAAGACGACGGCCCGACGGGAGCGTGCGTGGAGTCAGTGTATGGGGTCACGAGTGCAGGAAGTAGCTACGACGAGTCGTGCATCGATGACATGACTGAAAGCGATTGTGACGACGGTGAATTCACCGACGGTACATACGATGTATCCACCATCTTCTACGAGGATCAATCCTGCTCGGAAGTGGGCTACTAGAGCAAGAGCGCGGAAAATTCCACCGCCTCCTGAAGAGCTTTGATGCGCAAGCTCAGACGCTCTCTGTCGTTCCCACTGTCGTTCCCACTGTGGTCAAGGGCGCTGAGCGGCTGGGGGCCGTTTCCATTGACTCGCCTGCGGACTTCTTTCCCTTCGCAAGCCCCTGCTTCCACCTCGCATCCCTTTTGGCGGAGGGCTTCCATTTATGGCAGCAGTGTGACAAGTTGCGTCCAAATCCATGAACAATCGCCCCCCATCCCTGCTCACGGCCCGTCCTTCCACGCCCGAAGCCGCAGCAGCCCCCGTCCAAGACGCCCAGCTCGCCACCATCGAGCTGCGCAAGCACGACCGTCTCAACCTTGAGATCAAGCTTGAGCATCCCGCACCCGACGCCACCGAGGAGCGCGTGGAGTCGCTGGTCGACCTGTGGTTCTTCCTACCGCCCGCAATCGGCATCACTACAGAGACCTACGGCTCGGCCGACTTCTACGGTGACTTGCGGGCCTACACTCGGCTGAAGACCCCCGCCATTCCGTTGTCCGAGCTCGCCCGCGTCGACGGTCCTCGATCGCCGCTCGCGACACTGGCCACCATACGGGAGGAGCTGCCTACCGGCCCCATGCCAAGACAGGTTGGCCAGATGATTCGCGGAGAGGCTCGGCTGTTGTGCTGCATGCTCCGTCGGTCTTCGCGCGACATCCACCGGCTCCTCGCGGTCACTCCCTCCCCGGGGCTGGAGCCCTTGTGCACGCAGGTGGTGGAGCACGCCCAACAGCTTCTCGCATCCTGGCGCACGGTCTGCACCAAGCTCCGAGCCAGTCGCCTCGACCCTCGGACACGCGACGCGCTTCAAACCTGCGACGAGGCACTGAGCCTGGAGGTGGAAGCCTTGGCCAGTCGCATCCTGCTGGACCATGGTGACGCAATCGGCGACGGGTCCGAGGAGCTGGCAGAGCTCGCCACGACAGAGCGGCGCCTTCGCAGCGCCCGCGGCGACCGATCTGGCGCCCATCCCAGCGCTGACGGTGCCGACACACGGGCTGACTTTTGGGACCAGGCGAGCCTACTCAAGAAGTACGTCTCACAGGCTCTGTTCCTCGTCGCCCGGGAGAACAGCGGCCAAAAGACCCTCGAACATCTCGCCAAGGCCTTTGCAGCCGCCTTGGCGATGGCGTGGACCGTCGCCCTGCAGGTGGCCACAGTGCTGCTGCTGGGCCTGGAGCTCAACTCCCAGGTGGATGTGCGGATGGTGGTCCTCTTCAGCCTCATCGCAGTGGGCGGCTACATCCTCAAGGACCGCATCAAGGACACCGTGGGCAAGCGCCTTGCGTCCGCTATCCCGCGACTCCTCTATGACCGCCGCCTCGACCTCTTCCGAAAAGACGACACCCTCCAGCTCGGCCAGGTGCAGGAGCGGGTTCGCTTTGCCGGAGTCGACGACGCCCCACGTGATGTGCGCACGCTCCGCGTCGTGACCGCACGCACGCCACTCGTATTGCACACCGACGCCCACTGCCTGCACTACCAGCGACGGGTCGTGACCTTCCCCCGACAAGGCACCCGGACGTTCGCCAGGCTGGTGGGCCTCACCGACATCCTTCGCGTCAACCTGGCTGCCTGGACTCGCACACTCGACCGACGGCGGAAGTCTGTGGCAATGGTGTCCGACGACGGCCTGGTGTCGGTGGAGGAAGTGCCAAACCGCTATCTCGTCGACGTCGTCGCCCGCATCTCCAGTCCCACGGACGACACGGTGGTGCTGCAGGCCTGGCGCTTGGTGCTGACTCGCCGAGGACTCGTGCGGGTGGAGGTCAGCAATCCGCTTGAAGATTGAGTGCGCGAGTGGGAGACCTACTGCCTCTCCGCCAAGATCACATCGGAAGGTGACCGATGCTTCGGCAGAAAATCTTGGAGCGTCCATGCGCGTGTTCTTCAGCTTCTACTTCACCGCCGACCACACGCGGGCGGCGCAGGTGATGCAGGACTTTCTGAGTCATCCTGGAACGCAGGCCACCGGCTTCATCTCTCCCGACGAGCTGGCCGAGATGGCGCAGGCGGGCTTGCCAGCGATCTATGCGTGGATCGAGCGGGAGGTGGCCGCAGCGGATGTTGTGGTCGTGCTCATTGGTGCCGAGACCCGCGGCCGGCACTTCGTGGAATTTGAGCTGGCCTGTGCGCAGCGTCAGCAGAAACCCATCATCGGTTTGGCGGTGCACACCCTGAAAGATGCGGACGGGCAGACCTCCCAGCCAGGGGACTCGCCACTGTTTCCGGTCTATTCCCACTACGACCACCATGCGGACGATGGCGCCCAGCACCTACTGGAGTGGGCTCAGTCGGCCCTCGCCAGCCAGCCAGCCACCCTCGGGCAGCTTCAGGCTTTTCTGCACCAGCTCAACACTGCGGCCCACGCGCATCGGGCCCTCTGATGCGATGGGTGAGACGAGAAGGTCATGACCGCCTCCTCGTGACCATCTTGATGGGAGAGTCCTTCACCGCGGAGTGGGTGCAGCACTGCCTGCCGGGCTGGGAGCGCTACGCCGAGCGCTACGGCTACGACCTGCTGGTGTTCGACACGGCCCTGGACTCGTCCGCCCGGGCCACCGCTCGCTCACCGAGCTGGCAGAAGTGCCTCGTGTTCGAGCATCCCGATGTGCAGGCCTACACCCGCGCCGTTTGGGTCGACGCGGATGTGCTCATCAACCCAGTGACGGCACCCGACATCGCGGCCTCCGTGCCCCAAGACAAGGTGGGCGGCACGAATGCCTACTCGGTCTACACCCCCGCGATGCACGACCACCTATACCAAGCGTACATCGACCTGTGTGCCGTGCGGGGTCGGCCGCTGTTCATCTGCCGCCGCGGACGCGACTACTACCGCCTGTTCGGCATCGACACCGACCTCGACGACGTCTTGCAGTGTGGTGTCTTGGTGGTCAGCCCCCGCCATCATGCGGCGGTGTTTCGCGAGGTCTACGACCGCTACGAAGCCAAGGTCGACCCGGCGACGGGCTACACCTACAATCTTGAGATGCGCCCCCTGTCGCATGCTCTGGTCAGCCGTGGGCTCCACCACTTCCTCGACTTCCGCTTCAACGCCATCGCCACCAACCTGGTGTACCTCAACGCGCCTTACCTGTTTCATCGTCCAGCGGACTACCCCGAGACCCACTGGTCCCTCGTGGTGAGCAGCATCTTTTCCCACCACTGGTTCCTGCACTTCGCTGGCGGTCCCGAGATTCGCTCCTGGATGCGCTTTGTCCAGCCCGACGTGTTCACACCTCTTGACCTGTGAGCTTCCTGCTCGGCAGACCTCGAGCTCCGCTTCGCACTCCGTGGCCTCCTCGGCGGACAGGTCTGGCGGAACCATCGGCGCGTCCACACATCCGTGTACTCGGAGCGTGAAAAGCATGTTCTAAGTATGCTCAATGGGTGTGCGGAGGGTATCCATGGTGGGTGACATTCAACCCAAGTCCGGAACCGTCCATGAATCGAAGCGTACCACTCTTGCTTGTTCTGCTCACCACCGCCTGCGATCCGGCCGTGGCCGCGAAAGTCGACGACACAGGCGACGATGGCACGGAGTCCGGTAGTGAAGGGGCGCCGAGCTCGGACGAGGCAGGCGAAGGCGAAGGCGAAGGCGAAGGCGAAGGCGAAGGCGAAGGCGAAGGCGAAGGTGAAGGCGAAGGCGAAGAGACGTGGGGCAATCCGGATCCCTCGATTGTGATTCCGTCGGGCCAGTGGAGGGCGGCGGATGCGCTGCTCGTCCGAGATTCCTGCGATTGGATGCACGCTGGACTTGACGACCTCGGCCTGAGCTTGGAAAGCTTTTTGCCTCGGGAGTTCGTGGTGCAACCCAACTTCGATGGGTTTGAGATTGAAGCTCAGTACTTTGGCGCCCGTGCTCCGATCGACTGCATTGTTCAGGGTTTCGACTTCGAGTGTGAGGCTCAGGCCGTGACTCCCGAAGCCTACGGTCTCGGTGATCTTGGCTGGTCGTACACCATCGACTTCACCGGTCGAATCCCCGACCTCAATACCAACGACAACATTGAGGGCATCGCGAGGGTGACCTACACCAGCGTCGACTCGGACACGCAGGCAGCGCTTCGTTCGGTGGGCCTCTCTGCGGAAGACTGCTCCCAGAGTGTCTATCTGTTGCTAGGGTACAACTACTGACCCACCGCTCATTGTGGTGGGTCGAAGTGACGTGGTTGGGCGGAGCGACAGATGCGCCGTGCACCGGTCGAGTCGGTGCGCGGCGTGAGCAGTGAAAGTGTCCAAGCTGTACCCGGACCGTACCTGAGGTGGCGTGTGGAACCGTTTTGGCTCTTGATGGCGCTGTCTCTCGGACAGACTGTAACTGTCGACGCAATGCCCATCGCCGACATGCGGTGGCGTGCCGTAAACGACACTGTGATGGGTGGTGTGTCCGAGGGGTGGGTGGAAGCCCAGAAGAACGTGCGCTTTGCGGGGGTGCTGTCGCTGGAGCAAAACGGAGGGTTTGCGTCCATTCGGGCGCCCACTCCAGCAGGCGCTCTGGTCAATGCGACGGCCCTGCGCGTTGTGGTGAAGGGGGACGGGCGGACCTACACGCTCACGCTGAGGCGCGCCGACGTACCGCTGAGAGCGGGTTCCTATCGAGTGGCCTTGCCCACGGAGCGTGGCGAGACGGAGCTACTGCTTCCACTGAGTGCGTTCCGGCCCACGTCCTTCGGGCGCCCGGTCTCGGGTGTGCCGGCACTCGATACCGCGCTGGAGCAGGTGAACAGCATCGGCATCATGCTGGCGGACAAGCAGCCTGGGCCGTTTGTCCTGGAGGTCCTGGAGATTTCTGCGGTGCGCGGGTCGGAACACCCGACCGGGGACAGAACAAGCCTGCGCGATGGATTGGCAGGTGCAGTCGAGGCTGGGGTTCCTCTGTTTCACGGAGGAGATGTGGCCGGCTGCCGTGACATCTACGCTGCGGCACTCGGGCGAGCACTCGCGCAGACCAGCCTGACGCGTGGAGAGCGAAGCACCATTGATGCAGCATTGCGTGCTGCAGAGACTGAGACCGCCTCAGAGGGTGCATGGACCCTGCGCTACGCCATCGACGGCGTACTTCGTGCGGACGAATAGGGGCGGTTGAGGAGGACAGTGCGTCCGAAAATACAGGCCCGCGCTCCAGAGAGAGGCGCGAAGCTTGGGAAAGCGAACGGTCGAGGTGCGTGGGGGCGCACGCAATGGAGCAAGGGCGTCGGGGGAGCCAACGACGTTGAGTGGAGACGACAGCGCTGCGGGCATGAGCGCGGCGGGCGTGTGGTCAGGCAGCTGGGCGGCGTGGACCACGTTCATCTGTCCACCGGACGCAATGTCGGATCGGTCTTCGGGGAAGGGGAACAGGTTGAAGGGGCTGGCGTCGCACACATCAGTAGGAGGGAAGGGGGGGG
>Ga0315321_10001404_pt1 | contig 18498 bp, 25 predicted proteins | sample M180m21515metaG_FD_203464 | JGI IMG/M metagenome (GOLD analysis project Ga0315321, IMG submission 203464) | Ammonia-oxidizing marine archaeal communities from Monterey Bay, California, United States - M1 80m 21515 | ecosystem: Environmental > Aquatic > Marine > Intertidal zone | place: USA... | reverse complement strand
AAGATAAACCCCAAAACCAAATACACCCAAAAAAAAAACGGCCCGGAACCTGCAGGTTCCGGGCCGTTATTTTTAGCGGCTGGTCTCTTCAGCCAATAGCGACTGCTAAACGATCCCGCTGGCCTTTAGCGCTTCGATGTCGGCGCTGGAGAGATTGAGCACCTCCTCCAGGATTTCATCTGTGTGATGCCCAATGGGCGGCCCGGCATGGGCGACCCGGCCTGGTGTGCCCGTTAGATTGGGAGAGACGCCGGGCATTGGAATATCACCCAACTCCTCGTCAGGAACCGTCACAATATTATTGCGAGCCTCGAAATGAGGGTCCTCAGCGATATCGGCTGCAGTGTAGATCCCACCGAAGGGTACGTTACCGCCAACAAGCCGCGCCTCAATATCTGCGAACTCGTGCGCGTTGATCCATTCGCCCAGCAGCCCCTCAAGTTCGTCCGCGCGTTCGATCCTAGCCGCACTTTGGGCATAGCGAGGGTCTGTGGCGAGCTCTGGCATGCCAATGGCGTCCGCCAATCGTTTGAAAACCCCGTCGCCGCCAGCAGCGATCTGTACGTAGCGGCCATCTTTTGTTTCGAATGTCCCCGCGGGGGAGAATGTCGGATTGCGATTGCCAATGCGCTCCCGCACCTCCCCATTCATCATGTATTTGGTGATAAGGTCCGCTGTAATTCGGAATGGCGCTTCGTAGAGGCCAAGGTCAATCATCTGCCCCTCACCGCCCTGCGCATCCCGCTGATAGAGCGCCAGCATCGCTGAAAGCGCCCCAAACGTGCCGGTATTATAATCCGCAGTTGGAAACGCGGGGCGGACGGGAAAGCGGTCCGGGAACCCAGTCGGGTACATATAGCCAGAAAAGCCCAGCGCAATCCGATCATAGCCTGAGCGTTTAGAATATGGCCCCGTTTGCCCGTATCCGGATACGCGAACCATAATCAGGCGTGGATTGACCGTCTTTAGGTCCTCCCAACCGATATTCCATCGCTCAAGCGTGCCAGGCGTGAAGTTCTCCATCACGATGTCCGCGGTCGCGGCCAGATCCCTAAGAATCTGCTGGCCTTCAGGAACCCGCAGATTAAGCGTGATGGATTTCTTGTTGCGGCCTTCGATCAGCCAATTTGGTGGCCGACCAGCCTTGCCCTCTACTGGCGTGCCGCGCAACGCATCGCCACGGCCTGGCTGTTCGACTTTGATAACCTCAGCGCCGAAATCGCCAAGCAGCGTGGCACCGAATGGTCCAGCAATCAGCGTGCCGATATCCAGCACGCGCACGCCGGCAAGCGGCAAGGGCGTTGTCATGATGAAAGGCCTCTATCTAGGGATAAACGACAGGCAGCGGATCATGCGTCAGACATCACGTGGATGACGCGGTCAGCCAGCATCTCTTTGGTGCTCGCACCATAAGCCTTCATGTGGGGGGATGCAGCGTGAGCGCCAAGTGCAGCCATGCTGGCCCACTTTTCGACAACGACGAACGAATCATTACCATATTTTGCAGCGAATCCAGCGTCAGCGCAGTCAATCGTGGCACCATATTCGATGCAGCCGTCTTCTTCTAAAACCGCAGGCACATTGGCCTTGAAGAGCTTAAGCACTTCGTCGCGCTTTCCGGGCTTGGTGGTGATAACGGCGAGAACGTGGACGCGGGACATGGAGGCTTCCTTCCAGTTTGAATTGATGGAGAAAGCCTAAGCGCCCAGCCAAACCTGTCAACGGCACCTGCACGGCAAAGCTATGCCGGTCATATCAAACAGAGAGAGGGGAAAGGCGCCTAAAGCCGCAGAATAAATGGTGACCCCAACGGGGATCGAACCCGTGTTTCCGGCGTGAAAGGCCAGCGTCCTAACCGCTAGACGATAGGGCCAGCGCGGCGTTTAGGCAGTGAGGATGTAGCGCTGTTACGGATGGAAAGCAAGCACCGAACACAGCAAAAATTCATGCCTGAGACATGGAGCCACAGTCTGCCCTAGTTATCCCGCCCGGCCTACACTACGAAGCGTCAAGAAAATGAGGGTTCTGCTCCTCACGCAAGCCCTATTGCGCCGAAACGGATGACGCTGCATCTCGCTCAAAACCATCACTGCAGTCTGGCTCGCAACGCTGCTCACGATGGTGGTCTTTGGGCAGGTCTCACTCGCACAAGCTCCGATAGGCGATGCCGCGTCTCCGTCTGTCCAGATTGCTAGTGATGCAATCAGTCCATCCCCATCAAATTCAGATCTAGCTGTCCCAGAAAACCATTGGGAGCAGGTCCTTCTATCGGCTGAGGATTACATCGCGAGCGGCCAATCAATCAAATCGCAAACAGAACTCTATAAGGAGTTATTGGATGACGTTCTGGCCGCTGCCAGATCGCTTCGCGAGGCTTCAGCGTCTGCTATGGGCGAAGCGGAAGCCCTCCTGGATGCGCTTGGCCCTTCACCAGACGTTGAAAAAAATGAAGCTGAGCCCGAAGAAGCCGCGGATTAACGCCAGCAATATCAAGCTGAATTGGATAGACTGACATCTGCTATCGCCCGAGCTGAGGTTGCGATTGTGCGGATCGAAGCTCTCAAAACCGGTCTTGCGGGCCTTGCGCTGGAGCAGCTTGCCAACCAATTGAACCAGCGCACCACAGACCCGTGGAGCGTTAATAGCTTGGGCCGTGGCGTTAAAGAGTTCGCGCTAAGCATCGGCCATGTACTTGCCGCCCCCGCAAGCTGGCGTGCAAGCCTAGAACCGGCAGAATGGCGCGTCTTAGCTGACAGGCGGCTCCCGGTGTTCCTGGCCGGATTAGTTGCGACCGCGCTGATCAGCCTGCTTCTGCGCGGCATGGTGAAGCGCCGGTATGGCTATGCAATGGGTGCCCACGGCATGACCAAGGCGCGGCGACTAGGCGCTGCAGTCGTTCGAATGGTCGCCGATGGTTTGTGCCAGCTCTATTGTTGATCCTAATTTTCATCTGGAGCCGTGATGTCCTTGCAGGCCACGGTCCCCCCCTTCTGCTTGACACAATCAAGGGCGCGGTCATCGCACTGGCTACATTGGCGCTATCGCTGGCTGGAATTAGCGCCGCTGTAGCACCAAGCCGCCGCGAATGGCGTCTCCTGCCTGTATCCAATGATGCAGCAAGTGCAGTCCGTCGCCGTGTCATGGTCTTAGCAATAGTCGTTGCTGCAGATGTTTTTCTTTGGACTACCCTTACGAATGAAGCAAAGTCACCAGAATTTATAACCGTCTATGCCATGCTGGCCTGCGCCGCCCGCGCTCTAGCGCTGCTGCCCCTACTGCGCGGTCGCCTTTGGCGTTTGCAGGCATTTGGCGTCACCCCAGAGTCTGGCTCCCGTCGCCCGAGCCGTATTTGGATTGTGGCGCGGATTATTGCTGGTGCTGCCGCAGTTGGTTCTGTAGCCGCAGCAGCGCTTGGCTATGCAGACTTGCGCTGTTCGTCGCTCGCGGCCTCACGGCCTCTCTGGTGATTATTGGCGGCCTGTTGCTGCTCCGTGGAGCGATCCACGAGGCAATCTCCTCTGCCATGCACACTGATGCTGCACTCAGCTGGATTGGCGTGAGCCATGACACAGCGGAAACGCTGGCATTCTGGGTGCGTTTGCTGCTTGAGCCAATATTTATCGCCATTGCCGTTATTCTCGTTGGACCATTCTGGGGTCTAACGCAGCAGGAAATGCTGACCCATGCTGGAACCCTACTAAGTGGGTTCAAAGTTGGTGACGTTACAATTTCGTTCACGGCGATTGGTCTTGGGCTGCTGGTATTTATTGTCATTCTGGCCATCATTCGCGCCACGCAGCGCGCTATGCTGGCCAACCTACTGCCGCGCACCCGGTTGGATATTAGCGCGCAACACAGCCTGACAACGGGGTTTGGCTATCTCGGCGCCGTTATCGCAATCATGGTGGCAATTTCGACACTGGGCATTAACCTCTCAAACCTCGCCATTGTCGCTGGTGCCTTGTCTTTCGGCATTGGTTTTGGCCTGCAAAGTATCGTGAACAACTTTGTTTCAGGGCTTACTCTGCTTATTGAACGGCCTGTGAAAGTTGGGGATTGGGTTGTGGTTGGCGACCGGCAGGGGTTTGTAAAGCGGATCGCTATCCGTGCGACTGAGGTCGAGACCTTCGATCGATCAAGCGTCATCATTCCGAATTCGGACCTCATCTCCAGCGCTGTGATGAATCGCACCCACAAGGACCGGATTGGGCGTATCGATGTCGCCATTGGCCTCGCCTACAGTGTTGATACCGGCAAAGTCAGTGAGATTCTGGTGGAGATCGCCGTCGCCCACGATGAGGTGATATCGATGCCGGAGCCCTTTGTGCTGTTCATAGGCTTCGGCGCCAGCAGTCTCTATTTCTAGCTGCGCTGTTATACAGACCACAACATTCGCAGCATGCGGATCGCGACCGATTTACGTCACACTATTCATGAGCGCTTCGCGGAAGCTGGCATCGAGATTCCGTTCCCGCAGCACGTTTTACATATGGCAGATAGGGACGTATCGGGTGAGAGTCCTAACAATCAACAGGATGATGGCGAAGGCGCTACCGCAAACGCGGCAGACGGCACTAAAACCTAACTGGACCCCGATTTTTGCGCGCCGCCTAAGGGGTCGCCTCCAGTATCCTCATCGCTTGCGCCGAGGATTTCGTCCAAGTCGGCAACCAGATCGCGCAACGCGGCTTCCTCTGAATCAAACCGATCCGCTTCATCTTCAACGAATGTGTCGACCTGAACGCTTTCGGGCGTCGGTTTGACCTCCGGCTGCAATTCATCGGCAGCCGCGTCCTCATCCATCGAGATTGATAGAGGCTAACAAACGCTACATCTGGTTAATGTCCCGTTGCCATCCTAGGTTTCCGTTACCAAGTCAGCGCCACTATCGCTGTAAAGACTGTAACCCGGCAGTCAGGCCACGCAAGGAAAATGGCAATTGGATTGCCTCGCGTCGCAAATCATAAAATAGCAGCCAGCCATTGGATCCGGCCTGCATTGCCGCCAGAAGCTGAGGCTCAACATCAAGCTCAACATGGCAACCACGTTTGTCGCAGAACTTAAAAGCCCCCCAACCATCAACGCCCTGCTCCGTGCGCACGCGCAAGCCATCTGGCAAATGAACAGCGCCGAGCGGCATATTAATCACAGCAACAGGGCCGCGCTTCCCTGGCTTGAATCCAAGCGTAATATTCGCTACCTGCTTGCCTTTGTATGAGACCCGCTGAAAGATAAAACAAACTTCCTGCCCCTGGTCCCCGGCTTCGCAGGCTTCCGTCCAATCGCGGAAAGTCCGCCCCGTCTGGCGTACCGACTGCGCCTCGGCCACACTGCCTAGAACGACGATCATCGCCAAGGCTATTGCCGTGATTACGTGAAGTGTGCGTATCATGAATTTGGCCACTTTCGCGGCTGGCTGCGGCGTCTCAAACGCGCCATAGGTCACAATACCTTCTGGCGCGCGAAGTCGGTCAAGCTGCATTAAATACATTGGCGCGCACATTCTCCATTTCCCGAGAATCGTGTATTTATCACGCGATGCGCCCCCTGTCCCCCGATGATCAAGCCTTAGATGCAGCATTCGCCGCTGCCCGTGACGCCGCTACCCAAGGCGAAGCGCCGATAGGTGCTGTTATCCTGCATCGGGGTGAAGTGATTGTACGAACCCATAATCTCGTAGAAACAACACCAGACCCAACGGCCCACGCTGAAATTCTGGCGATACGCCAAGCCGCCGCCCTGCTTGGCGACGCGCGCTTGCCTGAATGCGACTTGGTGGTGACGCTAGAGCCTTGTGCCATGTGCGCAGGGGCAATTGAGCATGCCCGTATCCGGCGTTTGGTGTTCGCAGCCTATGACCCAAAAGGTGGAGCTGTTGATCATGGTGCCCGCGTCTTTCAGCGGCCCACCTGTCGCCACGTGCCAGATATCATTGGCGGCATCCGGGAAGCAGAATCCAAGGATATGCTGCAGGCGTTCTTTAAAGCGCTTAGATAGTTAGCGCGAAATCAATTGGTTCCCGCCATGCTGATCCATCCCCCGCATCAAATATACAGGCCGCATGGAATGGTCGACGATATTGCGGGCCTTGGCATCTGCCGCGGCTATCTCACGGTCAAATAAGCTCGTCGTCGGCATAAACCGCATCGTCAAACCCCGGCGCGGATAGGGGGAGGCATTGGCTTCCGATCCATGCAGCAAGAAAACATCATGCAAGGATATTTGGCCAGCTTTCAGCGCCAGGTCGACGGCATCTGCCTCGTCATAGGTTGAGGGATCAAGCTCCTCAAACAAGGTCACGTCCGCATCGTCATTAAGTGCGTTATGAGCCTTGATGGCCCGGTCCTTATGGGAACCACGAATGATGCGGAGGCAGCCGTTCTCGATGGTCGCATCATCAACGGCGAGCCACGCAGTGCATGTTGCGAGCGGGCGGATCGGCCAAAACTTGCCGTCCTGATGCCAGGGCGTGCGCTGACCATTCAGCGCCGGTTTCGCAAAGAAACTTGAATTCCAGAGCGCTATATCCTGGCCGATCAGCTGCGCGACCATATCTAGGATCACGGCATTATCGCAAATCTCAACGAATGCCTCGTCTTGATCCAGCAGCGCCGGGCAGTAGTTGCGAAAGTCTGGCCGTCGTTCCACTAACGCCGCATGCCGCTCTTTCACGCGATCCAGTACGGATTCCGGCATTTGGAAATCTGGAATCACGTAGCCATGCTCGTGATAATGCTCAATCTGTTCGGACTTCAGCACTTCGTGGCCTCTCGATTGTTCATAGCAAGCAACTCGATTTCGCCAGCCGTTCGCGCTCGCACAGACTTTAGTATAGCAACCGCATCATTGTTCATGAAACTTCATAACACAGAGACGGCCCTGGATCCCTCTTCAGGATACAAGGCCGTTCCATTCATAGATCGAGCTGTGCGGGCCCGATTACCCTAGTCCATCAGCATGAATCTTAGAAATTCATGCGGTAACCAGCGCCGACCAGCAGGGTGTAATCAATTTCGACGCCGTACGATTCGAAGTCAATACGGGAATACTGCACCCGCAGATCAATGAAGTTATAGCCGTTTAGCGGGATTGCAACACCAACATGTGCGCCATAAGTCAAGGCGTCGTCATCAAAGGTGTTCGTGCCAGTGTCTACGTTGAAGTAGCCATAGCCGCCCTGGACGCCGACATAAGGAACGACGTGCTCAAGGCCATCAAAGAAGTAGCTAGCGCGAGGTTCAAGCCCAAACGAAGTCGCATTTACCTGTCCAAAATCGAAGATCGAAACCCCGGCACCGAGGCCAAGAGCCACATTGTCGGTGACAAAGTAGCCAACTTCGAAACCTATATTGCCAACGGCGGCGGTTTCGCTATTGCCGTTATCTTCAACACCGATCGCAGACGCGGCGGCACCGCCTTGCACTGTCCAATCACCTAAACTGAAAAACCGATCATAGGAAACTTTCGGGCCTTCTGCCTTTGCGCTCGTTGCGCCTAAGGCAAAAACGGCAGACAGCGCTACGATACTTGCAGTCAGGGGAGCGGCTTTGGTCATTGGAAATCTCTCTCATTTAGGTGCAGTTCACACACGTAAATGTTTGATCAATCCATAGGTTCCGTAAAAATCCGATGGGGCTGGCTAAAAATTCATTGGCATCTTCTAGGACAACGTACGGTCTACCAGCACTCAAGCTTCACTATTCAATCGACGCAGCGCATCCATTGATAGCCCGACGCGCGACCGGCACGATCCAGGGCTTCACGGCGTGCTGGCGCTGCAGGGCCAGGTGCGGTGAAGGATGTGCAAAAGCCGGTGAAAAGCCGTGTAAAGCCAAGCCAACGGGCCTGAAGGGCGAGGATGCGATGCCTAAAAGGTCTCGCCATAATCAGATGCTTTCCGCACCATCAGCCGCAGCCGGGTTCCATTGTCCCTTATTCATCCGCCTAAGACGAACGGATTGGAACACGCCCGCTTTCACAAAAGGCTCTGCAGCGACAAAAGCCTCCGCAGCTGCAAGATTGGGCAAGTTGATGATCCACACACTGCCGTCCTTGGCATCATCAGCGCCGAAAGTCACACCACCGAGCACAACGATGTCCGCATGGATGGCCAGGTAATCCAGGTGCGTCTGACGGATTGATGCGCGCACCTCTGCCATGCCCGGTTTATCAACGCAGGTCGCGGCATAGAGAGGCACCGTAGACTATCCGCTACTTGTGGCGGAACGTGATCCGACCTTTGGTCAGATCATAGGGCGTCATCTCAACGGAGACTTTGTCTCCTGGCATCACCCGGATACGGAATTTCCGCATTTTCCCGGCCAGCCTCGCGATAACTTCATGTTCGTTCTCGAGCTTAACTCGGAACATGGCGTTCGGCAATTTTTCAACAACCTCGCCTTCAAATTCGATTAGATCTTCTTTGGGCATACGTCTTCCAAGTGTGTTTTCTCCGCAAATGCTGGGAGTGTTCTACACAGCTTAGGCCCAAGAGAGAAGCGGTCATTGATTCGCACACAATATGGCTTTGCCGTTGAGTGCTCAACGGCGCGTCGATCAACCTCCGTCAGGGTAGAAGATTTCATACATACTCAGCGCTGCTTGCCGGTCATAATCAACGAATACTACGGCAAGTGTATTCTCCTCCGGGTACATTCGAACAACGTAGAGGCCTGTTTCAAAGGATTTTTCCTGATCGCCAAGACGGTAATGCACCGACCCGTGCAATTTGTCGCCGCGCTCACAGGGATGTGCGAAATCGTTCAAGGACAGGCCCCGCGCGCTCCAGTCACGCAAGGAATATTCCTGCCCATCAATTTTCGCAGTGGCGTCAGGCGCTTCAAACCTGTCTTCCAGCCGACCGGGAATTCATCGTGCGTTGGCGTCCATGACGGAACCCTTCACTCACTATCGATTTCCACAACTTTATGCAGGCCCAGATAACGCGACGTTAAGTCAAACCGGCAAAACTTGTAATGTATCAAAGCCAAATCGAGCGGAAACAAATGTCTATGCCCTCAGCGCCGCTGGCCCACCAACGCCAGAAATTCGCCTTAGATTTGGCACCGCGTGTTAGTATACAAACGTCGAATCGCCAAGCCGAACGACGGGGGCTGCAGTTGACGCAATTAACCAACACATTGGCCGAGCTTCTCGGCAGTGACCGGGCTGACAGTCGCCGTGGGCAATCCTTAGCGGAAGCCAGCATGGCCGCAGCCGCTCTCGTGGCGACAGCTGAAGGCGACGTGAGCTTCGCTGAACGTGCGCTGATTGATCAAGCAATCGATGCGCTGTCAGAACTCGGTGCGATTTCCACTCAAGATGCAGCAGCGCTCTTCAATGAATTCGTGGACGGCATTCGCGCAAACAGCAGCCAAGGCCGCCGCCCAGCGTTGGATGCGCTGGCGGGAATTGAAGGCGTCGCTGACGCTGCGACCATCGTGCTACGGATTGCAGACGCTGTCGCAAGCGCCGATGGCTCAGCCTCCGCCGCTGAAATCGCTGCAGTGCAGGATATTGCGGCGGCGCTGAACGCAGCAGCCTCGTAGCGCTATTTACGCCGGTCAACCAAGGCGACGCCATCATTGATCAGTGTTTCGATCTCGTCAGCACTAATCCCCGCTTCCGACAACACAGCCCTTGTGGCTGAGCCAAATTTCGGCGGTCCAGATCGCGCCCCCCCCGGCGTACGGGAAAGCTTCGCCTGAACCCCAAGCGCGCCATAACCATTTTCAGCGCCAACGCGCATCTGCCGGAAGATCGTATGCGGATGTTCCATAACATCAGGGATCGTGTTGACCGGTCCCGCCGGCACGCCCTTTTGTAAAAGCCCTAAAGCCAGCGGCTCGCACTCATATTGCGCCAACTTCTCCGCAAGCAGCGCTTTTAAGGCACCACGGTTGGAAGATCGGTCAGCGTTGTCCTTAAAACGCGGATCAACAGCCAGTTCCGGCGCTTCAACCGCATCAGCCAGCCGTTTGAACTGGCCATTATTACCCACAGCCAAGAATAGATCTTTGTCCTTCGTCGGGAAGACATCATAGGGGTAGACGTTCGGATGGGCGTTGCCAGTGATGACGGGTGGCTTGCCGCTCATCAGGTAGTTGTTGCCTTGCGGGTGCAGCAGTGCCACGGCGCTGTCATACAGCGTGATATCCAGGAATTGCCCTTTGCCCGACTTACCCCGCTCCAAAAGCGCCATCAGGATCGCGATAGCGGCATTCAGGCCCGTCCCCATGTCCACCATTGGCGTGCCGACGCGAACGGGGCCGGATTCTGGCGAGCCATTGACGCTCATCATGCCAGACATTGCCTGGATCACTGCGTCATAGCCCGGAAAGCCACCGAGCGGCCCATCTGCACCGAAACCGGTTACGCGGCAATGGACGAGCCGCGGATAGCGCTCCGCCAATACATCCTTGTACCCGAGGCCCCATTTTTCCAGCGTGCCTGGTTTGAAGTTCTCAATCAGAACATCCGCGTCCTCAAGCAGTTTCCCCAGCACGGCTTTGCCCGCCTCGCTGGAGAGATCGAGGCCGATAGAACGCTTGTTGCGGTTGACGCCCTGGTAATACGCACTTTCGCCCTTATCGTTGAATGGAGGGCCCCAATCCCGCGTTTCATCGCCCTGTGGCGGCTCGACCTTGATGACTTCAGCGCCATGGTCGGCTAATATCATTGTGCAATACGGCCCACCTAGAACGCGGGTCAGGTCAACAACCTTATACCCAGCAAGGGCACCGGCACTCATGGTTGAGAACGGGGAACTATCAGGAGACATCATACTGCTTTCTCGGACCTTAGTCCGTTGGACGATCCACGACCTAAAGGTAGCCGTCCGGATTAATAATATAGGCTTCGCGTAAACCATGGCCCTTATCGATAGCGCCTGCAAAAATCACATCGCCGCGCGCCCGGGCGCGCGCTTCAGCGGCGTCGGGGTCCATATTGTGCAGGCGCAATTCTACGCCGACGCCCCGATGCGCACCCTCAGCTAAACTGCCGTGAAGTGGATGGCTGTCATATGTGTGATCTGCATGCAAAGGCCACTCCGCTCCCTGGGCGCGCATAACCGCGAAGTCCGGGTCGGCATAGACGGCCTCGGCCTCCAGCACCTCAGTCGCAAACGCGACAGCTACAGGCACATCCTGCACGAGCAGGTTCACGCCGAAACCTTTCAGGGACTTACTATAAGCCCCTGCAGGCATCCACGGATCGCCTTCGCGCTTCTTCATTTCGGCACATGCCTTCCGTCTTTCGTTGGCGTGCCGGTGATGCGGATGCCAGCACCATCAATGCCATAGCGGCGGTTCACTTGAATGATGAGCGAGGTCATCGCCTCCGCCGCCGCAGAATTCGCCAACGGCCCGACATGCCATCCGCGCATGCCTGCATCTTCAACCAGATCAATCACAGTCTGGCGTGCCGCGACTTTGTCACCAGCCACCAACACATCGCATTCCAGATCAGCAGATGACTTAAGCTTATCTGCCGCAACATTCTGGAAGGCAGAAACAACGATCACGCCTTCGCCAAGCGCCTTCTGCGCATTGACGGCGGCAGACCCGCCTTCTGGCAACTGCACAGTACCGACTTTGGGCGGCATCAACGGAACAGTCGCGTCGATCAAAATCTTGCCCTCAAGCCCAGCACGGGAGGCTTCCAATGTGCCGAGCTGATTGGCATAGGGAACGGTGATCGCAACAATATCCGCTGCCGCTGCTGCTGCTAGGTTCTCTAAACCAATGACGCCGAAATCCACCAGATCAGCCGCAGCTGCTTCCGCTTTCTCTGTGGTGCGGGAGCCGATGATGACTTTGTGGCCAGCTTTCGCCCAGCGTCGGGCAAGGCCAGTGCCAAGATCGCCAGTGCCGCCAAGGATCGCGATAGTTTGGGGATTCGATGTCATGCTGTTCTAACTTTCCATTCCGAAATCAAAAATACCGGCACCCGTCGGCGCGTTCGGCGTGACAGCGCCATGGGCTGCTGCTGGATTTAGGGCGAGGATACCCGCCGCGTCCAGTCCGCCAAGTGATAATGTTTGCGTCACCACCCGAGCGGCCTCATCTTTGCCAAGCAAGGGTTCAGCCAACCGGGTGAATTTGGCGACATAGTCCGCTTCCTGCCAGGGTGCAGCACCATTCGGGTGCGCATCAGCCGCAGCTTTCTCAAAGCTCAGGACTTCGGCAGATTTCAGCGTCAATTCCAACCGACCGCCATAAGCACGTTCGCTTGGGTCATCAGCGTGATATCGGCGCGTCCATTCATCGTCGAGGCTTGTTTCAACGCGGTTCCATAAAGCCACTGTGCTCTCACGGCCCGCCCGTTCCGGCGTGTAGCTCGCTTCATGGTCCCAGGCACCGTCTTCAAGTGCGACTGCGAGGATATACATGATCGAGTGATCCAGGGTCTCGCGGCTGGCTTTCGGGTCCATTTTTTGCGGATCATTCGCGCCCGTGCCGATCACGAAATGCGTATGGTCCGACGTATGCAAGACAGCCCGCTCGATCAATGAAGGGGTAACAGCAGCGCGGGCTTCAAATGCCAGATCTATGATGGCTTGCGCCTGATATTCCGCTGAATGAGCTTTCGGGAAGGTCTCCAGAATTCCAGCGGGTGGCGCGCCGCGGATTGGGAGGCTTACGGTGTATTGCGCATCTTTTCCGGCAAGCATCCAAGGAATAATTGAATCCCCGCCTTCGTAGATCGGATTGGGGGCACCCTCACCCCGCATCGCGCGGTCAAGTGCCTCAATAGCTATCTTCCCCGCTTGCGCTGGAGCATATGCCTTCCATGAGCTGATATCACCTTTGCGCGATTGCCGGGTGGCAAAACTCAGATGGACTGCCTGGTTGATCGCCTCATAGATCACACGGGGTGCCACCCCCATGAGCGATCCCGCACCCGCTGCAATCGCGGGCGCTAAGTGAGCGACGTGGTCTTTCTTGAAAGAATGCAGATCAATTGCACGAACGAGCGCTACATGAATTTCGTAGGCAATCGCGATTGCGCGCGTCAGCGCGACACCCCCACTCCCGGTTTGCTGGGCCAAGGCCAGTAGCGGCGCAATGCAATCGCTTGGGTGGGCAAAGTCAGCGGCAAGGTAGGTGTCGTTGTAATCCAGCTCCCGGACTGCAACGCCATTGGCGAACCCAGCCCATTCGCAATCGACACGAATATCTAGGCTCAACCCGAGGAGTGCTGCACCACCGGCCCGCGGGTGCGCCAACGCCATTGCCCGTGCTGATGCGACGGGTCCGCGATTGATCGCCGCCAACCCCACGGCAAAACTGTCGAGCACCCGCAACCGCACAATCTGGCCAATGTCTGGTGGAATATCTGGCGTGGATGCCGCCCATGCGGCCATGCGGCCGGCCAATTGTTCTTCCCAATGTGGATTTTCGCCCGAAGGAAGTGCACGGATTGTGTAATCCGGCATCAGGAATTCCTCGGCCCGGCGATCCGAATGTCATCCGGAACAATTGTTTCCGCGACACTGTCATCCAGCGCCTCAAATTCATGATAGCCGATGGTTTCGTACAGCTCGGCACGGGTTTGCATCTTATCCAGATGATTGATCAGCGTGTCTTCAGTTTTGAGTGCGCCATACATCTCTTGCATGGCTTTAGAAGCAACACGGAGGCTGGAGACCGGCCAGATCACCACCTTGCAACCGAATTCTTCGAACTGCTTCGCCGTGTAATAGGGCGTGCGGCCAAACTCCGTCATATTCGCCATGAAGGGCGCACCGCATTCGGTGGAGAAGCGGCGGAATTCTTCTGGTGTTTTGATGCCGTCCGCGAACACCAAATCTGCCCCCGCCTGGACATATAGCTTGGCCCGCGCGATGCCAGCTTCCAGCCCTTCAGCTTGCACGGCATCCGTCCGCGCGATGATGCGAAGGTGCCGGCGCGCTTTGCGGGCAGCAGCAACTTTGCGGGCCATGCCTTCCGGCGTTTCCAGAAGCTTATCGTTCAGGTGGCCGCATTTCTTGGGCAGCACCTGGTCTTCCATTTGAATGGCTGCAGCGCCTGCATCCTCAAGCTCACGCACGGTCCGCATGACGTTCAGAACTTCGCCATAGCCCGTATCACCATCAACAATCAGCGGCAGTTGCGTCGCCCGGTGAATGGTGCGGACGACGAAGCAAAGGTCATCCAGCGTAATCACGCCAAGGTCCGGCAGCGCCATGGAGGCTGTTACAGCTGCACCTGAGACATAGAGGCAGTCAAACCCAGCGCTCTTCGCAAGCACACCAGCCATAGCGTTATGAGCACCCGGTGCGCGGACAATGCCGGGCCTATCAACCAGTGCCTGAAAGCGCTCACCCATGGGTGTTGAATCCCACTCATCCGCCACCAGCCAAGTCATGATCCGTCCCCCGCCCTTTGTCAGTTCCTTAGCTCTTGCATGGCAGGCCAAGGAAACTCAATAATCTCGATCATACTGCGCCTTTTGGAGGACGCCAGATGCGTCAACGAAAAATCCCTGCAGCCTTTATCCGTGGCGGCACGAGTAAAGCCGTCGTGTTCCATGCGCGCGACCTTCCGGCAGACCGTGATCTATGGCCAGAACTGTTCGTCGCAACGTTGGGCGCTGACGATCCGAACGGCCGCCAGTTGAACGGCATGGGCGGCGGCATCTCCTCACTCTCAAAGGTTTGTGTTGTTGGTCCGCCCAGCCGGGACGATGCCGATATCGACTATTCGTTCTTCCAACTCACTCCACGCAACGCGTCCGTTGATATCTCCGGCAATTGCGGAAACATGTCGAGCGCAATGGGGCCATTCGCATTGGACGAAGGTTTGGTCCAGGCCAAAGGCGGTAAAACCGAAGTCCGCATTCACAACACCAACACTGGCAAGATCATCCGCGCCCGCTTTGATGTCGATGATGAAATGGCCGCCGTAGACGGTCCGTTCACGCTGCCCGGCGTTGGCGGTCCTGGCGCCCAGGTAACGCTTGATTTTCTAGACCCAGGCGGCGCTAAAACTGGAACGCTGACGCCAACCGGCAATACGCGCGATGTGCTGGATGTATCAGGCGTTGGCCAGATTGAGGCCAGCATGGTCGACGCTGCAAACCCTTGCGTTTTCGTGCGCGCCAGCGATATCGGAATCACAGGCGCTGAGGCACCGGATGTACTTGAGGCAGATAAGGCTTTCCTGGAACGCATGGAAGCCGTCCGCCGCGCTGCAAGCGTCGCTATGGGGCTTTCTGGCTCACTGGAAGAGGCAGCAAAAATCCAAAGCATCCCCAAGGTCGCGACGGTGGCTGCACCCGCAGATCAAACCCTGCTGACCGGCGAGCTATTACCAGCGAATGAAACAGACATCGTCGTCCGCATGATCTCCATCGGCCAGCCGCACCAAGCCGTGCCGCTAACGGGCGCGCTCTGCCTTGCGGTCGCGACCAAACTGCCGGGCTCGATTCCGTTTGAACTTTGCCGGGATGGCGAAGACCAAGTTCGTGTCGCCCAGGCGTCCGGGCTGACCGTTGTTGAGGCGGACATGACAGAAACCCCAGTCGGCTGGCGTGCTGAAAGCGCCAGTGTCATCCGCACCCAAAGGCGGCTGATGGACGGCTATGTCTATGCCTCCGCCGCCCACACGCCCGGCATGGATGCGCTCCAAGTTGCTGCTGAATAGGAAACCCCGATGGATATGAACGCCCCCACCCGCGCTCTCGCAGACTGGTCTCATGGATTTTCAGGCGCTGACCTGAATGACGCCTGCCGCCACGCAACGCGCCTCGCAATTCTGGATACGTTGGCGGCCGGCCGTTACGGCATGCCTGAACCATGGACCAAAATGACCCATGAAATGGTCGCTGCCCTGCCACCAGCACCAGGAACGCCAGGCCTTGCACGGCTATGGGGTGATGCAGAAGCAACCATGCGCCCGGCGGATGCAGCGCTCGTCAACGGCGTCGCGGCCCATGCGTTTGAGTTGGATGATTTCTCCGCCAAACTACATCCAGGCGCAGTGGTGCTGCCCGCCGCTTTGGCCGTCGCAGAAGCGCGCGGGTCCTCCATGGAAGACTTGCTTATAGCCACAGCCGTTGGCTACGAGACAATGATACGCGTCAGCCTGGCGCTTGATCCGAACATGGCGCGGCTGCGCGGCTGGCACCTAACCGGCGTTGTAGGCCCGCTTGGCGCGGCCATTGCTGTAGCCAAGCTGATGAACCTGACGGCGGAACAAACCACCTGGGCGCTCGGCCTCGCCGCGACGCAGGGGGCAGGGCTGTTCGCCTTCAACGCTGATGGTGCGATGTCAAAGCGCTTACACCCAGGCCGCGCCGCACAATCTGGCATTATGGCAGCAGACCTCGCCGCACGAGGCTTTACCGGGCCAGCAACGGTGCTGGAAGTGGAAGACGGCGGATACCTGCGTGCGTTCTCTGACGATTGGAAACTGGAGCCGATCACCGACGGGCTTGGCCAGGACTGGCGCCTGCTCGACGTCAACTTCAAGCCATATGCCTGTTGCGGCAGCGTCCATTGCTATGTGGATGCCGCCAAACAAATCCGCAGCGAAATTGGCGGTGCGCCCTCTGGTGACCAACCAATCCGCGCTGGCGTCGCCCGTGTCGTCGATGTGCAGTGCGGTTATGATTATAAGCCCGGTGCTGTCCTGAATTCACAGATGAGCCTCCGCTATTGCCTCGCCGTGGCCCTGCTAGACGGGGAAGCTTTGCCCGCACAGTTCCGGGATGATCGCATCAATGATCCCGCCGTCACTGCCCTTGCCCAACGCATTGAATTGGTAACCGACCCAGAGCTAGATCAGCTGTACCCAACGCACTATTCCGGCTGGGCGGAAGTTGGCAATACACGGGCCTTCATCAAAGATCCAGCAGGCTCAACTGCCAATCCAAACCGGGAATCAGCGCTCCGCCAAAAGGCACATGCTCTGTTCACAGATTTGAACCAACCAGAAGGTGCTGCACGCCTGGAAGCAGCCGTAGAAGCTAGCGGCGGTGCCAAGGACCTGCTGGATAGCTTCGCCGCGTGAATACCGCCTTCCCGGACAAACAATCCGCCCGTGAACACGTATGGGAACGGCTGGACCAAGAAAAACTAGCGGCATATCCCTTCCCACCCAAAGGCCGCATTCCAAACTTCAAAGGCGCTAAAGCTGCGGCGGCCAATCTGTTCACGCTGGAGCCATGGGCCAGTGCGAAGCGCATCAAAGTAAACCCAGACAGCCCCCAACGCTTCGTCCGCGCAGAGGCACTGCGGCGCGGCGTGGAAGTGTACGTGGCAACGCCAAAACTAGCAGGCGGGTTCATGCTGCTGGACCCGGCGCGCATCCCCATAGACGCAATCTATAAGGCCAGTGCGCGCGCGAACTGGCCGCAATACGCCGTGCCCATCCCGTTGGATGATCTGCCCCACATGGATGCCATCGTCGCAGGCTCCGTCGCTGTAACGGCGGATGGCAGGCGGGCCGGAAAGGGAGCGGGCTATAGCGACCTAGAATTCGCCATCCTCCGCGAGCTAGGCCACCCACCCTGCCCCGTGGCAACAACAGTGCATGACGTTCAGGTCATAGACAGCGTGCCGACAGAAGCCATAGACCAACGCCTCGCCGCCATCGCCACACCCACAAAAGCATGGCTGACCGGCGCAGACCCAACAGACGCGCCCACCGGCATAGACTGGTCCCGCATCGATGACGCCGCCCTCAAAGCCATGCCGCCTTTGCAGGATATTCAAAACCGCAACAACTGATGGCTTGCCGTCCGACGAAGGTAGCGCTATCTACCCTGCAACGATGCGGGTGTGGCGGAATCGGTAGACGCGGCAGATTCAAAATCTGTTTTCTTCGGAAGTGGGAGTTCGAGTCTCCCCACCCGCACCAATTCCTCAGGTAAACTCGGGTCTACCATATGGTCTACCCTGATGCGAATGCCTGAAGTGTCTGACACAGTCTCTAGGTCAGTCTTCTCCAGGCTATCTTTGATCAGGCAGGGCGCTCTAGCCCCCTCAAGTTCATCTAGAGCCGCTAGAGCTAGACAATACGGGGGAAGCTGGGAGAGGTTGTCTACGTTATTGGGCTCACGGATTAGCGACCCTACACTGGCCTTATGGTGGTCTAAGACGTTCCTGAGCTTCCTACAGACCATCATGGGCTAATACACGGCTGTCAGAGCTATGTCTGCTTATCCTGGTACGCTCTAGTTTATTCTAGACAGCCTTTAGCGTGACCTGAATAAGAAAATTGAGACATTCCTCTTAAGACATCTTCGATGACGATGCCCAGCAATGGTTCAAAGACAGACCTTCTGACAAGCGCATGTTTGTGTTCCGACCTTTTTTAGGCTGCCAGCACCCCTACGCTGCCATGCATTCTCTTAAGACATACTTGTTGTTCCCCGTCAGGACCTAAGGCCCAGATTTGAGGTTGTGATTTAAGGAGAGATTGGGTCTCGTCGTAGTGACGAAGGAACGAAGATGAGAGCCAATCTCTCCAAATCAAAATCGCCATCCAAGCG
>Ga0315321_10001401_pt1 | contig 18510 bp, 10 predicted proteins | sample M180m21515metaG_FD_203464 | JGI IMG/M metagenome (GOLD analysis project Ga0315321, IMG submission 203464) | Ammonia-oxidizing marine archaeal communities from Monterey Bay, California, United States - M1 80m 21515 | ecosystem: Environmental > Aquatic > Marine > Intertidal zone | place: USA... | reverse complement strand
GAACAGGTTTACATGGAGCGTACCCACAGTCATCGACACCGAGCGTCACCTGTGCTCGCCGACGGGCACATTTATTTGACTGCTCGCGATGGCAAAGTGACTGTGGTGAAGACAGGTCGCGAGTTCAAAATCGTTGCACAAAACGATACGGAGGAAACAACCTCAGCGTCGCCTGTGATCTCGAATGGCGTGATCTATATTCGCACGTTCGATGCGTTGTGGGCGATCGAGTGAAGTTATCCAGCCGGTATAGCTCGACTGTTGATGGTCGAACGGAGCGTGAGTCGCGTTTCATTGGGGTGCGCACCATTCCAACGCAGACGCCTTGGCAACGGACGGAAGGCCAACGGATGGAAGGCTGGCAGCATACTCCGGTCGACCCTAGTTGAACATTCTTTCAAAACAATCATACACACCAAAGAGGTGCAACAGTGTTAAGAGTCTGGTTCTCAGTTGGCGTTGTGGGGTGTTTAGGGTTGGTGATAAATAACGCTTCAGCTCAAGAAGCAACAAGTGGAAGACAAGGCATGGAGGATTCTATTGCTGAGCAATGGGGAGAGTTGGTTTTAAAGGGAGTCGACACCGAGTTTCCGACCAAGTTGTCGTTGATGTACACGAGTGAGACTCAGATTCGAAGGCCCAGAAATCATTTTCCCGCTTTCTTTGGCTGTTTCGATTGGCACAGCAGCGTGCATGGTCATTGGGTCTTGGTGCGATTGCTGAGGAAATACCCCCAGATTGAAAACGCAGACCGTCTGCGAGCAGCACTCGCAAATCATTTAACAGCAGAGAAGCTGGCTAAAGAGGCGGAGTTTTTTGCACGTGATGAACAAAAGACATTTGAACGAATGTACGGATGGGCTTGGCTGCTTCGCTTAGTTATGGAGCTTGATTCATGGGAAGACAGCGATGCAAAGGTTTGGAGGCAGAACCTCGCTCCGTTGGAAAAGGTCCTGGTCCAGAGAATTGAGGACTATCTTCCCAAGCTAAGCTATCCGATCCGGATCGGACAGCATACGGATACGGCATTCGCGCTGGGGCAAATTCACGATTACGCTGTCGCGATGGAGCTGAAACCACTGGAACGCTTGGTCAACAAGCGCTCCAAGGAGTTTTATGGCGCTGATTTGGCGTTCCCTGTCCAATATGAGCCGTCAGGGCATGATTTCTTTTCTTCATGCTGGAACGAAGCGGATTTAATGCGGAGAGTTCTGCCCCAGAAAGAGTTCGAGTTATGGTTTTCAAAGTTTCTACCACAACTTGCAACTCAGCTCACGGATGGAACCATTTCACCTGTGGTGGTCAGCGATGTGACAGACCCCAAGATCGTTCATCTTGCTGGACTCAATCTTAGTCGTGCTTGGTGTTTACAGTCCGTGGCAGCTGCCCTTCCTCACCAACATTCCCTTGTAAACGCCTTGAGTCAGAGCGCCCAGAGACATCTTGACGCCGGATTGCAATACATCAACAGCGGGCATTACGAAGGGGATCATTGGTTGGCAACGTTTGGCCTTTACGCGGTGGAAAAGATAGCGATTGAAAACTGAGGCATTCAGCGAGGCTTTGCCACCTCAATCGCGAGCTCCTGCAATGCGGTGTTTTCCCCACCGGACACGGCCGTCACTGGTTGTGTTCTCCATAGAATCCATCGGTAGGTACCCAGTGTCTGGTTGTCGCTGGCCCGCAGTGCGGCTGCGGTAAATTGGTGCGGGGAGCCGATGGCCGAAATGGTACCAATCGGAAGGAAGTCTGCTGGGTCCCAGCCAGGATCCTTTGTTGCCGCGCTGCCGTAAAGCATGAGTGATTGCGTTCCCCTTGCATTCATGCCATAGGACCAGCTGGTCAGTTGAGCGATGGGTGTCAAACTGCCCAAATCTGTTTTGTAACAGCCATGCTGGACGCCGTTAGCGAATACAGGACCATAGTTTGGCGCGAGTTGTTTGTCAGACAAAACCGCCAAAGGTTCGTTGTTAGTGGAGGGGTTTGCCAATGTGACAGGGTGCTGATGGTTCGGAACAGGAAGGCGTTTGAGGCGTGCAGCGGTGTTGGCAGTGTCGACTATCAAGGTTGGATAGTCGGCGACAACTTCGGTTTGCGCGCGCTGGTCACGAACAAACGTTACATGAGCAGCGTTGCCGTCCAGAGTTTCGACTTGTTCGAGGAAAGTCGCCACATCGCGAATCCCCTTCCGGTTGACGATTTGGATCACATCATCGACCTGAAATGGGGACGGAATGTTTGGATTCATGCGAGTGATAGTTAGCCCACCTTGCTCACGACTCACGCCAAATGCTGAAAACTGTTCACCTGTGAGTGGACGAAGTGTCATTCCTAACCAAAGTACTTCGGCCTTGTTCTTCGGGCGTCGTGAAACTGACTGTTTGGACTCGTCAGAAGGCACTGGGAACTGAGGTTTTTTTGCAATGGCCTTCAGTGATTCACTGCGCACCCCAAATTGGTCCATGGGAAAGTTTTTAAAACCAATTGTCAGGGCCATTGATTCGGGGGAAACCCGATAATCTCCGTTGGCTGGGTCAAGAAATAGAGGGTCACCAACAACGGAGTGTTGATCACATCCGTGCTTTTTGTACTTCTCTTTTGTGGCGAGACTGGGAAAGAGATTGTAATCGACCTTCTCGCCCCATTTTCCTTTGGGCATCCCACCTGCCGGACGATAGGCTCCCATCCAGATATTGTGTTCGATACGATCCATGCTGTTGTCGTACCAGACATGGGGATGCAAGGTGTTATTGAGCGCAATGTTGTTGTAAACGTTGCGGTAAAACCCCTCTCGTAGTTTAAGTCCACCCTGCAGGAACAGATTGTTGTAGATCTCATAGTGTGATGAACCGTCGTCCAAATCGACGTCCCAGCCTCGATCACATCTCCAACGACTGTTTCGGATAATAGTGGGATCCGTATCCAACTTTGACAGGGAGGGTAATTCTGCCGGAGGCGCGTTCTTCAGATGCCAGTAACGGTCCCTTCCCCATGAGTTAAAACTACCGTGATCTCCTGTTTCTCGCACGGTATCGAAGACGTCACAATGTTCAATCACATGTCCCCCAAAGGTGCCTTCGCTGATATTGATCCCTGCTCGGCCCATCTCATAGATCGAGCAATGGCGGACCTTGATACGACGGGACATCGAGATTTGTACGCCAGTAGCTTGCTTTTCAACCACGCTCATATTGTGGATCAGGCAATCGTCAACAATACAATCCGCAGGGTAATCTTTGCCAACTGGCCCTTTCATGCGATCAATGTCTTGGTATTGATTGGTTTGACCATACTCAAATTTCGGGCTTCGGACACTGCTTGGGTCACCGACAAAGCAAATACCACTTGCTCCACAATCATGAAGGTGGCATCCAGAAATGTTGATGTGACGGTTGTACTTGTTGACAAAAATTCCGTTACCGCCGAGTTGATCAAATTCGCAATTCTGTAGTCCGCAGTTCTCAGCATTTTGGAAAACGATCGCACCACCGCGATAGATGGTCCAATCACTTCGCAATAGCGGTTCTCGGGTTTCCATGAACGTGCGGGCAGTGTGGCGGAAAATCAGGCCATGCAGGGACACATGCTGAACCGGCTCCTCGGGTAAACCTGCAAATTCAACAAGGTGCTTAAGCCGTGCCGCTTCAACCAGGGCGGCAGGAAGAGTATTTGCGTTGACTGGCATGAAATGAAGAAGGTCGGTTTCAGTGTCCAAAAACCATTCGCCTGGTGAATCGAGTTCCTCCCTTATATTTTCAACCATCCGGTGCTTTGGGTGCATGCCCATCTGCCGATTATTTTGCCATCCTCCTTCATATACCACTTCTCCGTCAGAGTTCTTACCGGTAATTCTGTAATGGTAGCCACCCCAGTGTTGACGGTGCATGGCGTGAATGAAGGCGCCTGCGGGATTTTGCCATGTGTCAGCACGTGTTTTTGAGAATGCATCGGCTGACGCGCCATTGTAGGGACTTGCGTTGGGATCGTAGTTTGGGAAACGTGCAAGGATTTGCCGTTCGCCGTTGATGAACAACTGATCAAATCCCAGCCCTGCCTTAACGCTTGTTTGGTAGACGCCACCGTCAATACGTTTCCAACTTGGCGTGAGCTGGACACCTCCGCTAATAATGACTTCCTCTCCCGAATATGATGTGTAGACAATCGGTGCAGCAGCCGTCCCCGAGTCTCTTGCATCCAGTTGAAATGGTTTGGGCAAATAATAGGTCCCTGCGCGCAAATGAACGCTAATCGCCTCATGCCCGCGTTCCGGCGATGCTCGCACCTTCGTTTGTGCGCCCCAAAGGGTTTTGAGCGGTTCGCCGAAAGTGCCGGCTGCTGCGTCATTACCGTTAGAAGAAACGTAAAAGTTTTCGGCAGAACAACAGGAAAGGAAGGCGAAGTACGCAAACAAGCAAGTGAAAAGTTGAGGGTTCATTAGCAAGGTGAGGGTGAGAATTCAGTGGGGAAAGATTGACTTTAAAACCAAGGGGTACCCAATCCACAAGTCACTGGAGTGGAGACCCAGTTGGTGGAAGAGAGACGGAAAGTGAGTGGTTAGGTTGCGGCCGTGGATAAGAGGATACCCTTGGAATTATAACGTCTGGGTACAGCGAAGCAGGGTTTCCGTTTTCACTTGTGTAGGTTGTGCTTGTCTTGAATGGGTTTCTCGATCAAAGGGGTCAGATTCCTGAGAGCGCCAAAACATTAGCGTTTGTGTTATGCCTATGGTGGTTGTTGCTGTGAGTTGGGTTGCAGTCTTATAGGTGGTCGTGCAAAAGCAAATGACATTCTGAAGAATTTTTGCTGATGTCTTGTGATTTAGGTATCGCGACACCGGTTTCAATGGCGATCAGAAAAATCAAGAATCCGCAGGTGAATCAAATTGCCAAATCCGACGTCCCGCTTGCTAACTTCTATACCGTTGCCGCTGTTCGCTCTCCGACGCGCGCCACTTGCATTACGGGACGTCAACACTGCAGGTACGGAGACAGGGGGAGCAAGTGAGGTGCGTTTGTGAAAGAGGAACTAACCAGTGAATGATTTTGAGAATCGTTGGCTACTGAACGTTTCATTACTTGCTACCAACCTTGAGCCCTATTTCGGGACTTGCTGAAGTAGTGGTTGGTAAAGATCAGGTCTGCGTTGTTGGAAATTCCGACTCCGTTTTCTTTGTTGCCTGACCTTCTGCAAATCGATGCTGGCACTGATGTATGCCTCTGAGCGATCTGGTGCCTGTGCAATGATTTGGTTTCTATGATCGGCGATCATCGTTCCGCTACCATAGGCCTGGTTGGTGACGATCATGGCAACATGGCTTTGAAACATGATTGTCTTGACGATGTAGTCTTCTACTTTTCCGCGTCGACCGTTCATCCAAATGATCAACTCTGCACCCTGCAGAGAAAGGATTCTCGGTGGCTCCGGAAACCAACCGTCGTAGCAGGTCATGATGCCTACGGTTCCAAAATCTAATTTGAACACCGGCAAACCGTCTCCTTTTTTCATCTTCCATTCGGGGTCATTCTCAAGAAACCACCTCCGCGACCGATCCGCAGGCGGTTTGGAGTACGCAGGCGTGCCTTCGAAGGTGTCAACAGCAGCGTGTGTTTTGTGGTACCTGCCAAACACACTACCATCACGATCGAAGATCAAAGCAGTGTTGGTATAAGTCCCGTCCTGAGCGACTTGCCAGCATCCAATGATGACGTAAATTTGGTTGCGTTTTGCCGCTTCGGCGATCAATTGGGTTTCGACTCCGGGCACCGCGATGTGCCCCAGAACATACTCAGGAAAGACGACGAGCTCCGCGCCATCCTTTGCTGCTCTGTCGATATACACAATGAAGTTGCTTGCCGGAGTGTAATTTTGACGCGGCAATTCTCCTTTGTCGTATCCTGTCACTTGCACAGCTGCGACTTTCACTTGCTTGGCCCGTGTTTTTGGGGGAGATTCAGCTAACGCCGGGAATGCCCAGAAAACACAGACCACAATCAGCAGGGTGATGCGCGACGGGAACAGAAAGGGTAAGTTTCGCAAGCTGTTGTAAGCGTGTTGGTTCATCATTGTTTTGGAAAGGACGTGCATGGGCTGCCACGCGAGGTATCGGGAATTCATCAAGCCCCTTCATCGAAACAGTTGGAACACAGAAAACAAGATGGAGTTTAAGAGTTCCCAGGCGGCAGGTCCAATTTCTCGGGCTTGTTTTACCTAATCACATGCAAAGTTCTCGGATAGCCGTGTGCGAACTTGTTTCGTGGTAGGCAGGGACGGTTCGACAGGATTTGCTTCAGGTCAACAGGCGGGTGCAAAGCTGGCAAGCAGTGTTTCCCATGCCTGCATCTCCGCTTCCGGTGACAATCGATCTCTCAACGCGGCACTTGCGTCACCTAATTCTTGATAGAACCCGGGATCACTCTCCGCTCGTTCAATCAGGTTCGCGAGGTCTAACGCGTCGCCACAGTTGAAAAGGCCGGGATGATTCCCGCCGAGGATCCCAATTGAAGCGGGTATCCGCGTTGACAAGATGGGAACTCCTAGCGCCGCCGCTTCAGAGAAAACACTAGGGGCACCCTCATGATGTGAGGTTAACACAGTGAGTTGGCTATTGGCTAATAATTCGAGGGCTTCTGGATGTGGAATTGCACCTAACCACTCATAACGTGAACACTTTTGTGTCCAGCTCAAAGCACGGTCCCGCCAAGACGTGGTGGTGGCTTCTCCAGCATGCATCACTTGTACGCGGGAAGAGGTTGGCAACTGTTCGACGGCTCGACTGAGGAGAAAGGGATCTTTCACCTCTCTGAGATGTGCTAACAGCGAGATTCTGAAGTCTGCATGCTGGGGGGGGCGTTGAAGACTGGGCAGAGTGCTCGATTGGTAAATGACGACACATTTTGAATGTAGATCGGCAACGAGTTGCTTACGGCCTTCTGGCTCAAGCAAGACGATGCGATCGGCGACATTCATGCTCTCGGTGACATTGCGAAAGCAAGGTGAGTCACCATTCAAATCGACGTGTAGATCAGTACCCGTGAGCGCTAAAATGATCTTCCCTTGTGGCACTGTGGTGCGGAACCTGACGATTTGTTCCGCACTCCGTCGCGCGTGCAGGGCAATGAGTGCATCGTACGAGCTATCAATCATCGCGTCATACTCAGAAGGATCCACAGTACAGACGGTATGCCCCAAATCAGTCAGAATTTGTGTCCAACGCAGGGCAGTGATCCAGTTTCCCCGTGTGCTGCCTCGGGGAAGGGGAACATGCAGCAACAGTTTCATGGAAGATCCCTCAAAACGCTGACTATTCGGTGTCCCTGGTGCTGAACGGCACTCCTGATTACTGCGGATGCGTGCGGTGGGAGATGCAGGCTGATAGGTAGGTTCCTAGTTGATTTTTTCTAAGGGCAGAGCCGAAAAACCTTTTGCGGATTCCTGCCACTCCGTTTAGCCCCGCCGGTTCAAGTCCACCGCCAAGTTGGTTCTGAGGCAGTTGTCAGCCATGTCGCAATCCTGATTATACCGCTTTAAGAGCGCAGGGTAGGGAGGTCGACCGGTGATACAGTAAAAGAAAAGTAAATCCACGCGATGCTAGCCAACATTCAGCGCGATCGGAAAATGTTGCTGGAGAGTACTTCGGTGACTGCTGTTCTCAGACCATAGTTATCAGCTTTCACCCTGCTAAGAATGTCATCGATCTCATACTGGTCCATCCTTTCCATTTTTCTTCCAGTTGAATAGGCAAGAAGCGATTCGATCAGACTTCGAGCAAAGGTGTCCCCCCGATACTTAATGAGTACGCGTTTAAATTCAGCGAAACCCGCGAATGCCTCTCCGGTCGTCAGTTCTCCTGAGGGATCGATAGGCAACCGTCCTGATTTGCCCTTGGTGGCAGGATATTTGGATCGCCACCGACCGATGGGACCAAAGTGCTCCAGCGGAAAACCGAGTGGATCAATATTTCGATGACACAAGTTGCATGCCTGATCCGCGCTGTGAATCGCTAGTTTTTCGCGGATCGTTTTGGCAGCACTGACGTCAGCATCGATGGAGGGGACTTCATCGGGAGGTGGGGGTGGTTTGGTACCAAGGATGTTCTCGAGAATCCAGGCACCTCTCGTCACAGGTGATGTGTCAACGCCGTTCGCACTCACGGTCAACACGCTAGCCATTCCAAGCAATCCTCCACGGCGCTCATTCTCACGCAGATCGACCCATTGAAAACCATCGGACTGACGAATCGTATTGAGAATGGGTAACTGGTACAGTTTTGCAAGTGGTTTATCAACAAACGTATAGTCGGAGTCCAGAAATTCCATCATGGATGCGTTGCGTTCTAACATGTCCTGGAAAACCAGTTGTGTCTCTCGCTTCATGGAGTGGGGAAGGTTCTCCGCATAAAACGAGTTTGCTGACTTCCGAGGTGGCGGTTGATCGCCCAAATCTCGCAAGTTAAGCCAGCTATCAAGAAATCCCGTCACAAAAGCCAACGAGCGGGGATCGTTAAGCAAACGCTCAATGTGTTGTGTTATCTGAGGCGTGGTCTCCAGAAGGTTTCCCGTAGCGCTTTGGAAAAGCTCCGAATCGGGCGGAGCAGCCCATAACGCGTAGGACAGTCGTGTTGCCAAGTCGTGCGGTTGGAGCCTTGTTTCTGACTCTTGCGTGATTTCACTGAGGTACAAAAACGAAGGTGAGCAAAGGATCATTTTGACCGTGGACAAGGCTGCTTCACGCGGTGGCATCTGCTGTGCAATCAGCTTCCCATAGAAATCATGAATGCGGCGCGTATCATCGTCCGATAGCGGTCTCCGGTAGGCCTTTTTCGCGAACGCCGCGACTTGTTCCGTTGCACTGGCTGGGTTGAACCCAGTCGAACCAAAGACGGCTTGTTCTTCTTTACTGCCTCCGGGTTCTGGCAACGGACCACGAATCTTGACTTCACCTATCCGAATGTGAGGCAGGGCGCCCTCACGCAGCAATGTGGCTCTACTAACTCCCTCTTTTGGGTTCTTGAACTCGTCCTTGTAGCGTCGGTTCGTCTCGATCACTGACGCTCGAGACTCGTAGGGACCATTGGGGAAGATGAAACGAGGGGTTTGGCCAGCCTCAAGCCACACTTGAAATGTAAGCCACTCGGGCTGGTGATCGGGAACCGTTGCAGTCGCAAGCACAGGCTCGACCGGTTGTGGATAGTGAATGTGTCCCTTCGTGACATCGCCAGGAACGATGCCTATTTGAAACGGCTCTGAAAAATCAATCCGGAATATTTTTGGATCGTAGTGCGTGTCGCGATGTAACGCTTGGGTAAGACACTGAATTTCGTAAAGTCCCGAGACGGGAACGCCTGCGAGGAAATCTTCAATGTGCGCATAACCCCCTTGTCGCGTATCAGTGTTGGGTTGTTCATAAAGACACAGGAACTTGTTTTTAAGTACGCTTTTGTGCGAGCCAGCCAGCTCTTCATATTGCTTGAAATTCTCAGTGAAATGCCAGGTCTTCTCGGGGATGTCGGGTTTCCCCAAGCGTAAGTCGACAAGCCGTGATCCCGCTTGAAAATACTCATCCATCAGGAAGCCGGACGTGATTAACGTGTCACCGATGGTGTCGATATGATCGGTGGTGCCATCCTTGGGGAAAGTCGCCGTTAACCCCAGGGTATCGACACGCCGATTGAACAACGTCGCAAGGGTGTTTTCGTATTCGCGATTCGAAAGACGCCGCATCACCGTTCGGCCCCCAGAGGATTCAAGCGTCTCGCGAACATCCCCAATACCTCGGCGTAGCGTTTCGATGGTTGCAATACGCTGTTTTTCTGACGGTTGGGATGCTTCGGGCGGAGGCATCAGTTTGAGCGTCAGTTGGTCGATGATCTCATCGGCGGTGATCAGTTGATCGACAGTTCTGATCGGCAATCCGAACGTGTCAAACGTGCGTTCGCCTTCCTCCGTACCGTTGCCATGGCAATCAATGCAGAATTTTTTGACGAATCCCAAACTCTGATCTGCCGCCGCGGTCTCTTGGCCGGGATCGGCTGCGTCGGCAAACGCTGCGTGTAAGCTATAGAAAACAACCAGACTGAGTATTAGGAATGACTTTCTCTGGGCACGCCTACGGCCGGCTACACGACGCAGAAAACCCGTTTTCGTGCTCACGAGTAAGACCCGGTGCTGGTTCCAAATGAGTCTGTTTCGATACCACTCCGTTGTGCGATGTCAACAAACAGGTTACTGAGAGGCGTTTTGTGTATGCCTTTGGATTCCACTTTTTTGAACTCGCCGGACTCGTATCCACCCCCTGCAAGAATGATGGGGAGGTCGGTATTCGTGTGGGCACTTCCGTTACCCATTCCACTGCCAAATAACACAGCCGTTGAATCGAGTACCGATCCCTGTTCCGACATCATCTCAGATAGACGGGAAAGAAACTTTGAGAACTGCCCTACCTGGTAGGTTTCCAATGTGATCAAATTCGCGATAACTTCTTCATCGTTACCGTGGTGCGACATGCTGTGATAAGACTTGTTGATGCCAAGATTTTGAGGCAGGAAACTGCCACCAATCTCAAGCGTCGCCACACGTGTCGAATCGGTTTGCAATGCCAGTGCGACCAATTCGTAAAGCATGGGCAAGTCATCCACCGTGTTGGTGTTGGGCGGCTTTTCAAACGGGGCGTCTGGTTTCGGTTTGTCTGTCCATGTTTTTCGCGTCTGCAGCTTTTTCTCCACGTCGCGAATTGAGCTGAAGTACTCGTCTAGTTTGTTACGGTCCTCGCTGTTGATCCGTTTGGACAGGTCTCCAGCTTCAGCAGTAACCGTGTCCAGAATCGAGGCTTGCAATCGGGTGTCGCGTAATTTCCGTTTCCGCTGCGCCGCGGTGTCGCCTACAAACAGTTTGTCGAACAATTCGGCGGGGCCCGTGATGGGAGGCACGCGGACACCGGACCTTGTCCATGACAATTGACACCCTCCATGGATCCCCCCTTCCGACCCAACGGTCAGTGAGGGAAATCTGGTGTCACCTCCGATAGAGTCAGCAACGTATTGATCAAGGGTGACGTTACCGTCATGACGATTTTTTGATTCATGGTGCAGAACGCCCGAAAGGAAGGTATGAACGGCGAAGTGCCCACCTCTGAGGCCATGGTCAAGGCCCCGGTACACCGTGAATTTCTCACGCAGTGACTTCAGGGGGTTTAGCAGGGTCGTGTCTTCATAGTCTTTACCAGCTGCTGTTGGGAAAAAGTGCTTTTGCTGAAACCCAAGCAGATTGCCGACCGCGACAAACCTACGCGGTTGCCCTGCAGTCGAGTGACCCGAGGGCTGGGAACTCGCAGAGCGTTCGCTACCCGCTGCCAACGAAGCGAGAGAAGGAATCAGAAGCGAGCCAGTGACCGACTGCAAAACGAAGCGACGGCGTTTTAAAGGTGTAGTATTTTGCATGCCCTATTTTAACCCGTGGGCGAGATGTTTCCAACGGCAACGAGCATCGCTGCCCGTTTGCCCATTGTCGGTGAATTTCGGGGCGGTTTCAGTCACAGAAACAAGTTGCTGATATCGATCGTAAGCGATTGGCACCACGTGCGTTAAGCCAATCCGCGTACCCGAATCTGACAAGTTCGGGCGTATTCCTCACGAAAAACGCTAGCGTTTTTGCTGCTTTTCGGTCCCTGCTGACGAAACAATGTCCATCAGGTTTACTCAATACCCCACAAACAACCGGACCGCACCGAGGCGATTTGGCAGTGCCTGCGCGCGAACTCGCGTTGATCGGCAGCGGACCCAGGGTGTTATTGAGGACAAAGTTGATGCATGTCCTGCGTGGATGCAACAACAGACGAGGCAGAGTTCCATCGAACCAACTCGTGTAAGAACGCGTGGGATTGGGAAAAGCACGGTAATGCTGCAACCGTAGGGGTGCCGGCAGGACATGCCTTGTTTGCGACGTGAGCAGCTTTGGTTTACATCAAAAAAATGCCAGGGTAGAAAACCACAACAAAGGATCGGGGTTGGCCGTTCCCTTTCCTGCCTCAATTCCCGTCAAATAATCGCCCCACGTTTTGAGCATGCATGATTGAAGCGAGTGAGCAAGAAGAGTGTTTATGAAGGTCGCTTTTTTCCATTCGCCGCTGCTGGCGCAAAAAAAGGTCTTTATGAACAGCGGGTGCGATTTGCATCATGATTGCTGTTTTTGCTGCCTACGGTGAACAGCAAACAGTTCTTTTGTGCTATTGGGCTACGCGAGAGCCGGCTCGAATTAGTAGAAGATCGCTTTGTTTCGCTCCGCTTTGTTACTTACCGGTGCATCTTCTTGCAGAACAGTTGGTTAGAATTGAACATACTAACCGCGGTGATGGACAATGCAGGCAACCTTGTGGTGGCCGCGGTAGTGGAGTGTTCAGACGGGTGTGCCCTATTCATCTGTGGGGCGTTCGTTGAAGTTTGGTCTCATGTATTTAGGATTACTTTTGATGCGTAGATTCTGCAGTGTAATCGTGCCGGCATTTTTCTCTGTCGCTGGCTTATTGGGAATGCTGGTGCTCCCTGCACCAATCGCTGCCCAATCGGCAAGCATCACGGCGCCACAACACGGTCAAGAAGAGACTTCCAATGGCCAAGTTTCCGGCAACGAAGAAGCTGCGACGGATGCTGATCCGAAAGCACAGACTGCTTCTGGTCCCAAAGGAGAGGCTGAGAAGGAAGCCGAACCAACCATTCAGATTGGTGATGACGAAAAGTCAAAGTTCAAGGTCGGGCGGATTGTGTTCCCCACTTACGAGTTCGAGATGGGCAAGAAACGTCTGTTCTACGGGCTGTATCTGCCAAAGGATTTCGATAAGTCCAAAACGTACCCTCTGGTAGTCGTGCTGCATGGTTTGAACGGCAGCCCAGGACAGATCCTCGCTTATCCAGGCCTAACCAAATCCGCCGATAATCAAGGATATATTCTGGTCGCACCAATGGGCTACAACGCTCGTGGCTGGTACGGGAGTCGGGGAAAAGGAGGGGGAAGAGGATCTGATCCTCGGAACCTCGGAGAGCTCAGCGAACAGGATGTGATGGAGGTTCTGAAGTTAACACGGAAGAACTTTCAGATTGATCCGAAGAGAATCTATTTATTTGGACATTCAATGGGAGGGGGAGGGTCGATGCACTTGGCTATGACTTACCCCAAGCTATGGGCCGCGATAGCGGTCGTCGCGCCAGCGATCTACGGCAATCGTGATCGGCTTGCAACGGCCAAGAACATTCCGGCTTATGTCGTTCAAGGGGACAAAGACCGATTGGTCTCTGTTCGGCAGACTCGACTATGGGTCGATAGGATGAAGGAACTGGGGATGAAGCATGAGTATGTCGAAGTTGAAAATGGCGGACATGTTTTTCTGGCCTGGCAACATTTTGATGGCATCTTCTCCTTCTTTGCAGCAAACCGCAAGGCTACGCAGCCGCCGTCTCCGAAGTGAAGCACACTCTGAGTAATGTTCCACCAACAGCCCCACCGGTTACATCCTTGTTTGGCTGAGCATCTTTGCTATTGAGTCCGCGGTGTATTTGGACGGCAGTTCCCGTCAATCAGTTGGGTACATGACCCAAAGTTCAGGGCGTCCCACATTGCAGTGAACAGCGCGAACCAAGGTCCCCATGCACGACCATGACAGGTACAGGGTCATCCTAGCTGCATGCCACGCGATCGGATTACCGGCAGTCGCTTGACCTCTTCTTCTTGCAACGCTGGGTACGGGATGAAAGATGGTCTCAATCATCGCTGCCCTCTCAGGTTCGTCATCCTGAAGTTGGTCGAATTTGCTGATGGATCGCGTAAGAGAGTCGGCAGAAAAACCGCGGCCAACTACACGACTGTCAATGGAAAATGACGCTTGCCGGCTCAGGCTCGGCAGAATAAGTAATCCTAAAAACGTCCACAGCGTGAACCCAAGGCAAGTCATAGCAAGCTCTGCCACACTAGCAACGCCAGCGCCGGGAATGAGCGTCGACGCGTTGAACCCGAGTAACACCCAAATAAAGGCGACCAGTAAGCCTCGAGTGCGACTGCCGGCGTCGATCGCCTCGAGTCTCCTCGCGATGGTAGTTGCAAGTTCGTCAGTGGAAAGATGGTTCAGCATACCCGCAGGCAATGCAATTTTCTCGCGGCTTGGCAACCCAACAACCCCACCTGTAAAACCGGGGTCCTGGTGGGTTAACACCACAAGAGCTCGGGGTTTCCAACCACAGGCTGTGGTAAGTCGAGTCGCAGCGTCGATGCGATCACGGTCTGCTGAACCTAACTCAGTGATCTTGCCCAATGCTCCGGTCAATCGTCCCAGTGGCAATTGGAATGCCACGAGCATTACACACAATGATGCTACACCTAGAGAGGCACCAAGGATGCCAGCCCAACGCCCCAAAGTAAGAAGAAGCAGACTTGCTGCCAGAAAGAAGGCGGCTTGCGTAATTGCCCCTCTCAGCCAACTTCCAAAGAAACCTCCGGCAGTGACGCTGTTGGGACCGGCGCGGTTTGGGAGAAAATATCCACCTAATAAATCCAATGGCGCTAGTAACGCAGACAGGCACCCAATCGCGGAGACCAAAGCGATAACATCGGACGCGGACCAACTTGAATTGGTGGGCAGTAAAACAAGAGGAACCTTCGTCACAAGGCAAGCAACGCTGGCGAGAACGATAAGCCCTACGCCAGTCATGCCTAGCAGAAGCCGAGAGCGTGCATAAGACATAAAGGACTCCCAGACACTGCAATGTCGCGGTCGGTTTGTTTCACAGCTGCAACGGCTTTACGGAGTATTGGTCTTGAGTTGTTCCAGCTGTCTGCCAATCTCCTCTGCCTCAGCACGTTTGAGGTCGCTTTTCTTCCGATTGACCGTAGAAAGGTCATACGCTTCCTGCATCAAACTCGAATATTTTGCCTGCAATTTCTCTTCGCGATTTCCGAAACCAAACATGACATTCCTTGGACTAAGGTTAGTTGCACTACATTATTGATTGCAGTCAAGCGTTGGTCTGAATCCTCCTTCTGTTACTATTCTCGGCTACTATTCTCAGCCTTGCGTCAGGGCAGGTGCTTGGCTGTCGCTGAGTTGGTGACAACGACAGACGTGGAGGGACATGTTCGCAATTTGGGGTTCCGCTAACTTCCTTGCGAAAACCTCATTATCGAATCGCATTCACTCGCGGTGAACGCCTCTGAGTTTCACCGCAGTTCCCGTGCATCGGGCCTGCCGCTTCTTTGATTCTTCTTACGCTAGTGGAAGTGTGACGGGTTACCCGTTGTTGTGGGGGCAAGGCTCGGGCCAGAGTGCTGGTTTGCAGCTGTTATTTGTAATCACCGTGTATTTTTAACGCAGTCTTCTATGGACCAGTGCTTGGATGTGAGTAGTCTCTTGTTTCATCACGCAATGCTGACGATCAAGCTTTTGTAGTTCGATTGCGTCATGGTTATCAGCCTGGTGCGCACCCGCGGCAGGCGAGGGCCAGGCTTGAAGTTCTAATCGACGCCACACCTGATTGTTCATTTGGTTTTTATACGATGAGTGCATGATGCGATTCATTTTTCCCTTGCTGGTGCTGATATTGTTGAACGACGTCGCGAGTGGGGCGTTGATGGTCCAGGAATCGTTTGATTACGCGCCGGGCACCCGACCAGTTAACGGCGTTTTGGGATGGAAGCAAGGTTGGGGATCCGACCCGTTGGCAACAACAAGCAATGGCTTGGATTATGCAGATGGGAATGGAAACTCACTGCAAGTTGCGGGTAACGCCGGAACACGACCAAGCAATTGTTCCACGCAGATAGAAGCTGTTCGGGATTTCCAGGATGAACTGATCGACACTTACTGGTTCAGCTTTTTGATCAAAAGTGCCACTGGAAACGAGACAGTGTCATTGGGGATCAACGAATCATTTTACGTCGGACAGGGTGCGAAAGACGTAACCAGTACCTCTTATGGTGTTTACGATGCAGATACGACGCAGCTAGGCAGCATAGCCATTTTTGCGGGCACCGAAATGTCTTTGCTCGTAGGCCGTGCTGTGTATGATCAGTCTCAGGATAAGTTCAGTCATCTGGATGTGTGGCTAAATCCGGTTTTGGATACACAGCCCGATGTTTTGGACGCCACAACGTTATACTCCGGAGCGATCAAAGAGTTTGATAAAGTGCCGAAAATTGCCCTCTATCATACAAGCACCTTAGGTGCACTGGATGAGTTGTGTTTCGGGGACTCGTTTGCGGATGTTACTGCCTTCACGTCGGCAGGCCCCGCGGCTGCAGTACCGGAGCCATCGATGGTTGTGATGTTGGGGAGTTTAATTCCTCTCATGCTGCTGCTACGACGCAAGAAAGTTCTTGCCCCGCGAGCGAAAACTGCTCTCTAAATTGGCGGAGGCATTCGGACTGCAAATCTAGTTAGCATCCGCAGGAAATCTCGCGTTCCTTAAAAATGCCAAAATGGCTTCAGATTCTTGTGGAACCACGTGAGGATTAGCGTTGTACTTGCCACGCGGATTGATGCTTGCTGATTAACGCACACTTCTCTGCAACCAAAGACAGCGTGATGGCTTGGTTTTGCTGTTACGAAATATCTAGAATTTGGCCAGTGGGGAGAAAATCCTCTGCCATCTTGGCTGTGTGCAGATGGTGGGTGAAAACGATCACTTGTGTTTTCAGAGACAACTCTTTTATTAGGTGAAAGAATGCCTTTGAGCGTGTGTCATCGAATGTCATGAGCACATCATCAAGAATCAGAGGCATGGGGGCGTGATGTTCAAGATGAATATCAATTGCGGCCATTCGAAGGGCAAGATAAAGCTGATCACGGGTTCCTTCTGATAAGGCTTGCGTTTTAAGGGTCTCTGGCGTCCCACTGGGGTCGTCGATGGAGTCTCGGAGGGCCACGAGGACAATTTGATCAGGGTCATCATCATCCTGCTGTGCACCAACGCCACAGAAGGTGCCATTTGTCAGAGTGCTGAAAAACTGAGACGTCTTTTCGATCATGGGGCCTTGGCTCTTTTTGCGGTACGCTTCGACCTGAGCCCGCAGAAACGAAATTGAGTGTTGCAGTCGTATAAAACGCTCACTTTGCGTGATAACTGATGCAAGCGAGTTCGCTGAAAATTGTTTTGCAAGTGCAGCGTCATCCGTTGCCTTTTCCAAGTTCGCACGAGTCTTCATTGCCTCATTTAAAACATCCCGCGCGCCATCTCTGTGATCTTGGAGACCTTCAATCTCTTCTGTCAAGGTTCTCACCTCTACATGCAATGAATCACTTTCTTCCGCATCGGCTTCCTTGATAAGAGCCTCAACCCCCATGGAACCAGCCAAATTGATCAATGCGGCGTTGGTGACGTCTAATTTCTGTTGCTGGTGCTGTCGGTTCTCAAACTGAGTAATCGAATCAAGAAGACCCTCCGGGGATGAGATTTTGGCTTCCGCCATCAGTTTTTGGATTTGAGTTGTTGCAGCATCCTTTGCTCGTTCCTTGGCCCGTACTGTTTCCACGACTTGGTCGATGTCACCCCTGAGGGTTTCATGCTCTGTCCTTCGGACTTGAGCAGATGCGAGCAGCTCCGCGAGACGCTTCTCGGCAATATCGGGATTCGCAGGGTCGAGGACAGGCGAATCAGGAAGATGCCGATCACGAAATATTTCGAGTTCTTCTGTGTATTTGCCGATGCGCTGGGCAAGGGACTCCACTTGTTCGGCACACTCTGAAATCTTGCGGTCCGTGACGTGTGCAGTGTGTCTCTCCTCTAGCTGGTTGAGCGCGATATTCCTAGAAGCTGATCCATTAATCTTGAGATCGGCAATCGATTCCGCCCAATCCCCTAATGCTCTTTCAAGTCTCTGCTCAGCGTGGGCCAAAGCTTCTTTTTGCACTGATAAATCTGCGTTCAAAGTTTCGATATCAACACGGATCGCTTTACGTTCACCATTGACCGATTCTGCCTCAATGAGTGTGTTGGTGAGACAATTTGACAGAATTGCGTAACTCTCATCGTCACGCTGAAGGCTCTTTTGCAATGCGCCACGTAAGTTGTGTTCTTTTTCTTGGTGGGCATCCAATTTGTTTTCCAATTTGGAAATGTCGGCGTCAAGAGTCAACCAGTTCTCATAAACAACAAGCCACGCCGCGAGCTCGGTGGGAATAAAATGACGTTCAGGTAAAAAACTGGATTGTTGCCGCCACTCCGTTTCAAAAATTGTCTGTTTTTCCTTGATGCGATCCACAACTTGATCTGCCTGTTTCTGCTTAACGGTGTTGCTCTCAAGTCGGTGTTTGAGTGTGGTGATTTTGCCAAGGGTTTCGGCATGATCACGGAGGGTATCTGCGATATCGTCGCTTTGGACAATCTTCAGGCTGAAGGCTTTTCGTTCTTCGATTTCAACAGGATTCTTGTCGACCCATTTCTGGGAAATTTGATTCCAATGTTCGTCCCTTGCCGTCCGCGCATCCAAAAGATCCTGTTCAGTGACAACCGAAACGTCATCTGAACCACACCGG
>Ga0315321_10001400_pt1 | contig 18515 bp, 12 predicted proteins | sample M180m21515metaG_FD_203464 | JGI IMG/M metagenome (GOLD analysis project Ga0315321, IMG submission 203464) | Ammonia-oxidizing marine archaeal communities from Monterey Bay, California, United States - M1 80m 21515 | ecosystem: Environmental > Aquatic > Marine > Intertidal zone | place: USA... | reverse complement strand
GCGACATCTGCGTCCCAAACGCAGCGCTCTACCAAGCTGAGCTACTCCCCGTCACTTCAAGGGCGGGAAACTGTGTCAGACAGCGACATTTGGCAAGCCGAAATCTCTGACTTTCCTCAGAAAAACCCTCCACTCTACTTAGCAACAGCACCAAAAGTCGGTTCCTTCAGCTAATCCGGCTTCATTAGCCAACTTTCTGACTTTGAGTCGGCCTCCGTCCACTCCAACCCCTGCCAGTAAAACCGCATCCTGCCAGCGTTGTCCAAATTCCTCTAAGCCCACAATCGGAGCTCCCTGGCAAGTACTTCCGATCCTCTTGGGGCTGACCTCAAAATACCCCTGCACCTCAATTCCTCGCGAAATCAATTCACGCCCTAACACTTTTCCAATCGGTCCAGCACCTGAGATTACAACTCCGTTTTTGCTAATTTCAGGAAGTCGCGACAAGGCATTTGCCTTCAAGGCCAGCATCATTTTGTGATCAAAGCGTGGATCGCTTCTGGTCAGTCGGTCAGGGCGATCATACCAGTCATAGAGCAACTCCGAAACCTTTCCAAATCGTGTGCCACGCTCCAGTAAGCGCAGCCATAAATCATAATCCTCCGCAAAACCATTTCGCAAATACCCCCCAACTTCCAGAAACAAGCTCCTCGCCATCACTACCGTGGGTTGCACCACCGGACTCTCCACAAATCGCTCCCGTAAAACCTTCTCCGGAGTGTCCAAACCATTCACCCAATCGACATACCGATGCATTCCATCACCCAACGCTCCCATAAGTGAAATCCCGCAACTCGCCACCTCGTATTTTCCTGACTCTAACAAGCTAACCTGTCTCTCAATTCTCGTCGAGTCGCACCGATCATCCGCGTCCATTCGCGCCAACCACTTGCCCCGACTTTTGGAGACCGCTAAATCGAGCGCATCTAACAACCTCGGTTCATCCCCCAAATCAATCACCATAAGTCGTGGATCATCTCGATCCAGAAACTCACCTCTCACCAATTCCGGACAACCATTCAATACCGCCACCACCTCAAGATTTGAGTAGGTCTGCCCCAACAAATCATCAAGAGCCAGACCCGCATCGGGCACGCCTGGGCCAACCGGAAAAACCACTGACACCAAATCGCTCATCTAGTAACCCCCGCTCACGTTCACTCTCCCCTGCTCATCGACCATGAGAGTCATCGGGCGTCAACACACCTCGCAATCATAATCCATCTGGCTCCCGTAATCCTCCGGCGCCACCGCCGAAATGGCAAAATACTCACCGCAAGAGGGGCATTGGACTTCGTCATCATTCATATGGCAAATAATTCACCTCACCGAGTGAATCGGCAACCGTTTCTTTCTACGACACCGCCCACTATTTACTCGGAGTTGGCCACAAACGCTTCACTTATAAATATAAAGGATGCGACTTCCGCCTAACAGAAGTCAAAGGAAAGGTCCTCGATAAGATCCTAACCTAGTTTAACCGGAAGGTAAAAGGAATGGCAACCTTCGTTGCCACCCCCTGTTCAGCAGCATTCTTGGCCGGTTTGAACCGGTAGCGTCTTGCCGCCTTCAGGGCAGCTCCGTCTAGCGATGCCCTTCCGCTGCTCGATGTCACCCGGGCATTTGAAACCCGTCCAGAAGGCGCCACCACCACTAAAACAATCACCTTACCCTCGATCCCTGATCGTCGCGCCTCAATGGGATAAACGGGTGAACCACGGGAAACCACCTTCACAGAGCTTGGCTTGCTCGTAGGAGTGGGCTTACGAACCACCTGCGGTTCGGGTTTTACCTCAGGCTTCTTTTCTTCATCCCAAGGTTCAAAGGTATCCTCAGACCAAGCCAGATCATCCATCATCAGGATTTCTTCGATTTTAGGAATTTCAGGAACAGGAATGGCATCGGGTGACTGCACCAGTTGCAGCCCAAGTGGAATCGATGAAAGCGGAGGAACCGAAACACTCGGCGAAGATTCGTGGGTTTCCGACACCTCTTCTACTTCCTCAGGCTTCTCGCTTTCCTCCGAATACTCGACAACCGGCCCACTCGGCTCAACAACCTGAAGGGCTGTTACAAGTGAGATTGAAATGAGAGCCAGGGACCAAAAAAGACCCAGCGCAATAAAAACCGAACCAATCGACGAAAACAAAAGCTCCCGACGACACGGCAACTTCATTTCCAAGGTTGGACACTTTTGTTTCATCGATATTAGGCTCTCTTCCAATCTCTGAAGCTAACGGGGCAGGGTGTTAACGTTGACCGATCGTCGCAATTTTCAAAGAAAAACAGACTTCTATCTCCCATTAAAAAAGATTTAGGCGCTCTTTTTTACATAAAGCCTGTCAAGAAAAGCTCGCCTCATGGTCACAAACACTGGGCCAGCAGAAAAGCAGGAGAAATGCGGAGAAGCTCAATGAACGAAACCATGAAGTCAGAAATCCGGCCAATCCCTCCGTCACCATAATGTTACTCCCGGCCTTTATTCCCTTTAGCGGTAAAACGGTGAACCAACCGATCAAAAGCAAAACGGTGTTCCATCCGGTTCGAAGCTAATCCTTGGGCTGCGAAATTCTCATTTTAATCGATCAATCATTTCGAATCCCACCCGAGGGGCATAAATGACGCCTTTCGAACCAAGGCCATTGACCATCCACCCTTTACCTTCTTGAAATTTAACCATCGGTTTGCTCCGATTAATAATTGGGCGGATGCCCGCCACGTGGTCGACTACTTCGTAATCACAGTTGGTGAAAGTTTGCAGGATGGTTTCCACCTTTCCACGACCTTTTTCTGTCGGCCCGGTTTCCAACTGATCCCAATCGTAAGTGGCACCAACCCGGTAGAGATCTTCGCCAATCGGAATGACCCAGCCGCCTCGATTAAGAATCCGGTTCTCACCCCAACCCGGAATGCGAACGGTAAGAATCTCTCCCTTCGCGCTCCGATGTTCGACATCCGTAAAGTCACCTCGTATGAGCCCCGAGGATCCCGCACACCAGATCTGCGAATCTCCCTTCGGAGCATCATGCCACTCTCCTCCTCTGGCCAAAAACTCCTCACGGGCCACTTCCAAAAACCTTGGACAATCCAACCATCCCCCTTTCGCCCAAAGAACACCCTCATCAGTGACCTCAGCAATCCACGGCTTCAAGAGATTACGCTTTCGCTCAAACTTGGAGCGATCTTTCTCATCAGACCATAAACGCAAAATAGGCACCGAGTGGAAAAGCCCCTCACCCAAACTTTGATAAAATGGAAGTGCCCTTTCCCACGCCTTCTCAACCTCCCAACTCGGTTCGAAATTACGACCCGCAACCGGATTGACTAGACCTGCCGCTATATGCGAGCTTCCCTCGCGACCATCATCAATGACACGCACATTATAGCCGGCACGCTGGAACTGCAGAGCCACGCAAGCTCCTGCCAATCCAAACCCAATGACTTCCACCATGACCGTCTAGAGCGGGGGATTCAAAGCCACTATCATTCCACCATCCTTCGCTCGTACTATTTCGGTAAAGGGAGTGCCCACATTCGCCATGACGACAGTAAAAACCATCAATCTGAGTCTGCAAAGCGTGAAGCTTTAAAGTAGTAGATCTAAATTTTTTTAATCCGAAGGATTCTCACCTAATCTTCACACCAAAGAACCACGGACACTCTCCAAGCCTTAGCGAATAAACCGGGGACTTGCTCTCAGCCAAAGAGATTCTATGGTATCAATAGTTTCATGAAACTTCTTCTCACTCTGACCCTCGGCTTCACCTCCTTCGCGGGGGCATTTAAAATTCCAAAAGAGACGCACAATCTTGCGCAACTCGATGAAGTTCAGAAAAAAGCGACCATGGCAAAGCAACCCATCGCTTTCGTCATCGCAGAGAAGAAAATGACCGCGACGTGAGTGGACTGCCCGGGAGCCGTCAGTGTGTCGGCCAGTAAAGCAGTCCTCGGGTTTTCAAAGAGCATCGTAGTCGATATCTCTGAAACCGCCGGTCTTCCAGATCTTATCAAAAATGCCTACCGTACCGGTGGAGCATCTATTCCCATCGTCATCTTTACCGATCCGGGTGTGACCCAGATTTTTGGCCGTTACGATCACCCCGCGATGAAAAGCCAGAAGTATGGAACAATTTTTAAACCAGCACGCGATGGCGTCGCCAAAGCTAAAAAAGACGGTAATTTTTCCGGAGGAGGGAAGCCCGTGGTGGTCATCAAAGTTCAGGGTGGAAAAGTTCAAAGTTGGAAAAGTTCTGCCGGAACCGAAATCAAAGCCAAACTCGTGGCTATTGAAGACGAAAAAACCTACCTTTTTGTCACTGAAGCTGGCAAAAGGATTCGTGCGACTGCCGCACAACTCGATGAAACAAGCGTCGCAAAGGCTCGCAAATTGGCAGGATTAAAATAAATCCTAAGTCTTTCCCCACATCTGACTTAGACCGTTCAATTGTTAACGAAGGTTGCTTGCCAGCAAAAAATAAAAAAGCACGGAAGGCTTTCCTTCCGTGCCTTGAAAATGAGGCAACCTAATCTACTTCACAGTTATGATGCCGCGCATCAAGAGAGCGTGTCCCGGGAAGGTGCAGATGAAGTTGTATTCACCTGATTCGGTGGGAGCATTAAATTCGAGGGTCTCACTCTGCCCTTTTTCCAGCAACTTGGTCGCGTGAAGGATACTGTCGGACTTGGGTAGGAATTGTTTCTTGAAGCCATCGGCGCCAAGAGCAATTGCCGCCGCCGCAACCGAATCAGCAGTCCCGGGCTTGGTGATCACCAGATTGTGGGGCATGAAGTCAGGATTCACAAAAGTAAGCTTCACTTTTTTGCCAGCCTTCAATTCAACTTTCTTCACGTCGAATTGAATCTTCTCAACAATCGCGTTTACTCGGATCTCGGTCAGTGAAGGCGTGTCCTTGACTCCTCCGGGGATGATCTTCATCTCCTCTTCCTTCTCGATTTCCTGTTTACCTTTGGCCGGATCGGCGGGTCCCCACCAATGTTTAACCGTCTTGGCTCCCTGAGCGACATGTGGATCAACCGACTTCAGAACGAGATCGAGAAGATCCGTGTTGCGCACGTTGTGCTGTTGGTGAACCCAAAGAGCTTCCAGCATAGGAATCCCATCTTCTTTCTTCGAAGGGTTAAACTGCTTGACCCAGGCTTGGGTCGCTTTGATCACCTCGTTGGTGTCACGCTCACTGATTTCCACCCGAGTGCGGTGGCGGACATACATGTCCGGGTGTTTGAAGTTTTCGAGTAGCTCAGTCATAGAAGCTCCATCAATTTTAACAGGCTTCTGAAGTGGCTTCTTGGTATTCACCACGCGGTAGATCCGGCCGTGCACCTTATCACGATTCGGGTCACGCACGTTGTGCTGCATATGTCCGATGATGACGTTGTGCCAGTCGGCAACGTAAAGGGCTCCGTCCTCACCAAAAATGGCATCGGTCGGGCGGAAATTCCCGTCGCTACTACGAATGAGTTCGGCAGCCGGGGTTCCCCAGACTTCGCCAAACTTATACTTCTTATCCTCAAAGCCATCGCGATGGAGATTATATTGCTTGATGCCGAGATAACCGATGGTGTTACAGAGAATGAAATTCTGCTGCATCTCATCCGGGAAGTTGGTTCCCGAAATGATCGCGTCAGCAGCTACCGGACGAACTTCCTTATTCACCAGAGGAAACATTTTGAAGCCATCGCCATTTGGACGGACCTGATACGAACGGCCACCTGTGCCATCATTTGCATAGAGGTAACCCCATTGATCAAAACTGGTGCCATGGGGATTCGGACTATTGCCTGCTACTAGTGAAACGGTGTAACGACGTGGATCAAAACGATACATCGCGGATGAACCGGTGGTAAGCGAAGGCCCCCACGGAGTTTCATGGTTGTGCTGGAGGAAAATTCCACTCTGCCAATAAATACCACCATCGGGCCCAAAGATCAGGTTGTTGGCGGCGTGATGAGTATCGGAAGATCCGATTCCCTGCATGATGACATAGCGAACGTCGGCCACGTCATCGCCATCGGTATCCTTCAGAAAAATAATGTCCGGCTGACTGGTGACAATCACTCCACCATTCCAGAACTCGAATCCAAGCGGATTGTGAACCTTGGCGAATTCCTTCACCTTGTCGGCTTTACCGTCCTTATCGGTGTCCTCGAAAATTAGGAGCGAATCGTTCATCTTCTTGAGCGGCTCCCACTTGGGGTAAGTGGCCCAAGCAGCGGCCCAGAGACGACCTTTGCCGTCCACTTGAAGCTGAACCGGGTTGGCCAACTCAGGGAACATTTTCTCATCTGCAAAGAGATTCACTTTGAATCCCTCGGGGACATTCATCTTTTTAAGACCTTCTTCTCCACTGAGATATTTTAGGTTCCCTTCCTTGGACTTGCTGGAGCTACGAGATCCGCCGCCGACATTAGAAATCACGGGGATCGCCTTCGGAGTATTGCTATCGCTGACTCGGTATTTCCTGCCCTGAGCCTTAGCCCAAATTAGGGGGTCGCGATTCGCTGTCATAACATCGAGCATCTTGAGCTCATGCTGAAGCACCTGGGCATTAGTCTGGCCATCAACAAATTTCAGTCCGGAACGCCCGCCCCAAACATCATTCCCGTCGGTCGCGCGGTAGCGGTTGTGCCAGTGCCAGTTCTTATCGAGCACTGCTTCACGAAGCGGTTGTTGACTGGGGGAGGCCGCGATTTCCTTTTTCACGAGAGCCTTGGCCAACACCTCGCCAATGAGACGATTCCCATCATCGTTCAAGTGAATCCCATTGAGCGTCAGTGGTGACTTGACCGTTCCATAAAGCTTGATGGAAGGGTGATAGAGGTCGACGAATGTGACTCCATTCTTATCGGCAGCCACGCGGGTTGCTTCGGTCATTGCAAGGAGCCGCTTATTGTTGGCCCGGCCTACTGGGAGATTACGATCACCGAGATTTTCGTGCCCGATCGGACTACAGAGAACGATGCGCGGGAAGCTCTCACCATTCGGCATCGCCTTGCGGAATTCCGCGATCATCTTAGTAAGATTCTCCTCGTGGTCCTCGGGCTTGGTATCGAAGGATTCGTTGTAGCCAAACATCGCAATAATGACGTCGGCACCCACCTGTTGGAGATACTGGGGCATCGGAGTGAACCCCCTTGAACGTGGATATTTGTTCGGGCGATCCCCAGTGAGGCCCATGTTACGGAACTTAAGCTCCATCCCCGGAGTTGCAGACTGGATCAAAGTCTCAGTCCAACCATCATGCTGCATGCGGTCGGCCAAACCATTCCCGATGATGGCCACGGTGTCACTCTTTTGAAACTTGAAGGGAGCAGGATCTCGGTAACCGGCTGGCACACTGATCGTCTTTGCGACCCTCCCATCGGCACCGACGTAAGCCACATCGCCACCCTTTTTTAGATTAAAGACAACTGCGGTCTCGGGAGCTGTGACATTCTTAGACTGAAAAACCGGCTTCTTTCTGGCATCCAGCAAGGTCAGAGTGAACCCATCGAGGCGCTTTCCGAGATCTCCCTCATTACGATTCCAGACAGAAATTGAATCAATCTTGGCCGATTTCGCCAAATCAATCTCCCACCAGGCGTCTTTCTTTCCCTCCACAGTGTGAGTTTGACCACCGGAGCTAAAACCGGGATTCTTATTACCATCGACGGCGCGCTCGGCACCGGCATTGTTCGAAGTGGTCGATTGGCTGGCTTTTCCGGAGCGGGCGATGTTTTTACCATCGGCCATTACCTCGACTTCAGCGAGGGTCAGCGTGCGGCCTTTACCAGGGAGCTCAATCCGGACAAAGCGGGCTTCCTTCTGAGCGGAGGCCAGGGAACTTAGGGCGAGTATTGGAAGAAGAAACTTCATAGATCGGACTGCCAACTACGGCAGGAGCGCCGACCTTATTTCAGGAAAGAACTAAGGGCAATCTACAAAAGCGCCGACTGATTAAGCCACCACGTTCTCTAAAATTCCCAGCCCCTCGATCTCAATCGCCACCACATCGCCCGAAGTCAGCGTGAAATCTGACCCTGGGACCAGTCCTGTTCCCGTCATCAACATCGCCCCATTCGGAAAATCGAGCTCCCGATAGAGGAACTCCACTAACTCCTCAAAACTCCGCTTCAGCTGCGTCAGGTCTGTGGAATCATCGAAAACAACTTCACCTGCCCGCAAAATCGTCAGCTTAATCATAGCATCCGCTTTTAAAGAATCGCGCCCCAGCAACAAACACGGCCCAACCGCACAACTTCCCCGATAGACCTTGGCTTGAGGTAAATAAAGCGGATTCTCCCCTTCAATCGACCGTGAACTCACATCATTCCCCACCGAAAATCCAAAAATTTCTCCACCCGAATTGATCGCTAAAGTCAGCTCTGGCTCCGGTACATCCCACAACGAATCCTTTCTTACCCGAATCTCTTCACCTGCGCCGACCGCCCGATAGCCCATCGCCTTAAAAAATAGTTCCGGCCGCTCCGCGTCATAGACCATATCGTAAAAGACATCACCACCCGCTTTCTCAGACTCCTCCATCCGAGCAGACTTCGATCGCAAATAAGTCACTCCCGCGGCCCAAATCTCGGTTCCAGCCGGAACCGGCGGCAAAATCCCCCCATCCACTCCCGCCGTATCACCGGTCTTCACGCTTTCCAAAATGCTCTCCACTTCCCCCGCCTTCGACTGAAAGAGTCGCTCCAGGAGTTCGTTTTCTACCGCGTGGCACTCGCCGGCTTTTTCCAGTAAGGTTCCGCCCTCCAGACAATGTAGTTTCATGCCGAAAGCTTGACTGCCATTCCTTCCCATCGAAAGCCGAAAGTCACCCTACACAATCCCTTTTCCAAATTACAATCTCTGGCCCATCGATGCCATCCCGCTAATTCCGCGAAAAGCGGCTTTTCTTGATTTCACGATTCCCCCCGTCGCCTAGGCTCTCTTAAATAAGCGGAGCAATGGCAGGAGAAAAAAAGCTCACCCCGATGATGGCCCAGTATATGGCCATGCGCCGGTCTCTGCCCGACGACATCCTTCTCCTTTACCGCCTAGGGGATTTCTACGAAATGTTCTTCGAGGATGCCAAAGCAGCTGCAGGAATCCTCAATGTCGCCCTGACCAAGCGAAATGATATTCCGATGTGCGGAGTTCCACACCACGCAGCGCAAGGTTACATTGCGAAGCTCATCAAAGCCAACAAGCGGGTCGCCATTGCAGAGCAGACCACCGAGCCACAGCCGGGAAAAATCGTGGAACGCGAAATCGCACAAATCATCTCGGCCTCTACCGTCGATGACCTTTCCCTTCTCGATGATACGCGCCACAATTATCTCGCCGCCGTTTTCCTCAGTGGCACCGCCAAGAAACCCTGCCTTGGGCTTGCCTGCGCAGATCACACCACCGGAGAATTTACGGTTGCCGAATTCGCCGATCGACAGCAACTCGAAGACGAACTAACCCGACTGTCACCCTCCGAACTCCTCATCCCAGAAGACCAAGCCAAAGAGCTTGGCGGGCTCCTAAACTGTCTTCCTTACGATTCCTATGCCTTCTTGTCGGATCAAGCTCTGAACACTCTCAAGGATCAGTTTAAGGTTCAGTCGCTCGATGGCTTCGGCTGTTCAGGAATGACCGCCGCCTTATCCGCCGCCGGAGGTGCGCTACATTATCTCACTTTTCAGCTACGGCGAAACTGCGATCACCTGAAAGCACTTTCAGTCAGAAATGTCGCCGACTTCGTCCTCATCGACTCCGCTTCACAACTTAACCTCGACCTTGTCGACTCCCGCTCCGGAAAGCAACACACCTTGCTCGGAGTTCTCGACCGGACCTCGACCCCCATGGGTGCTCGTAAGCTTCGCGACTGGATCCTTCACCCCCTTCGCGATCTTTCTGAACTCACTGCCCGTCTCGACCTCGTCGATTCTCTCCTCGCCGAACCCTACCTCCTCACCAAGCTTCGCGATTCACTCAAGCAGATCCGTGACATCGAACGCACCACTGGGCGGCTCTCCCAAGGATCGGGCAATGCCCGTGATCTCAAATCCCTCCAAGTCTCGCTCGAACGAATCCCCGACCTCAAAACCGACCTTTCCTCTCTTCCCTCTCAAGATTCAGATCTCAAATCTCAACTTTCAGATCTCGTTCAGGAATTCCCGGACCTCGTTGAAACTCTTCAAAATGCCCTTGTCGATGAACCGCCTGCCCAACTCCGGGACGGAGGAATCATTCGTGACGGACATTCCAAAGCCCTCGACGAGCTCCGAGATGCCTCCCGCTCCGGCAAACAATGGATTGCCGAAATGCAAGCTTCCGAGCGTGCACGCACTGGAATCGACACCCTTAAAATCAAGTTCAACAACGTCTTCGGCTACTTCATTGAAATCACCAAAGCGAAAGCAGATCAGGCTCCCGACGACTACCAGCGAAAGCAAACCATGGCCAACGCCGAACGCTTCATCACACCCGAACTAAAAGAGGTAGAAGGAAAAGTTCTTGGTGCCGACGACCGGGCCAAGTCACTCGAGTACGATGAATTTATCAAACTCCGCGCTGGAGTCACCGATCACCTCGTTCCTCTTCAAAAGACTGCCGACGCTCTCGCCACTCTCGACGTTCTCATTTCCTTTGCCGAGACCGCTCAACTCTATCAACACACCCGCCCAGTTCTAGACGAGTCACGCCATCTCCAAATCATCAATGGTCGCCATCCAGTTCTCGAACAAACTCTTGTCGAAGAAAAGTTTGTTCCCAATGACACCCTCATTGATCCAGAAGAGAGCCTTCTCCAAATTCTCACCGGTCCCAACATGGCCGGAAAATCGACCTACATCCGCCAGATCGCCCTCATCACTCTGATGGCTCAAATTGGCGCGTATGTTCCCGCCGAACACGCCCACATCGGCCTCACTGATCGCATTTTCTGCCGGGTCGGAGCTTCCGATGATCTCGCTAAGGGACAATCCACCTTCATGGTCGAGATGAATGAAACCTCGCTCATCGTCAACAACGCTACTGAACACTCTCTCGTCATCCTTGATGAAATCGGACGCGGAACCGCTACCTTTGATGGCCTCTCCATTGCCTGGTCGGTCGCCGAACACCTTCACGACGAAGTCCGATGTCGTACTTTATTCGCCACTCACTACCACGAGCTCTGCGCTCTTTCTGACTCCAAGGACTCCGTGGCCAATTTTAATGTTGCGGTTCGCGAATGGAATGATGACATCATCTTCCTACGCAAAATCCTCCCGGGCCAAGCTGATAAAAGCTACGGAATTCAGGTCGCCCGTCTGGCCGGTCTACCAAAAAATATTCTCGATCGAGCCAAGGAAATCCTCAGCCATCTTGAGATGAGTTCCGCCAAACCGACCAAAGAGGAAAAGAAATCGCCCAAGGCAAAGAAAGCCCTTCCGGAGGCCAACTCACCTCAAATGAATCTCTTCGATTGATCGCTCAATTTTCAAAAACTGAGAGAATCTAGCAAACAAGCTCCTTTGGTCCGGATGCCAGAGCGAACCAGGAATCACAAAGATCTTCTTTAGAATTCTGGCGAATTGACCGGCCTCAAAATCATCAAAAAGCACCAGTTACAATACCAGTGCCTTTTCTATTGAGACACCGGCGAATCAACCGTGACGTCTTTTACCCATTGCTCAACAAGTAAGGTTAGTCTGCCCACTATTTCAGGATGTTTTGTGGAGAGATTATTCGCCTCATTTCGGTCCTTCCCTAAATTGAAAAGGAGAGTTTGTTTCTTCTTTTTCCTAACTGTCACGACCAACTTCCAATCGCCATCTCTAACCGCCAAGCTAGCACCATGCTTCCAAAAAAGCGGTTTCCGGGTGATGACGGCTCCTTTCAAAGCTCTTGTCACATCAATCCCGTCCAATTTCCGCTGGGGCCCGATCTTTCCTCCTGCCATCGAAACAAAAGTAGGGAGTAAATCCATGGTCAAAATCGGGGTCTGACAAACCTCTCCTTTTGGCAATCGACTAGGCCAGTTAAAGATTCCCGGCACCCGATGCCCACCCTCAAAGACCTGCCCCTTTCTTCCACGTAATCCGCCGGAGGAACCATCCGGAGCTGGCCCATTATCGGAGCAGAATACGATCAAGGTGTTCTTTCTTAAATCAAGTTCTTCGAGCTTCGACACAATACGACCCACTCCTTCATCCATAATTTCGACCATTTTGGAATACACAGCCTTCCGATCCACCTTTTGCTTCGGCTGCTCGCGATTGCTTTTTCCAATCACCCGGAAGCCTGGAGTTTCGCGATCTTGCAGCGGGTAATGAGGCGCACCGTGGTGTAAAACGAGGAAGAAAGACTTCTCCTTTTTCCGATCGATAAAAGAAAGCCCTCCCTCCGTTATCAAGTCGGTAATGTAACCAGGCTCATCTTCCTTTTTGTCCCGCTTCCACCAATCGAAATGTCCCTCTTGATCGATGTGGCGATGGTAGTCGACATTACCCGACACGAAGCCCTCAAATTCATCAAAACCTTGATGGATGGGATTAAACTCTGCTGGATACCCTAGATGCCACTTCCCAAAAAGAGCTGTTTCATAGCCAAATTCCTTCATGGCCTCCCCCAGCGTCCATTCCTTGAGGGACAACCCGGTATGGCGATGAGACTTTGCCGTAATGACCCCTCCTATGCCACTCCGTTGCTGATAACGTCCTGTCATCAGAGCGGCCCGAGTCGGAGAGCAGACCGCTCCATTCGAATGAAAGTCGGTGCACTTTACTCCGGTCGAAGCAAGCTTATCGAGATTTGGGGTCTTGATCGTTTCACTTCCATAACATGACAAGCCACCGTAGCCGAGATCATCGGCCATAATGAAAATGATATTCGGCTTCTCTGTCTCACCAAAAGCGACCCAAGGTAGAAGGAGCGAGCACAATCCAATGCGTGTTTTAAATTTCATCATCCTATTTCTTTTTTGAATTTTTCCCGGAAGCTCTAGGTCCCCAGCGCGGTTCTTCCAATTGTTTCTCCCAGACGTTGAGCTTTCCCAACATCGCCTTAAGCACCTCACCATTTTCCTTCGCTAGATCTCTAGCCTCCCCGATATCCTGACTCAAGTCGAAGAGTGCGGGTTCATCTCCAGCCTTGCGATCATGAACAATTTTCCATTTCCCTTCCCTCATGGCCCGAGGACCACCACTCCCGCCCTGCCTCCAAAATAACGGTCTAGGCACGTCCACCACCGACGTGGTCTTTAGCTTTCCATCGAGTAGAGCCAGAAAACTTCTACCATCAAGACTCCAATCTAGGGGCACTTTTCCACCCGCTGCCTCAACAAAGGTCGGAAGCAAATCAAGCGCAATCACCGGCTGATCAATGACACTTCCAGCTGGAATTTTACCCTTCCATTTCATCGCCCAAGGGACCCTCACTCCACCTTCCCACAAGGTCCCTTTCTTCCCCTGAAGCGGAGCATTATTTGCTCCCGTCGAAGTCTGCCCACCATTATCATTGGTAAATAAGATGATCGTATTCTCCTCTAAATCTTCCGCCTTCAAGCAATCCAACACCTTCCCCACATTATCATCGAGGCTTACAATCAACCCAGCATAACCAGCCCTCCTCTTCTGATCGATATGAGCCACTCTCTTCGCATCTCCTGGCTTCGGCTGAAGAGGTCCGTGAGGTGAAGTAAAAGAGACGAAAAGAAAAAACGGGGCGTCTTTGTTTCCACGAATAAACCGACAAGCCGCGTCACCAAAGCGGTCGGTCACGTAGCCGTCCTCTTTCGTAATCTTCCCATTCTCTTGAATCACTCGGTGGGCACTCGGGTTGGGCATCTCATAATAAGGCCGTGAACCCTGCAGCAGGCCATAAAACCAATCAAACCCGCGCTTATTGGGGTGATACTTTCCGGGATACCCAAGGTGCCACTTACCCACAAGCCCTGTAGTGTAACCCAACCCCTTGAGGTATTTCACTCCGAATTTCTCCTTCAACTCCAAGCCGCTTTGGAAGCCAGGAGGAAGATTATTGTCATAGCCAAACCTCTGTTGATAGCGCCCGGTCATCAAACCTGCGCGCGACGGCGAGCACACCGAGCCCGCCATGTAAGCGTTTGAAAATCTCGCGCCCTCCTTTGCGATCCGATCAATATTGGGCGTTAGTTTCTTCATATCCGCCGCGCAATTCGGCTGAAAACCAAAATCGGCATATCCCGCATCATCAGAGTAAAGAACAATTATGTTTGGCTGGGAAAATCCCAGCGATGAAAATGCAAAAAGAGAGCTTAAAATCTTCGAAATCACGTTGTCGATCATGACAAAGAATTTCCTTGCGACAATCTCCTAAAACACAACCTCATCCTCACCAAGGATCTGTATCTCGGTCTCGAGATCGATGCCCCTCTCTTCCTTCACCTTTGCTTTGATTTTCTCAATCAATGAAAGGACATCAGAAGCACTGGCTTTACCACGATTAACGATAAAATTGCCATGCTCCGGCGAGACCTCGGCCTTGCCAACCCCGGTCTCTTTCAAGCCCATTTCATCGATCAACTGACCCGCACCGCAGACTGCGGGATTTTTGAAAGTGCATCCGGCACTCGCGGCCTTCGGCTGGGTCGTATTGCGATGATGTCGGGATTCATTAAGCCTCTCCTGTATCGCCCCCGGGTCTGAAGCAACTCCACTGAATGTCGCCTCGAGAGCATAGTTCCGTCGAAGCTCGGGAACATTGCGGTAATAGGATTCAATCTCGTCACACGTGCGCGTCCTAATCTTTCCGTCCTCATCCAGAAAGGTCACCGAGACAACTTGATCGAAGGTTTCCACACCCATCGCCCCAGCATTCATACGCAGTCCACCTCCGACATTACCCGGGATTCCTTCCATCCATTCAAATCCGCCAATCCCGTGCTCGCGTGCCATACTGGCGACCTTCTTAAAGCGGACTCCAACACCCGCCGTGATGGTGTTTCCCTCAACAGCCACTGTGGTAAAGGCACCGCCGGTCGGATGGATGACAGCCCCACGGATTCCTCCATCCCGAATTAACAGGTTAGACCCACGCCCTACAATTCGCACCGGAATCCCCCGGGCTTTGCAGAAAGAAACCGACTCGGCAAACTGGTCGAATTCCGACGGCTCGATCCAAAACTGGGCCGGACCTCCAACGCGCATCGTACTATGACGCGACATCAGTTCGTAAAGTTTGATCTCCGAAACCTTTGTTTCATTTCGGATTTCTTCCAAAATTTTGAGGTCACGAATAATTTTATTTCCAGCCTCATGAACATTTCCGGCCCCTAAGGTCAAAAACAGATCACCTCCCGCCAGAATATTTCCTGCCGCGTGATGCGCGGTCGAAAGATCCGGAACGAAATACGCTTTCGTAGAACCATTGGCTGAAATCGCATCAACAATTGTCTGTCCACTCACGCCGGGAATGGGATCTTCACTGGCCGCGTAAATATCGGTCACAAAAACCAGATCGGCAGCCTGCAAAGCCTTCCCAAAATCATCCGCTAGCCTATGGGTCCGGCTATAGCGATGAGGCTGGAAGAGCACAATCACACGGCCCGGTTCGTAACTCCGGGCTGTCTGCAAGGTGGCCGCAACCTCCGTCGGGTGATGACCGTAGTCATCCACAATGCGGTATCGCTTGCTCAGATGCTTGGTCTCAAATCGCCTCTTGGCACCCGCAAAAGAACTAAGGGCCTGATTCATTTTTGAAAAACCAATTCCGCAACTCGAGGCCACCGCGATTGCTCCCAGAGCATTCAAAACATTGTGCAACCCAGGAATTCCAAGTTGGACCCGCCCCAACTCCTTTCCCTTATGATTGACCGTAAAACTCACTGTCCCGATCTGCCCGGAAAGATCGGTCGCGGTCCAATCAGCATTCTTCCAACCATACGAAATAGAATTGTCCCGCACTCCACAAAGCCGGGTCGCTTCTTCACACTCGCTACAATAAAAAATGGAACCCGAAGTCTGATCCAACAATTTATTGAAAACTTCGCGAATCTGCTCGATCCCTCGCGTGTAGTGATCGAGGTGCTCTTCCTCGACATTCAGCACGATTGTGTGCCGTGGATGATAAAGAGCCAGCGTGCCATCCGATTCGTCACCCTCTGCCACCAGATATTTGCCATCTTGGTCCCACTCAGCATTGGAACCCAAAACTGGGATTTCTGCCCCCACATAATGACAAGGCATGAGATCTCCCTGGCGGAGAATATGCGCGATCATTGACGAAGTCGTTGTCTTCCCGTGGGTGCCAGAAACCACTACTCCTGCCTTGGTATGAAGAATGGCCGCTAGGCATTCGGCACGCCGAAAGGTGGCAATATCTTGAGCCAAAGCCTCGGAGAGTGCGGGGTTTGTGGGACGAATCGCCGAGGAATAAATCACCGCATCCACACTCTGCACTGCTTCCGCTGAATGCGGGGTGGAAAAATCGAGACCCAACTTCCGGAGACGTTCCGTTTCTCCGGAAGTCACCCGATCGGATCCGCTGACCCGATGCCCCATCTGGATCAAGAGTCGCGCCAACCCACTCATCCCCGAACCCGCCACACCAACCAAGTGAACCCGAAGTGGTTGCTCCGGATTTAAAATTTTCTCGCTGAATTGCTCGATAGTCATCCTTCAATAACGTTTGCGATTTGGGTCGCTGCATCCGGATCGGCGAGATCTCGCATCGAATCCGACATACTTTCAAGATGCCCCTCATTGAGTTCGGCCAACATATCCGTGATCGTCTTAGCTTCGAGATCTCTCTCCTGAGTCAAGACCGCTGCCCCTGCTTTTTCGAAGACGCGGGCATTAGCTGTTTGATGGTCATCAGCAGCAGAGGGGAACGGCACCAAAAGCGCAGGTAATCCTGCATGACTCAACTCCGTCAGGGAAGAAGCACCAGATCTCGCCACACAGAAATCACTTGCCGCATAGGCGGCCGCCATATTTTCACAAAATGCCAGAATCCTATAGCCATCGCGCTTGCCTACTTGTTCCGAAAGACGTTCAAAGTCTGCCTGCCCAGCTAGATGAAGCACTTGCCATGCAGTGCCCTCCGTCCCCTCGGCAACCAGTTCATTAAGGCGTCGTGCACCCTGGGACCCCCCCATTACAAGGAGCGTTTTCTTTAGCGGATCAAAACCGAATTGCTCACATGCCGCTTGGCGTGATGGAAGCTTCTCAAGCTCGTCACGAACCGGGGTGCCAGTACAAATCACCTTGATATTAGGAAAGTGAGTTGAAGCTTCCTGCAATCCCACCAAAACCGCAGTGCAACGCTTGGCCGTCATACGATTAGAACGCCCAGGAATAGCATTGGAGTCATGCACATAGGTTCGAAGTCCTTTTTTTGAGCCAGCGACTACCGGAGGAAAAGAGGTAAACCCTCCCATTCCAAGAACCACACTTGCTTCCTCACGATCAATGATAAGGCCGCACTGCTTGATTGTCTTGCGCAGACGCCACAGAAAAGAAACCATTTTGAGCGAAAACGTCGGCGGCTTCGCAATGGCCCTAACAGTCTCAAAACGAAGATCCGAGTATTTTTGGGAAGCCTGAGCATCCACTTTCTTTTCAGAAATCAGAAGGAGGACCTTGTGCCCGCGTGCCTTGAGCTCTTGGGCAACAGCGATTCCAGGAAATAAATGCCCTCCGGTTCCTCCGCAGGCGATTATGATTTTTTGAGAATTAGACACTAGCTACGCCAAAACCTAGGGCCTGAGATCAGTTTTTTGAACTTCGAAATGCAGGAAATATCGCCTTTCTGTCGCAAGCAGCTTATTAACATTTAGCTTCACCCAAAAATTAGCCAATCAGTGATCCAAAACATTCAGCCAAACTCCCTTCGACAAACAGCGCTCTGATTTGGTTCAGAGTAAATTAAGTATTTCATCTTTTGAATCCATTCCAGGTGACCACCACACTAGCGGCGCTTCCTTGGGTATTCTCATTCCGGAAGGTCGCACCTAGCCCTTCTTAAGCCACCCACCCTGATGCTTGATCGTCGCGCTTCCAAATTCACCGAAAAAAAGTATCGTTTCCTCCAATAAACTCATGACCACCACTGAGAAAACAAAACAGTATGTCCTAGAAACCTATGGGAGATTTCCCCTTACCGTAACCCGCGGTGAAGGCACTAGAGTGTGGGATGAGCTCGGTCGTGAATATCTCGACTTCTGCTCAGGTATCGCTGTTTGCTCGCTGGGGCATTGCCACCCCGCCTTGACACAAGCGATCGCGGAACAATCGGAAACTCTGATGCATTGTTCCAATCTCTACTACATCGAGCAACAGGCTGACCTCGCTGAACTCATTGTGGAAAAGGTCGTCGGACATCCCGGCAAGATCTTCTTCTCCAACTCCGGAGCTGAAGCGAATGACGGGCTCATCAAATTCGCACGGAGATTTGGGCAAGCCACCGGGCGCTACGATGTCATCACCTTCAACAAGTCCTTCCACGGCCGGACTATTGGAGCCATGACCGCGACCGCCCAGGCCAAAATCCACGAAGGCTTCGCCCCCCTTCC
>Ga0315321_10001397_pt1 | contig 18523 bp, 13 predicted proteins | sample M180m21515metaG_FD_203464 | JGI IMG/M metagenome (GOLD analysis project Ga0315321, IMG submission 203464) | Ammonia-oxidizing marine archaeal communities from Monterey Bay, California, United States - M1 80m 21515 | ecosystem: Environmental > Aquatic > Marine > Intertidal zone | place: USA... | reverse complement strand
AGATAGCCGAAGACATCGAACGAATGATGCAAGCGGGCAAGGCGGGAAAAGTCGTAATCCTCAAAGCCTTTCCGGGCTTCCTCTGGATTGACAACGAAGCCATGAAGATGCCGGAGGCCGAGAAGCTTCGGCTCGCGAAGGAGAGGATCACATTTCCGTTGGTGGCTTTTCTAATCGCCGCGCAGGAATATTCCTATTTCAATTACACCTGGGGCTATCGTGCGGAGCATGGTGCCCACGCTTGGTATCCCGAGTACGATCAGAAACTGGGCTCGCCCAAGGGCGATGCCCGCCAGAAAGGCTATGAGTATTGGCGCGAGTTTGAATTCGCGTCGGTGTATATCAACATCGAGACCAAAGAGGCGACTATCGACTGGCACTCAGCTAACGAGCGAGCGATTGATTTTGCTGACGTGATCAGTACCGAGTAGCACCATGTCCCGTCGCAATTCGTTAGTGAGTATGTCCATCGCTCGGCATGCACCTGCCTCACCGGCAGCGGCCAACCCGTAAAGAAACGGCCGCGCAAATCCAACGGCTTTCGCACCCAAGGCGAGCGCGATGAGAATATCCGTTCCTCGACGAATACCACCGTCGAGAATAACCTCCGCATCCGCGCCGACCGCGTCAACTATCGACTCGAGAACGTGCACGGGCGCTGGTGATCGATCCAGTTGCCGACCGCCGTGATTCGAAACCATTACCGCGTCAAATCCGAGGTCGACTGCTTGCCGAGCGTCATCCGGCCTAACGACTCCCTTTATCACGGCGGGCCCATTCCACTCGCCGAGCAACCACTCGGCATCCTTCCAGTTAAAACCGGCGTCGAATTGTTCGTAGACGAAGTCCTGCAGGGATACAGCTGCTGTATCTTCAGAAATGTTGGCGTACTTAACTGATGGGCGAATGACATAGTCGAGGGACCATGCGGGCGCCATCAGCGCATGCCAGGCTTGCTTCGGCCCGACTTTGGGGGGAATCGAGAATCCGTTACGAGGATCACGTTCGCGATTTCCCGCGATGGGAAAGTCGACGGTGAGTATGAGGGCCTTGTAGCCTGACTCGCGCGCACGATCCATCATTTCTTTGACCAGGCCGCGGTCTTTCCACACATACAACTGGAACCACTTTGGGCCACTGGTCAGCTCGGCGATTTCCTCGATAGATACTGACGACAATGTGGAGAGCGAGAAGATAGTTCCAGCTTTGTCGGCTGCTATCGCCACGCCGCGTTCACCGTGTGTGTGGAAAAGGCGGTGGCCAGCCGCTGGTGATGCGAAGAAGGGCACATCGATCTTGTCGCCCAATAATGTCGTCGACATATCGACATCATCAGCGCCGGCAAGCACCTTAAATAGCAGGTCGTAGTCGTCGAAAGCCGTTGTGTTTCGACCACGGGTGACTTCGTCGTCAGCACCGCCATCGATGTAGTCGAACACCATGCGATGGGCGCGGCGTTTCGCGGCGTGGCGAAGGTCATCAATGTTGAGGCATTTGCTAAGTTTGCTCACTAGCTGTCCACCGCAACAACCGTCTGACTTTGAGACCCCAGGCCGTCAATACCCAGTTCGATCTTGTCGCCTACGGCCAGATAGGTCGGCGGTTTCTGGCCAAGCCCTACGCCCGGTGGCGTACCTGAAGAAATGACGTCTCCAGGTTGCAGGCTCATGAACTGGCTCAGGTAGCTAACGATAAACGCCGGTCCAAAGACCATTGTCTGAGTGTTGCCGTCCTGGTAACGATGCCCGTTTACTTTAAGCCACATATTGAGGTCTTGCGGGTTTGTGACTTCATCCCGCGTTACCAGCCAGGGACCGATCGGTCCGAACGTGTCGCAGCCTTTACCCTTGTCCCACTGGTTGCCGCGCTCAAGCTGGAATGTACGTTCGGAAACGTCGTTACATACGCAATAGCCGGCAATGTAATCTGCGGCTTCTTCTTCGGTTACGTAAGACGTGTGCTTGCCAATTACGATTGCGAGTTCGACTTCCCAATCAAGCTTGTCACTGTTAAGCGGTTGCACGATGTTGTCGTCCGGGCCGCAAATGGCACTGGTTGCCTTAGTGAAAACTTCCGGCTCCGAAGGCAAAGGCATACCCGATTCTGCCGCGTGATCGGAGTAATTAAGTCCGATGCAAAGGAACTTGCCGACGCCGCCTACGCAGGGACCAAGGCGTTGATTACCGTCGACCAACGGTAGTGAGTCGGTATCGAGTTCGCGAAGTGTCGCGATCGCTTCATCCGATAACGCCGAGCCGTTTATGTCTTCGACGTGTTCTGCCAGGCAGCGAATGTTGCCGTCATTGTCCATCAGCCCTGGCTTTTCTTGTCCAGCCGGGCCGTAACGAAGTAGTTTCATTGATTAATCCAGATTAGTTATTCATCGAGACAAAGCCGCCATCGATCGGGAAATTCGATCCGGTCACAAATGCAGCTTCATCAGAACAAAGGTAGGCAACCAGCGTCGCGATTTCATCCGGCGAGCCCATGCGCCCGATGGGTTGCGTTTTCGAGAGTTTCTCGAACATCTGGTCGCGATTGTCGGGGTAGTTTTCTTCGAGGTACTTGTCAACAAAGGGCGTATGCACGCGCCCCGGTGCAACACAGTTGCAGCGAATGCCGTGGTCAACATAGTCCTTGGCTACCGAGAAGGTCATTGTGAGTACAGCCCCCTTGGTAGTTGAGTAGGCGAAGCGATCGGCGATACCAACACTCGATGCAACCGAGGCCATGTTAAGAATTGCACCGCCGCCTTGCTTTTTCATTGCAGGAACAACAGCGGCCAGCATGTTGTAGACGCCCTTCACGTTAACCGACAGCAAACGGTCAAGGTCTGCCTCGCTGGTATTCTCGAGATTGCCTATATGGGCGATTCCGGCGTTGTTCACCAGTACGTCGACGCTTTTCGTTGCCAGTATTCCGTTGACGAGCTTCGCAACACCACTGTGGTCCGCTACGTCACATGCATGGGCGGTCGCATCACCGCCGGTGTCCTGAATGTCTTGTACAGTTGCCGCAGCCGACTCGAGGTTGAGATCCAGCACCAATACGTGCGCGCCTTCTTCGGCGAGGCGAAGACAAATACTGCGACCTATGCCGCTGCCGCCGCCGGTTACAAGCGCGGTCTTGTTTTCGTATCGGTTCATGCTCGTTTGTTTTCCTGGGTCTTCAGTTTGTAGAAGTTGATTGCATTGCGACCCAGGACGTTGTCTCGGTCTTGCTCTGTCAACGTCTCGAGCATCGCTATCGACGCGTCGTGCCAGCCATCGTAATCACCGGCCAGGTTGAGCACTGGCCAGTCGCTGCCCCAAATCAGGCGTTCCGGCCCGAATACTTCGAGCAGATGGTCGTAGTAGCGAGTTGTATCGCCGTAGGTCTGCTTGTCGCTGGCCTCAGTAATCAGCCCGGATATCTTGCAGTACGCCGACGTTTGTTCAGCGATCGCGGCTATCCCGTCTGCCCACGGCTGCCATTCGCCCGCCGCGATATTGGGCTTGGCGCCGTGATCAATGACGACTCGCAGTTCCGGGTGACGATTCAGGCAACTCAGTAGATAGGGGAGGTGTGCGGACCGCACAAGGGCGTCAAAACAGACGTCCATTTCAATCAACGCATTCAACACAATGCCGAGTTCCGGTCGGTCTATCCACGCAGAATCCTCAATTTCCTGAATCATCGGTCGAATGCCGACGAACTTGGAATGATGTGCGAAATCGTCCAGTGTTTTGACAGCTGCGTCGGGCGCATCCATATCCACCCAACCCACTACGCCCGCTACGATTGGATGGTGTTCGGCGATACCCAAAAGGTATCGAGTCTCGTCCGTCGTCGCGGCGGCCTGCACGAGCACGGTCTGGTCAACACCAGCGTGATCCAATAGCGGTTGTAGATCGTCTGGCCCGAAATCCCGGTAGAGAAGCGCGAGATCAGGCGTTAGCCAACCGTAGTCGTCACGCTGTGTTGTCCAAAAATGCTGATGGCCATCAATACGCATAGGATTACTCGCCGCGGCTGTCTGCCGGAGTGGGCGCATCTTCTCGAATCAACCCTCGTTCCGATAATGCACTCCAGAATTCGTCCGGAATCTCGGTTGCGAACAAGTTAAGCGTCTGATCAATTCGACTGACTTTGCCAATGCCCGGAATAACGGAGGCGACAACGGGATGTGCAAGTGGGAACTGAAGAGCGGCTGCAGCCATCGGGATATCAAATTCGCCGCAAAGGCTTTCGATAGCCGCCACTTTCTTAACGACATCCTCCGGTGCAGGGCCGTAGTCGTAGTTCCACGGTCCCTTGCCGCTGACGCCTGTCGCGAGAATGCCGGAGTTATATGCGCCACCGATGATAATGGAGCAGTTCCTGTCGATGCATTTTGGCAAGAACGTATCAAGGGATTCTTGTTCCAACAGCGTGTAGCGCCCTGCAAGCAGGAAACAGTCCCAGTCCCCATACTCCATCGCCTGTTCGCAGACCTGATATTCATTGACGCCGAGACCGATAGCGCTGACTCGGCCACTCTGGCGCAGCTCATCCATTGCCTGGTAGCCACCCTTCATGGCGACCGGGAACAGGCGATCGTTGTCATCACCATGAGTGACAGGGCCGATATCGTGCATGTAGAGAATATCGATTCGATCGAGACCGAGGCGTTGCAGGCTGTCTTCAAACGATCGCATGACACCGTCGTAGCTGTAGTCATACTCAATATCGAAGGGCATGGGCGATACAAAGGCATGGCGCTCTGCCGCGTAACCGGCGGGGCGGAGCAATCGGCCGACTTTGGTCGACAGAATGTAATCGTTTGACCCGCGCAGCGCGTCGCCGACTCGACGCTCGCTGAGGCCCTGGCCGTAATGCGGTGCAGTGTCGAAGTACCGAAAGCCGCCGGACCAGGCGGTTGTCAGTATGTCTGTAGCATCTGCATCGGAAACGGCATGGTACAAATTGCCAAGAGAGGCGCAGCCGAATCCTAACTCGTCGATTGCGAGGTCCGTGTTTCCGATTCGATGTCTGTCAAAACTGCTCATGTCTGGGGTCCGGCGTAATCAGGCAATATCCGGCATTACCCTGTCTTGGTTCAAGTCAGAGACTGGTCATGTATCATGTAAATGTATATATGCAATCGTAATGTACAAATGCATACGAGTCAACTATAGTGCGCGTTACCTCTAGGATAGGATCGGTACCCAGAATGACTGATAACCCAGGAAGCAAACCGAAAATTCTCACCGGCGACATGGTGGTGCCGTTCATATTGGTCGCAATGTTGTTTCCGCTTTGGGGCTTTGCCAACGACGTAACTAATCCTCTGGTAAAGGCATTCAAAGACATCTTCTTGATATCCAATGCGCAGAGCAGCATGGTGCAATTCGCGTTCTATCTCGGTTACGGCGTTATGGCGATTCCGGGCGCAATTTTTATTCGAAGTTTTAGCTACAAATCCGGCATCCTGCTGGGGTTGGCGTTATACGCCGTCGGCGCATCACTTTTCATTCCGGCCAGTATGTATCAGGAGTTTTCTTACTTCCTCGCGGCCTTGTGTGTAATGACCTGTGGACTCGCGTTGCTGGAAGTCACCGCCAACCCATACATCTTGTCGATGGGGCACCCAGATACAGCGACGCGACGGTTGAACTTCGCCCAGGCCTTCAATCCGGTTGGTTCACTGACAGGCATGTTTGTCGCGTCAAGCGTAATCCTGAATCAGTTGCAGGTCGAAGCGTTTCGAAGTGAACAGAGACTGGCCCACCCCGAATACGACGATATGTTGCCGTCTGTTGTCGATGGACACTTAACTCAAGCATTGAATGATTTCGCGATCAATGATCCCGTTGCACATCAGGCGATGCAAGCGGCCGATCTCGTCACCGTCAGGGGCCCTTACGTGGTGATAGCCATCATTGTCGCTGTTCTTTTCTTTGTTTACTTGTTCAGCAGGTTGCCAAAGACAATGACGCACGATCACCCACTGACGATGCGTGAGCTGAAAGACACTTTCTCACGTTTGATAAGGAACAACTGCTATGTGGAGGGCGTTGTCACACAGGCATTTTACGTCGGCGCACAGATCATGTGCTGGACCTTCGTTATTCATTACGGAATGACGACGATAGGATTGACCGCAGCGGAGGCTCAGGGCTACAACATGATCGCGATGGTGACATTCCTGTCCAGCCGATTCATATGTACCTTCCTGCTCGGCTACTTTCGACCCGGGCAGCTGCTAATGCTGCTGGCCTGTGGGGGCATCGCACTGACGTTGGGCGTGATCTTCCTGCAGGGATTTTCAGGCCTTTACTGCCTCATCGGTGTCTCAGCCTGCATGTCTCTGATGTTTCCGACAATCTATGGCATCGCCCTGAAGGAAATGGGTGACGACGCGAGTCTCGCCTCGGCCGGGCTGGTTATGGCTATCGTCGGCGGTGCGCTCATGCCGCCGTTGCAAGGGTCGATGATTGACGCAGGACCAATCATCGGTGACATACCATCCGTTAAGACGTCGTTCCTGTTGCCGTTGGTTTGCTTTGTTGTGATTGCGATCTTCGGCTATCGAGCGCATCGCGTACACAATCGTTAGTCGACGGGCTGTAGAATGACCGTTGCGATCTTGAACAGGTTTTCGCCATTTTGAAGCGCTGCGATGCTTAGCGTCGCCGAACCTTCCGCGAACTCGACAATTCCGATGTCGTGTTTCACCGTTGGCACCGGACGTGCCACACTCATTTCGCCGGTTTCCAGCACGCGGAATGGCAGGAATTGTGGATCGCTCTTGCCAGCGTCGACAACGATCTGTCCCTCCTGACCAGTTTCAGTCGCGTCCGCGGAATAGAGCAGGCTGACCTTGTACTCACCGGGTTCAATGATATTGAGATTCCAGCGAAGGAAATCATCCTCTGACTTCAGCCCACCGACAGTCGGAAAATACTTCCACTGTCCGAAATACAGCCAGTAACGGAGATTCTCACGCGTGACGGCGCCGCCAAGTTCGGCGAGTTCTGGAGAAAGTTTGGTCGCATCAGACTGTCGGTCAACGAAGTACATCGTTGCGGACTCGAAATGCCGGTCGGAGAGTGGGTCGGTGCTCACCGTGAGGACCGTATTGCGAGAATCCGGTAGCAAGTCGGGAAGCTGGATTTCTATACCGCCGTTGACTTTGCACCACTCAAGATTCTCGTTGGCGACCAATAGCCGTACATCGTGGGTCGCGTCAGCAATACCCGGAACAAAGATTTTTCCGTTGCCCGGTGCGTGAAGTACATGCAGGTACAAGCGGTTCTCGCCGAGTGTGGCCACACCCCACGACAGTTGGCCCAGAGGGGCGGCGCGCGTTCCGTAGATGCTCTCGCCGTTTTCCCCGAGCCACTCGCCAACGGCGCGCAATCGCTTCACCGATCCCTCAGGGATATTGCCTTTGCCGTCCGGACCAATATTGAGTAGCAGGTTGCCGCCCTTGCTTGCGGTATGGGCAAGCATGTGCAGAAGCTCGGTGGTTGATTTGAAGTCGGTATCCAGCGCCGAGTAGGCCCAGCTCTCATTGTGAGGGAATATGGCTTCCCAGGGCTTCGGTGACAGATGGCGTACCGGGATCTCCGAGTCACGGTAGTTCTGATAGTCGCCCAGACCGTGGCCAATGCGACTGCTGATCAGGGTGTCGGCCTGGTAGTCTCTGACGAGATCAACGAATGCTTTGGCTTCGTCTTTGGTGGCTTTGCCGGGGGTGTCAAACCACATAAGCGCAACGTCGCCATAGTTGCTGAGCAACTCTTTCAGCTGTGGAATCGCTTTTTCGGTTTGATAGCGATCAAAATTCTGAGTTGCAGGGTCGTACTCCCAGGCATTGCCGCCACCGTCCGGGTGTTCCCAATCCTGGTATTGGGAATAGTAGAAGCCAAGCTTCATGTCTTGTGCTTTAGCTTCCGCCGCAAGCTCAGCCAACGGATCGCGAGCAAATGGTGTTGCATCGATGATATCGAATTCGCTGACAGCGGAATCAAACAACGCAAACCCATCGTGATGTTTTGCAGCGACAACCATGTAGCGCGCGCCCGCATCGGTGGCTAATCCAACCCATTCCTCTGCGTCGAACTCGGTGGGATTGAACGTGTCAGCGAGTGCCTTGTATTCTGCCGCGCTTGCCTGCGATCGCCTCCAGAGCCATTCAGTTATGCCGTAGTAGTTCTTCCCCTGCCAGATACCGGCCGCATCCGAGGAAATCCCCCACTGTACAAACATGCCAAAGCGGGCATCTTCAAACCAGGAGATGTCAGTGGCTGGCCGGTATACATCGATGGCGGCGGCACTCGGGTTGACGGCACCCTTTTCGGCCATATTCGCCGCCTCTTCGGCAATCTCATCTTCGCTTTGCTGTTCTGCGAACAAAGGAGAACTCACGCACAGCAAAATAGAGGTCAGGAATACGAGAATCGGTTTCATCGATCGTTGATCCTTGCCGTTAGCTTGCTTCTAAAATTTTTCGTGTTCCAGGTAAGCGTCAACAGGGTCGATGCCTTCCAAGATCGCTTTGCGTACCAGGTTTTCGGTTGCTACAAGCTCTTCCGCTCGGTCGGAGACGGCCTCAGCGATCACTTCTGGGATCACGACTACACCGTCACGATCGGCAAAGATATAGTCGCCAGCGTTAACTGTAACGTCACCGATCACAATGGGCTCGTCAAATGCCTTTGGTCGCCAATAGCTAACCAAGTCTTTCGGAGTGAAGTACTTACACCAAACCGGGAAGCCCAGTTCGGCGATAAACTTTGAGTCACGACAACCGCCATCAGCTATGAACCCGCGCACGCCTTTGTAGCTCAGCGTTTCTGCCGACAGTTCACCCATATGAGCGATGGTGTCGTCGTTTGGTTGGCAAACGATGACGTGGTCCGGCGGCGCCTGGGACAAGAATTCACACCAACGCAGTAGCGAGTCGCGTTCAGATAGCGACTGATCAACTTCACCAGAAATTGTGAAGGCTGGACCTGCAATCTTGTGACTGACATTTAGTGGTCGAAGGGAGATCGGCAGAACACAGTTTCGGATTCCCATCGAGCGCACGACATCGAACAATATTCCTGAGTACAGTTTCTCAAGCCGGCCGGAGAGTTCCTCTTCGTTCATTTTGCTACCTTTGAGGCAGGCAGGCAGGTCCGATGGCATCGAAGCGTTTGTATGTAAGCAAGAATTCCTGATGACCGAGTGCCTCGGATGTCGACTCTGAGCCTCTCGCAATGGTTATCACGGAATCATATATTTCATTCCCGACTTCGCCGACACTTGCGGTACCCGCGATTATCTTGCCCGCATTGATATCCATGTCGTCGGCCATTCGATCGTATGTTTCCGGGTTGGCGCAGATCTTGATGACCGGAGAGATGGCGGAGCCAACAACTGATCCGCGACCGGTTGTAAAGAGGATCAGGTGGCAGCCCGAGGATATGAGTTCCACAATCTCTGCGTTGTCGGAGATGTTGGGAAAACCAAATTGGGGTTCGCCGTCCGGCACTACGTCAAGTAAGAACAAACCACCGCTCGGTGGCACGTCACCTGGCTTGATTAGCCCGGAAATTCTCGAGCTTCCAGATTTGGAGTACGCACCCATGGATTTTTCTTCTTGCGTTGTCAGTCCGCCTTCGGCGTTTCCCGGGGCGAAACTGCCGTAGCCCATCGCTGCATAGTAGTTGGCCGCTTTTGCCATTGCTGAATTTATCTCGGTTGCTAGCTCTGGTGTAGCGGCACGCGCTGACATGATCTCTTCGCAGCCGATCAACTCGCCGGTTTCTTCAAAGATACAAGTGGCATGCTCGGCAACCAATCGATCGAAACAGCGACCGACAGCCGGATTGGCCGTAATGCCACTGGTGCCGTCGGAGCCGCCGCAGATGGTGCCAACAACAAGCTCGTCAATTCCCATCGGGACAAGCTCCGGATTCTCTGTAGCTTCGAGCAAGGATCGCACACGGTCCAGACCGGCATCGACAGTTCGGCGAGTGCCGCCTTCGGACTGAATGACCAATGTCTCGACCGGGCGTCCGCTGTCACGAATAGTGGCCTCGAGTGCCTCGCGATTGAATCCTTCGCAGCCGAGCGATATCAACAACACGCCACCGACATTCGGGTGTGTTGTGAGTTGCGACATGATGCGTAGTGAATAGTCATTCGGGTAGCATCCGGGAAAACCGATCAGGTGCACACGATCGCTTTGACTTTTGGAAACCACGAGCCTTGCGACGTGGTGCGCGCATTCGACGAGATACACCACACAAACCACGTTGCGAATGCCTTTGCGCCCATCTTGACGCACAATGCCCTGTAATCCGATCATGTTTTACTCCCGCCACCGCCGTGCCGTGCTTGACGTGTATGGCTTGGTATATAGTCACTTTTCATGTTGTGCAAGTGGACGTGATCACCCGCTGCAATCGCCATCGTTGCCGATCCAATCGGTGCACCGTACTTGATTATCCGGTCGCCAGGTCCAATGGATTGACAAGCAATCTTATGGCCGACCTCAACGGACTCAGATAATGTTATCTGAGTCGAGCCGACTTCAATTGACTGGCCCAGCGACAGCGCCCGTGTGCAAACAGCGATATTGTCATCAGGATGTAAGTGAATTATAGGATTTGTCGTTGCAGTCATGAGCGCTATTTTCATTGGCGATTCTTGGTATCTCGCCGAGTTCAAGTATAATGTATATATGCAACCGTATTTCACAAATGCATAAGAGTCAACCAAAATACCAACGGAACAAGACCAAGGTCTGCGCCAATCGTCATTTGTTTCTCTATGTCAGTTGATTGATACTGTGCTGCGAATGGTGTTCTCGATATCAACAAACAATAGGATGAAGAATGGCGGATAGCAAAAGGGACACGAGCGGCAGCAAGCGCAAAGAGTACTCAGCGCCTGCGCTCGAGAAGGGGCTCGATATTATTGAGGCACTCGCGAAAGAGCCCGAGGGTCTAACGTCTGCTGAGATTTCGAGTCGACTAAACCGTCCCATGGGTCAATTGTTTCGAATGCTGGTCGTGTTGCAGCAACGAGGTTACGTCTCCTTCCAAGCGGACGCTGAACGTTACGAAATGACATTAAAGTTGTTCGAGCTCGCTCATGGTCTAGGACCGGTCAAACGCTTAAACCTCGTTGCCGCGCCGCTAATGAAGCAACTGACACAAGAAATAGGGCAGTCATGCCATTTGGTCATCTACTACGCTGGCAAGGGTCATGTCGTAGTACAGCAAAACGCTCCTTCTGCGCGCGTACTTAGCGTACGTCTCGGTGCAGAGGCCGAGCTGTCTAATACCTGCTCAGGGCATATTCTCCTGGCGTTTACAGAGGAAGCGGAACGGTCGGAAATGATAATGGCTATTCCGGATTCCCATCACAAACCGACTAAGTCTGCGCTCAAGAAAATTGTCCAGCGAGTTCGCAATGACGGATTTGAGCGAATTCCAAGTCCGTTGATTCAGGGCGTGCAGGATATTGGTTACCCGGTATTTGATCACACGGGGGCGATAGCAGCGGTGCTAGTCGTGCCATTCCTCGCCTACCTCGATGGATCGCATCCTGTCAAAATTGAGGACGCGCAATTGTTGATCGAGAATACAGCTCAAGAGATAACAGCTGGGCTTGGTCACTAAGAAACGTCTGCCATAGACCTGACGGCGGTGGTCATCTAACCGCCAATCCCTGGTGAACATCTTTCATTGACTTATCGGCGGCACGGTTTGCTGCGCCCAATATGCAGCTATGAAATTGAGTTGCATATATGAATTTCGTGTGCGATAGTCGGCTCCAGACTTATATGCGCAGTTAGCATGCAAATACGTGATGAGGTTGGGGGCTTGATCCCGCACAATCTCTCGGAAAACTCAGGGGAAACCGCATGAACCTTTTTAAATCAGCACGTTACACAGCATTGACCGGCGTTATTTTCATCTCACTGCTACTTACGTCCGGCACCGCATTCTCGCAGGACGATGAGCTCGAAGAAGTGATCGTCATCGGAATTCGCGGCAGCATAGAAGGCGCCCGGGATACAAAGCGAGAGGCGGATACGAACATTGAGGCGATTACGTCCGTTGAAATTGGTCAGTTTGTCGATGACAGCATTGCTGGCGCTTTGCAACGAATTCCCGGCGTTCAGATTGAAGTTGATAGTGCCGGTACTGACGGTGACCGCGTGTCTATTCGCGGTTTGGGTCCTGAGTTTGTTAATTCCAGTATCAACGGTCGAACGCTGTTGTCGTCTGGCAACGAGGCAAAGAGCCTCAGGAAAATGAATTTTAACGTTTTCCCATCCAGCGTCTTGAGCGGCGTAAGAGTTGCCAAGGGATCGACGGCAGCGAGGCCCGAAAGTGGCATGGCCGGGCAAGTTGACTTGCAAACCTTGCGACCGTTGGACATTCCGCAACTGAGAAACAAGAACACTTTCGGTTCTGTTTCGCTCCGTGTTGAGGAGCGGGATCTCTATGATGATAACGGTTCAAGGCTTGAAGGCATCTTCGGTTGGAAGAGTGATTCCGGGACGGTAGGCATGTTCATCGGTGCCGCGACTGGTGAATCAGACGTTGTGATCGACCAGGCGATTAACCAGAACCGATTAACGCGGAATCTCAGAATCGATACGGATGGCGACGGCGTACAGGACGACACGCTGACTGGCGTAATCGTTCCCAATGCCAGTACGTCTTTCTCTATTCCACAGGAGCAAAGCCGCGATGCGGTAAGTGCCGGATTGCAGTTCCGTCCCGAGAACGGCCCGGAAATTGTTTTCGATATCACTTACACAAATTTTGACAACGAGTCGACGCGAAATAACGGACAGATCATTACCGCGCCGGTGTGGGGTGCCACCGTTTTCCAAGCAGATAATGTAGTCGTTGATGATGAAAATTTCCTTCGCTATCTGGATTTCAGTGACAACTCGGGGAACCGACCCGTGCTCCATCGGCTTCAGAATCAAATATTCAACAATCAAACGGAAAATCTAATCACCGGCCTCAACCTCGATTGGAACAATGGACGACTGAATACCAACCTGGATGTCTACATGTCAACGGTGGACTACTCGCAGAACCTCCGATTTCCGATTTTTAACAAGAATCTCAACAGTAGCGACATTATCTATGATGGCCTTCGCGAGGTTCCGACATGGACTCTTGGAGATGACGCGACTGATCCGGCGGGATTTAGATACCTCTTTAGCAACGTTCGTGAGATTGAACTCGACGGAAAGAACTACGGCATAACCCTGGCGTTTGATCTGGAAATGGAAAACAACGTCTTCTCATCATTCGCTTTCGGCTTACGTTACGAGAAAACAGAAGTCGATTCGGTACGATCGCGGGTCGTGAGATATACTACCGATCCGGCAAACGCAGCCGCTATTGTCTCTGCCGCTGTCACGAATACGACGCGGGATCCGTTTCTGTCTGATATCGGTTTTGCACCGAGCACGTGGTTGATCACTGATTTTGCGGCAGTAGCGGCCATTGACCCGAGAGTACTGACAACCGGAATTGACAATCTCGGTGTCGATCCCGCGGCTTCCCATGATAGTGAGGAAGAAATCATGTCGATTTACGGACAGTTCAACATAGATGCCGAAATGGGAGGCAAACCCTTGACTGGCAACATCGGCCTGCGGGCGATCCTGACGGATCATTCGTCGTCTGCCTTCGCAGTGGTTGATACCTTGCCTGATCCGGTTCCGGTGACTACGGGTGGCGATTATTGGGTGTATCTGCCGAGCCTTAACTTGAACTGGTCCGTTCGCGAAGACATGGCGTTGCGCTTCGGTCTGTCCAAGACGATGTCCCGACCTGAATATCAGGACATGGCACCCATTATCAATGCCGTTATTCCGACAGATCCAACGGAAAACGGCACTGCGAGAGCGGGCAACCCCGACCTCGATCCGATGACTGCATGGAACGTTGACCTGACGCTTGAGTGGTACAACGAGTCAGGCGGGTCCGTGGTAGGAAGCGTGTTCTTCAAAGACGTGTCCGATTTCATCATCAACGATCTTCAATTGGGTCAGAACGTTCCTGGTCAAGCAAGCAGTCAGATATTTAACGTTACCCAGCCGGTGAACTTTTCGGATGGCGATGTGAAGGGTTATGAGCTTGGTTTCTACCAGCCATTTGACGACATATTGCCAGCGTTGACAGGATTTGGTGTGTTGGCGAACTACACTTACGTCGACAGTTCTTTCGACAAGGACGTGGGCAATTCCGGATTCGGCTTTCCTGGAACTTCCGAGAACAACTATAATTTCACTGTGTTCTATGAGAACGATTGGATATCGACGCGTCTCGCGTATGTCTTTCGTGACGAGTTCTTCCGTTCGCTCGCTGGCCAGGGCTCGCAGAGTACTGATGCTCGTTTCACCGGCGACACGGAAACGCTGGATCTGAACGTGACGGTTCGGCCTATTGACGGCTTGTCGATCGGACTCAATGCTCTGAACCTGACCGATGACAAACGTCGCGATCACCTCGGGCGTGAGGATCACTGGGTGGCGTACTTCGATCACGGGCGAACCTACTCGCTGATGGCTACCTACAGGTTCTAAAGCTGCTGAAATGCCGGGTGCGTCACGTCGTTCAGACCTGAACGCCCGGCATTTTTCTTGTTCGTGGGGTATTGTTGCCTAAGGCCGACTAGCCGGACACAGATAATATGAAAAAACGACTTCCAATATTGGCATTAGTTACTGGCACGCTCCTCGGTACATTTCAACTAAGTGCATGTCATGCGGCTGACGACGAAGCGGCCTCGGGCGTTGAGGCTGTCGCTACTGATGTAGAGTGGTTCCGTGACGCCAAGTTCGGCATGTTCATTCACTGGGGTTTGTACTCCGAACACGGCGGTATCTGGAACGGCGATCGGTACTACGGTATCACCGAGTGGTTGATGCGACGCGGCGAGATCGCTAGCGCTGACTACATGCAAGCGGCCGCGGATTTCAATCCGGTTGATTTCGATGCGGCGCACTGGGTCGCGACGGCAAAGAACGCCGGTGCTCGGTACATTGTAATTACGTCAAAACATCATGATGGATTCGCTCTATTCGATTCCGCGGTTAGTGACTTCGATATCGTCGACGCGACGCCGTTCGGTCGAGACCCGATGAAGGAATTAGTCGAAGCTGCTCGAGAAGCCGAGATTAAGATCGGCTTTTACTACTCTCAGTATCAGGACTGGACGGAACCCAATGCGGGTGGCAACGAATGGGAATTCGATCCAGACGACAAAAATTTCTCTTCCTACCTCGAAGCCAAAGCGAAGCCCCAACTCGAAGAGCTGCTGACGAACTACGGTCCCATCGACATTATCTGGTTTGACACACCAGGGAACATGTCCAGGGAGGAGGCCGTGGCATTGAAAGCCTGGGTCAAGGAGTTGCAGCCTAACTGCCTTGTGTCAGATCGAGTCGGCCACGACCTTGGAGACTACAAAGGTTACGGTGACGGTGAAATTCCTGCGATCCCACAGCCCGGTCGACCGTGGGAAGCGATCTTCACGCACAACGACAGCTGGGGATATTCGCACTTCGACAACAACTTCAAGTCGACGAGTGAAGTGCTGCACATGCTGGTCACCGTCGCCGGTAAAGGCGGCAACCTGATGTTAAACATAGGGCCCGATGGCAAAGGCAATATCCCGGCGGAGTCGGCGCGGGTTTTTGGCGAGGTGGGCGAGTGGCTGGAAGTCAACGGCGAGTCGATTTATGGCACCAGCGGCTCCGCGGTTGGCGCCGTGCCCTGGGGTGAAATCACACACCGGCCTGGCAAGACTTATTTGCACGTTGAGCGCCGCCCTAATGACGGACGCCTGTTGATTCCAGGATTTGGCCCAAAGGCAACAAAGGCAGCGTTGCTGTCCGACGAGTCCGGTCTGGAGTTTACTCAGAAAGGCAGTGATCTTGTCGTTCAGTTACCGGGAATCCTGCCGGACTCCAGAGTGGCAGTTGTCACTGTAGAGCACGAGGAAAGCGATTCAGGCAAGTTCAGCAGGCCGGAGGAAGTTCTGGTTTCCGATGCCTATGGCCGGGTAGCACTCGATTCGGTTAGTGCACACACCAGTGATGGTGTGAGATTCAAGAGAACCCGAACGATGCACTACTTTGGCGACTGGAAAAACTACCAGACGCTCGAAGGCATGGAATCCCCGGAGGACTCCGTGACCTGGAAGTTGCGCATCACTGAACCTGGCTCGTATCGTCTGGTATTGAATTATTCGGCCGGTTCAGCGCAATCCGATCAGGAAGGTGTACTTAGTTTTGGCGGCACGGACTACTATTTCCAAGTGCTGGAAACCGGCGGTTTCAATGATCCCGGAGGCTTTGCAAAGCGTAAGCCGATCATGTTTATCGATCACCCAGTAGCAGTTGTGAAAATTGACGAGCCCGGGCAGTACGAAGTATCACTGCGTCCCGACCAGTCCGGCGAAGACCTGATGATGTTGAGACATGTCACGATCGAACCACACGACTGACCTCCGTTGAATTAATTGCGTAAGGACATACACGTGCGAGAAATTGCGAAGTTCATAAGCGCTGTGGTTGCAGCGATGTTTTTGTTGCTTGGTTGTGCTGAGAATAATGACAGTGAAAAACAACAGACCAAGGCTCCAGAACAGGCGACACGCCCCAATGTCATTCTCGTGATGACGGATGACCAGGGCTACGGCGACCTGGGCATGCACGACAATCCCATTGTGCAGACACCGACGATTGACCAGCTTGCGTCTGAAAGTCATCGCTTCACGAACTTCCATGTTGATCCCACGTGTTCACCGACGCGATCTGCGTTGTTGAGCGGCCAATATTCGCTGCGGGCGGGTGTTTGGCATACGGTGATGGGACGGCATATGCTTTCAGATCAACATTACACACTACCCGAAGTGCTGCGTGATGCAGGTTACAACACCGCGATGGTCGGAAAATGGCACCTCGGCGATACCTACCCGTTTCGACCCCAGGATCAGGGGTTTGAGCATGTACTGATTCACGGTGGTGGTGGCGTCGGCCAGGCACCGGACTACTGGGGCAACACGCAGTTTGACGACACCTACTTCCTGAACGGTGAATCCCGCCACTACCCAGGTTTTGTTACCGACGTCTGGTTTGACGAGGCGATCGATTATGTTCGAAAAAATGCGGGTCGCGATGAACCGTTTTTCCTGTACGTATCCACTAACGCACCGCACAGGCCCTGGCGTGCGCCCGAGGAGTTTGTCGCGCCGTATCAAGAATTAGGCCTCGAGGACGGTATGGCGAAGTTCTACGCCATGATCACTAACCTCGACGACAACATGGGGCGCCTGCGCGCTGCCATGCGTGAGGTGGATGTTGAAGACAATACTATTCTTATCTTCATGACCGATAACGGCTCTGCACTTGCCCAGACAAGTAAAGGTGAACCGGCGAACCTGCTGACAGACTCGGCCCGTGCGGCGGTCGGTGAACAGGTCGCATCCCTCAATAGCCAAATGCGCGCCGGTAAGGCCTCAACCTACGACGGCGGGCACCGAGTGCCGTTTTTCATTCGCTGGCCCGCAGGCGGCCTCGACGAGGTTCGCGACATTGATGATCTGACAGGCCACATCGACGTATTGCCGACGTTGCTCGATCTCGCCGGAATAGACCGTAGCGAATTGGATGTCGATGGCATCAGTCTCGTCCCAGCACTAGACGGTGCGGCCGAATTGCCAGATCGTACAATGGTAGTTACCAATCAAAGAGTTCTGTACCCGGATGCCGACAGACCTTACTCGGTCATGCAGGGAAGCTGGCGTTACGTGCATGCCGAACAGGGTGGTGGCGTAGCGTTGTTTGATGTGTCCAGCGATCCCGGTCAAACCAATGACGTCCTGGCCGAGCACCCGGAACGAGCGGCAGCAATGGCCAAAGTTTACGAGGAATGGTGGCAGCACACGACCGGCTCAGGTACGCCGACCACGCGGTCAATCATAGGCTCGGATGCTGAGAATCCGATGCGTATAACGGCTATGGACTGGCTGGCTCCAAATACTGATCAGGTTCCCTGGTGGCCCGGATTTGGTGAAGAAGAGGGTAATGGCTGGATCGGACGAGAAGGCGACTTCCAGCTTTCGTCATGGGCACTGGAGGTCGCAGAAGCTGGTACCTACCGGATTACTCTGTACCTGCACGACGAGCCCGCACAGACGGTGATTCCGCACGGATTCGCGCACCTGGAATTAAACGGCGAGGTGAGCACCCAGCCGCTTGGCGAGGGCAGCATCTCCAGTACGTTTGATGTTTCGCTCAATGCAGGAAACCTTGATGTCCGAGCCTGGTTTGATGACAGTGAAGAAACATCGGAACAGCCGCTGGCCGCGTTCTACCTCTATTTTGAACGTATTTAACAGAGGTACCTTCAAATTATTGCTCTGCCTCGTGGCGGCAACTGCTGCGACTGCCTGCGCGGATGAGGACGCGGCCATCCGGCCCAACGTAATTGTGCTACTCGCCGACGACATGCGAGTGGGTTAT
>Ga0315321_10001395_pt1 | contig 18531 bp, 13 predicted proteins | sample M180m21515metaG_FD_203464 | JGI IMG/M metagenome (GOLD analysis project Ga0315321, IMG submission 203464) | Ammonia-oxidizing marine archaeal communities from Monterey Bay, California, United States - M1 80m 21515 | ecosystem: Environmental > Aquatic > Marine > Intertidal zone | place: USA... | reverse complement strand
CCGATAAGCTCAAAGGTGATAAGTGGAGTCACGAGGTGGGAATTCCGATCGCGGCAGGAATGATTGTTGGTGAGGCACTGGTGGGCGTTGGGAATGCATTTTGGAATGTTCTGTTTCCTGATTCAGGAACCGCTGAAACTGCCATGCAGCAGGGTGCCGTGGTCGTCCAGACAATTTCAATGGGATTGTAAAAAGTCATGAGAATCATCGGTCAAATATTGATGTGGTCGGGTTTCCTAGGGGGAGCCTTTTGTGCCGTGCTTCGGACTGGTCCGCCCGAGGGCGCAGCTAGTGGTTCTGGTTGGTCAACCATTCCATGGCTGTGGTATCTGATGTCTGTCGGTGTAGGAGTTGCCGGTGTCATTCTGCTTCGGCTTGCCGCGGCAAAAGACAAGCAGGATGATGGCATGACCGAGTTCGAGTATTCCACCGTTCAGCGGAGCCTCGAAGATGTGTCGGCTGTTGTTGCGAGGTTGTGCAGTCAGGCTGTGAGCGACCCGCGGACGATCGTTACCGCTATCGACGATGAGTGCGTTGAGCCCCTTGCCGACTTCGCGAATGCAAGACAAGCATTGGTCAAGCGTTTCGGGATGACTATTTATGCCGATGTGATGACGGAGTTTGCGTCCGCCGAGCGTTTTCTTAATCGTGCCTGGTCAGCGGCAGCAGATGGCTACGTTGATGAGGTTGAGGACTGCTTGAATCGGGCCAATTCGCATCTTACCAGTACCCGTGAAATCATTGGTGCTGCAGACTTACAGGCAGGCTGATCGTTGCTGCCGCGGCGAGTCGTCTTATAGTGCCCCGTGGCTATCGAAGCTCTGTTAGCACAACAGGCAACGCTGGCATTCTATTCAGTATCTGTGTTGTTTGTTAAATCGTAGCATCGCAGTTCGACATCGTTCCGTAAATAAACTCGTCGATTCGCGAAGGCCGGGTGGGACCAAACCAATTTTCGGCCACCCACCTGATGGGTTGGAGTGATGACTTTGGCCCTGTCCTGTTCGCTGTAGCCTGTGGGATCCATGGTTGCGAGGATGATTTCGCCATGGTCGTTGATCAGGATGTAGCGGTTTTTGTAGGCGGTGAGACGCACGGTAAAGACGTTGCCCCATGAGATGGGGCGTTTCGAGGATGCAGGTTGGAACGTGTCCCACATTCGTTTTCCATCAGTCAGGCGAGCGCAGATGTATCGTCCACCGTTGCCGCAGCCATAGGCATAGCCATCTACGAGTTGAGCGGTGTTGTGTACCCCATCGATTCCGCTCCGCCGGTCTCCCTCCCATTCGATCCTTGCGTCTCGGCCATCTGCGTTCACCTTGATGAGGCAAGACTTGCCATTGAAACACATGATGAAAACTGAGTCATCAAAGACTTGCGGTGTCGCCACTGACATGGCATAGGTGGAGGGGAATCGGACTGACCAAAATGGCTTGCCAGTGGCAGGGTCCAGCCCATGTATGGCGTCACTGTCCCAAATCAAAAGTTGTCGGAGTCCGGCGACCCTGCGAATTACCGGCGCGCTGTACCCCGGTTCTGAAGCCGTAAGCGAACGCCATAATTCCTGCCCTGTACGTTTATCAAAGGCGACGCATCCTGACGATTCGCCACCTACGATGCAGATCAAGCGATCTTGATCGATAAGTGGTGGGGAGGCGAAGCCCCAGTTGGGAGTGGGGACGTTGTAATCCTGCTTGAAATCCTTTGCCCAGATCAAACTTCCGTCATTGATTCGAAGGCAACGAAGATCGCCTTCTGCTCCCACGGTATACACGCGGTCTTCGTCAATCGTGGGCGTTGCTCGAGGCCCAATCGCATAGGTGGTTACCGTTGAGTAAGGGCAGTCATATTCGTGTTGCCAGAGAGGTTGGCCGTCCGCTTCGCGGAAGCAAAGAACACGTTCTTTACCCGTTAGCCGTCGGCGAACGAAGTTTTTGTTGCGAGGGATTTCTCCATCATGCAAGAATTTTTCGTTGCCCGATTTGGTGGCTACTACCCTATCCATCAAGACCACATAGCCCGACGCGACTGCCGGACCACTGTATCCACCGCCAATGGATTGTTTCCAAACCAGTTCTGGGCCGTTGGTGGAAAACTTGGGAGGGATCCTGTCTGCTGCCCATGTCCCATCCCGGTCTGGTCCAAGCCACTGCTGCCAATCGTCGGCCTGAATCACGGATGGCTGAAGAATCGAACTGATCAACCATAGTGCTAGAGTACATATCTGTGCATGACGGGGGAGCGATGAACAACGTGTGCGGAGTGACATGTTGGCGATCCCAGAACAGACCGGGGTCATTCCCACTGTCTGACCGAGTGTGGTATGACCGAGTGCAATACTGCAGAATCCAAGACTGCCGCGTTCCTTCTTGAATCCAGCTTTCGCGGCGTTGGTTTTCATGCTCAGATTTTTCATCTCTTGAGTTTAGCTTGTAGCTATCGGCTCGTGCACCTCGCAACTGTTTCCACCTGTTGGGTGGAGAAATGCTTCTAAGATGGTACCGGTGGGAAAACTCGGTGGAGTTGGGGATGCGGCTTGATGCACGCGTGAAGGAACATGACAATGGTGCAGTTGAGCTCGCGTTGAGCCCATGTATTCTGGTTGACGCAAGCCGCACTTGCTCGCCTTTGAGTCGTTTATCCTACCCCCCACTCTGAGTGTTGTTGATGTCTCGTTGTTCCAGTTTGATGCTTGCGGTGGTTTTGCTGACGCCTTTTTGCTCGCGAGGGAATGCTGAAAACTGGCCGGGTTGGCGTGGGCTGCGCGGTGATGGGACCAGCCTCGAGACGAATGTGCCCACTGAGTGGGACGGAGACAGTGGCAAAAACATTCGCTGGAAAGTAGCGGTTCCTGGATCAGGTTACTCCTCTCCTGTCATTCATGGGGACCGGATTTTCCTGACCTCCTGTGACGAGAGTGAGCAAACGCGATTGTTACACTGCGTGAATCGTGAGTCGGGAGAATTGCTTTGGACTCGCAAGGTGTTGGAGTCGCCCCTGGAAGGGGTGCACAAACTTAATGGTCGCGCCTCGGGTACTCCCGCAACGGATGGTGAATTGGTTTATGTGACGTTTTTTCGCACCGATGCGACCAGCGGAGAGCGCGGTGAGCCGGGCGAGATGTTGGTGGGTGCGTTTGACTATGAGGGTCAGCAGCAGTGGTTGGTCAATGTGGGGGCCTTTTCAAGCATTCATGGATATTGCACGAGCCCTGTGTTGTATCGTGATCTGGTTTTGGTCAATGGTGATCACGATGGCGAATCGTATCTGGCTGCCTTGGATAAGAAGTCAGGCGAAGTGGTTTGGAAGACACCCCGAGTTCATCAGACACGAAGCTATGTGACGCCTTTGCTGCGTGAGGTGCAGGGGAAAATGCAAGCCGTCATGGCGGGTAGTAAGTGTGTGGCCGGATTTGATCCGATCACTGGAAAGCGGCTGTGGTGGGTTGAGGGGCCAACCGAGCAGTTCGTGGCTTCGATGGTTCACGACAGCAGTCATTTTTATCTTACCGCTGGTTTTCCTACCTACCACGTGATGGCCATTCGCCATGGCGGTCAGCAGGATGTGACAGAATCACACGTGTCCTGGCATGTGAACGATGCCAAGAGCTATGTGCCATCACCGGTGCTGGCAAACGACTTGCTCTTTGTCGCAGATGATCGCGGGATTGCTCATTGTTTTGATCCTGCCGATGGTGAGCATTTGTGGCGTGAGCGATTGGGGCCGCATTTCAGCGCCTCTTTGATCACGGCAGAGGGGCTGGTGTATTTCACAGCGGATGATGGTGAAACCACGATCATGCGGGCTGCACGTGAACCCATCGTGTTGCAGGTCAACGAACTGGGTGAGCGGGTCTACGCGTCTCCTGCCATTTCACAAGGCGAGTTGTTCTTGCGAGGAACCGACCATCTTTTTTGTATCAGCCAAAAGTGAGAGTGTCCGGCTGTCAGCCTGATTTTCCGGATAGCGTCATTTGACCTTGGCTTGGTCGCTCAGACGCTTCGACTCAAAATCCCAGATCTTCGTCAGTTCAGTCAGTTTGTCTGGTTGTTGCTTGGCCAGGTCGTTGAGTTCCAGGGGGTCCTGTTTCAGGTGGTAGAGTTCCCATGGCTGCTTGCGTTCACGCACGATTTTCCAGGGCCCATGTCGCAATGCAGATCCGCGAGCGTGGTGGAAGAAAAGTGTGCGTTCATGCTCCAGTGGGCCCGTGAATGCTGCGGCAAGTGATGTCCCGTCTTGTGGGATTTCGGCTGCTTTCAATTTCCTGTCCTGATCCTTATCTCCTTGAGTGACTTCAAGGACGGTGGGCATGATGTCGACAAGGTGTGACACTGCGGGAATCAGGCGCCCCGGAGATTTAATGCCAGCAGGCCAATGGGCGATCATCGGCGTTCGGATTCCACCTTCGTGATCAAACTGCTTGAACATGCGATAGGGAGTGTTGGACGCGTTGGCCCATCCATAGCCATAACTTTGGTAGGTGTCCTCAGGACCCGGCATGATGTGCGGAAGATTACCAGGTCGCATGGGACGACCATCACGCGTCGTTTCAGGCAAGTAGTCACCTTTGCGATTTGCTCCATATTCCACGTGGCAACCGCCATTGTCGATTGTGAACAGAATCAGAGTGTTTTCAAGTTTTCCTGTGTCTTTGAGTGTCGTGATGATGCGACCGATGCCCCGATCCATTGCTGTCACTTGAGCAGCATAGACTTCCATTCGCCGCTGTTGCCAAGCTTGGTTGTTCTCATTTTTCCAGATGGGAACTTGAGGGTGACGAGGCGATAGTTCACTCTCCGGTTTCAGGATGCCAAGTTCTTTCATTCTTTGCAGGCGTTCTTTTCGCAGTTTATCCCAGCCCATGGAATACTTGCCGTGATACGGTTCAATGTCTGCTGGCTTGGCGTGCAATGGCCAGTGGGCGGCAGTGTAGGCCACGTATAAAAACAATGGTTTGTCAGCTGGAGTGGCACGAATCATTCGCGTGGCTTCAGAACTGATGGCATCAGTGATGTAATAGTCTGGGTCGTTGCCTGCTTCGTTCTCTACGTTCTTGCGATTGCGGTGCAAGTGAGCCGGTGCATAGAAACTCGCGGCGCCACCGAGGATGCCATAAAAGTCATTGAATCCCCGATCATTCGGGAAGACACGGTAGGACTTTCCACCCAAGTGCCATTTGCCAGACATGGCCGTTTGGTAACCCGATGGACGCAAGCGTTCCGGCAGGGTCGGGCACTGTTTGTGAAGGGCACCATTGACCATGGATGTTTTGTGATACACCCCCGTCAGCATGGCTGCTCGGGAAACCCAGCACATGTTCTCGCTGTAGAAATTGGTGAAGCGGAGACCACCGTACGCCAGCTGATCGAGATGGGGGGTTTTGATTTCACCACCAAAGCAGCCGAGGTCCGAATACCCCATATCGTCCGACATGATGATCAGGATATTTGGGGGCTGGGCATCTTTGTTCCCGATCGTATTTTCGGTTGCATGACATTTTTCGCCCTGCTCGCTGCTCGACAACACAGCAATGAAAATGCTGGTTAGCACAGCAATGAAAAGCAGGTTGGAAGTCAGGGGTGATGGCAGTTTCATGACGCGAACTGGGGGCTTGCGGTGTTGGGTGGTGGTCTGCTGCTTGATGCCTTGCCACTCTCGGTGCGAAGCCGGTAATCTGCACTCCGTGAACAGGCTTTGTGCCGGGCAGAGTGGGCATTCACCAGCGCTCATGGTAGCGGATCAAGTCATGGCTGGCTCAGATCCGCTGGGAATGTGGGAGTGGCACCTGATTGTGAGCAAACGTAGGCTGAAACCTGGCAGGCCCATTGATGTAAATCCGTCAACCTCATCTTGCCAAGCATGCCGAGAACAATTGCTGCAGTAAAGCAGTCTCCGGCGCCAACCGTATCGACCACCTCAGCTGGGATGGCAGGCAGTTGGCTTATTTCCAGATCTCTGGTTTGCTCATCTTCGTGCAGCAGCATTGAGTCGCGACCACCACGGGTCAGGGCAACCAGTTTCAGTCCAAAGCGTTGTTTCAACTGCAACAGGATACTGCGATCATCGCCGTTGATTTCAAAAACCTCAGACAAGACGGGTAACTCGTCCTCGTTGCACTTCAGGACGTTGGCCATTGGCAGTGATTCTTTTAGAACGGACTGGTTCCAGAATGGAGACCTCAGGTTGATGTCTAACACACGCAGGCAATCCGGAGGCGTAGCAGCTGCAAATTTCTGAATGACATCCTGTGAGGGTTGGCAACGTTGCCCGAGTGTGCCCCAGCAAACAGCGTCAGCTTTTGCGGCCAGATCGGCGAGACTATCGGACCATGAAAAATTGTCCCACGCCGTATCAGCTGCGAATTCATAGCTCGCACTGCCACGTTCATCGAGGGTCACATTGACTTGGCCAGTCGCTTTGGCGTTTTGCTGAATTGCATCCGTGCGGACGTCATGATCACTGAGTGCTTGAATCGCTTGCTGTCCGAGCGAGTCTTTGCCGACAGCACTGAGCATGTACACTTCGGCCGGAATCGTTTTCAAGCTTGCCGTCGAGCAGGCGAAATTGGCGGGCGCGCCTCCAAATCTTGCTGCATCAGGGAAAATGTCCCACAGTATTTCGCCCAAACCGATGATGGTTTTGATGGCAGTGGCGTCTTGTGTCATCTGCACCGAGGTCGTTTGAGGATAGTCATTTGAGGATGCATGTGTGGATCGCTGCAATGAGGCGTTATGGCAACGATTGGGATGAGAGACAGCGTACCCGTCATCCAGTTCCCTGGCTACAGACTGGGCACTGGCTACAGGCTTCAACTGGTCGACGTGGTCTGTACTGCCTGTTGGTTGCGGATTGCTGTGCTGATCAGGCAGGCCGGTACCGTTGGCGACCCAGTCAAGCGAAGTGGAAAGTGGTGTAGAATTGGGGGCAATCTGATAGGTGTTTGTTCGTTTCCAGTGGAATAGTGGAATCTCAGTGAAGTATCGAAATTGTGGCCCGACGACCTTTGCCCCGATTCTTTCGAGCGGTGTTTGGCTGTTCGTGTTGCTGGCGTTATTGTTCGTCTTGCCAGTAGGCTTGGCAAACGCCCAATCTGATCAGGCAATGCAGTGGTCGCGATTCCGTGGCCCCAATGGTAGCGGAGTAACGACTGAAATAGGCATCCCTTCGCAGTGGTCCGAAAAGAATTATGCATGGGTGGCTGAGCTACCCGGCGTTGGTAATTCATCCCCAGTTGCATGGGGCGATCGAGTTTTTGTGACCGCTGCTGATGTAGAAAATGAAATCAGGTTCCTCGTTTGCTTTGACCTGCACAGTGGTGAGGAGATTTGGCGTGCGGCAGATGACTTCAAGTCCTACAAGAAACATAAGAACAACAGTTTTGCATCGGCAACGCCCGCAGTTGATGCTGATCATGTTTATCAGCTTTGGCACTCAAAAAAAGCGACCTCGCTGATCGCTTATGATCATGGTGGTAACGAGCAGTGGCGTGCCGAGTTAGGGGCCTATCTGCACGGGCAGGGTGGGGCGACCAGTCCCATTGTGGCGGGGGATTTTGTCGTGGTTGCACACGATCATAAATCAAACAGCTTCTTGCTTGCGTTGGATCGAAAAACTGGAAAGCAGCATTGGAAGATTCCCCGCGATGGAAAACGGGCCTGCTATTCGACTCCGTGTGTGCGCGATGCAGATGGCAGGCCCGAAATTGTCTTTGTTCATTGCTTCGAAGGTGTGACCGGCGTTGATCTGGAAACGGGCCAACTGAACTGGATGGTTGATCCTTTCGGGCGGGAATCGCAGCGAGCGTTGGCGTCGCCGGTGGTCAGCGGAAATTTGGTGATCGCCGGTAGTGGTGCGATTGCGGGTGATCGTCAGGTCGTGGCGATCGGACTCGGTAAGGATGCTGATGAGTCGGCTGCGGAACTCTATCGCGTTGTCCGCCAGGCACCGCATGTCCCGACACCACTGATTCTCGGTAACCGCGTCTATTTGTGGAATGATGGTGGTATCTGTACGTGCTGTGACTTGCGCACTGGCGACGTCGTCTGGCAGAAGCGGGTGGGCGGTTCCTATTTTTCGTCACCCATTGCGATTGGGGACCGCATCTTTTCGATTGACACGACCGGTGAGGTTGTCGTGCTTGCAGCAGGTGATACGTTTCGCGTGATTGCCCGCAATCCCATGGGGCAGGGGAGTCGTGCAACACTCGCGGTTGCAGGCAAAAAACTATTGATACGTACTGAGGGGAAACTGTTTGCCGTTCGCGGTAAATAGAATGGTTCCTGAAATGAAAATATGCTGTTATTTTGCATCACATCCAGCCTTCATGTTTAACCTTTGTTTCCGTGCTTTACTTCGACAGAACGATATGAAAAATCTCTCGCGGTCTTTGACCTTTTTACTTTTTCTGAGCTGCTTTCCCTGCGGAGTGGGCCGCGTCAACGCTGAGTCGGTCAGGCCCAACGTCCTGTTCATTGCAGCTGATGACATGAACTGTGATTTGGGTGTGTATGGTGACCCGATGGTCAAGACACCGAATCTTGACCGGCTGGCCAAGATGGGCGTGCGGTTCGATAACGCGTATTGCCAACAGCCGCTCTGTGGGCCCAGTCGCGCCAGCCTGATGACAGGCTTGCGGCCCGACACACTGGATATGCACACCTTGAAGCATGAACTGCGTCAGAAGAACCCGGATGTTGTCACGCTGGGGCAGTTGTTTCGCAACAATGGATATTTTTCGGCGCGAGCAGGTAAAATTTACCACTACGGCAATCCAGGGCAGATCGGCACGGATGCCAACGATGATCCAGCGACTTGGGATCAGCGATACAACCCAGCCGGCATTGATAAGACTCAGGAAGATTCCATCACTCGTTATGGACCACAGAAGGGCGGGCTTGGGATCTCGATGGCATGGTGGGATCCAGTCAGCAAAGATGAAGAACACACCGATGGTATGGTTGCGAGCCGTGTTATTAAACTGATGAAGGAAAAAAAGGACGAGCCGTTTTTTCTGGCTGCAGGTTTCTTTAACCCGCATTGTCCTTACGTTGCACCTAAAAAGTATTTTGATCTGTATCCACTTGAGAAGATCACAGTCCCCGATCTCGAGCAGGCGCGGGCTGACTTGCAGGATGTGCCGCCCATGGCAGTTCAGCGGGACATGAAACGCTGGCCTTATTACTTTGATGGTGTCACGGAGGATCAGGCTCGAAAATGCAAGCAAGCCTATTACGCCTGCAATTCGTTTGTCGACGCACAGATTGGACGGTTGTTGGATGCTCTTGAGGACAACAATCTGGTTGAAAATACGATTGTGATTTTCTGGTCAGACCATGGGTATTTTCTAGGAGAAAAAGGTTTGTGGTACAAACGCAAGGCGTTTGAACGCTCTGCCAGAATGCCGCTGATCATTTCGGCACCTGGAATGAACCACGGGACTGAAACACAAAAACCGGTGGAGTTGCTGGATCTTTATCCCACTCTCGCGGATTTGTGCGGTCTGAAAGCACCGGTAGCTCTCGAGGGACAATCGTTGAAGCCACTGCTGCTCAACCCCAAGTCCAACCAGTGGAAGAAACCGGCGGTAACTCAGGTTTGGCACAATAAAAAAGCATGGGGTTACTCGCTGCGTAATGAGCGTTGGCGGTACACCGAGTGGTTGCAGGGAAAAGCGGGGCGGGAATTGTATGACCATGCCACAGACCCTGGTGAGGTTCATAATCTGGCGGGCAGCAAGGATCATCAGGAAATAGTGGCTCAGTTGTCAGAAGAACTCAAGCCCTTTGTCAGGTTGAAGAAGCACAAACGGGAAGACTAAGTCGCCAGTGTCGTTTCGTAGGGCGGGGTAGTAAGCGTCGTAGTTAGTGGTCGGAGTTAGCGATCGGGAGATCTTTTGTGAAAAGTGGTCGGCAGTTCATTGTGCCCATCAGTATTGTGCCCATCAGCATTGTGCTAGTGGCAGGGCTCGTTTTCCTAGGAACTGCTGCAACGGTTCTTGCACAGGAGTCCGCTGACAACGGCAAGGAGCGTCCGTCGCGAAAGTTGCTGCTCGCTCATTACATGCCCTGGTATCAGGCGAAGCCTTTTGCACCGGTCTGGGGTTGGCATTGGACGATGAATAAGTTCAATCCGGATGCAACTGATTCTGGGGAATCGACCGGTTCAGCGAAGATGCAAATTGCTTCGCACTTTTATCCAATGATCGGTCCCTATGATTCGGCGGATCCAGTTGTACTTGAGTGTCAGTTGTTGCAGATGAAACTGGCAGGTATCGATGGGGTCATTGTCGACTGGTACGGACTCACAGATCTCCATGATTACGCTGTTCTGCATCGGAGTACTGAGCAGTTGATTGTTCAGGCGGAAAGACTGGGAATGCGTTTTGCAATCTGTTACGAAGACAATACGGTTCCGGCATTGATCAAGGCCGGCCGGTTGAATGAAAATCAACGAGTTGAGCATGTTGCGAAGGAAGTTGCCTGGCTCACAAAAAACTGGTTCAACAGAAAAGGCTACGTGCATTTGGGCAGCAAACCGGTTTTGCTGTCCTTCGGTCAAAGTGGTTTGAATGATTCTGAGTGGATGGCTTGTCTGGGGAAAATCACACCGTCGATCGCCTATTTCAGCGAGCATCAGAAACGCACTTCTGCAATGGGAGGATTCGACTGGCCCATTCCCAAGGAGGGAGTCGCGGGCGTTGCACGTTTTGAAAAAAACGCAGAGACCTGGCCTGAGTCGATTGCCGTTGTGTTTCCGAGGTTTGTCGACATTTACGCCGAGGCCGGTGTCCACGAAAGCTGGGGGCGAATTGAAGATCAGAAGGGAGCGGTTTTTCGTCAAACGTTGCAAAGAGCTTTTGATGGGCCTGCCAAAATCATTCAAATCGCAACCTGGAACGACTGGGGAGAAGGAACGCAGGTTGAACCAAGCCGCGAGTTTGGCTATCGGGACTTGGAGGCTATCCAGCTGATTCGTAAATCAAAAACGGGTGGTGCATTCATGATTCAGTCGGACGACTTGCGCTTGCCCAGTGAATTGCTGAAGCTGAGGCGTCGCTACAAGGATGATACTTCGGTGAAGCAGTTGGATCAGGTCGCCAACTTGCTATCCCGTGGCGAGGTTGAGTTGGCGAGACGCGGGTTGAAAAGGTTTTCATCCAAGTGAGCGCATGCGATCTGCGTGTTTTTTACGGTTGGGAAATGGGGGAGTTTTGCAATGAATCAACTGCTTGAACACTCGGTCTTTTGCTGTTGGGGCAGGTTTGCTGTGCTGTTGGTGATGACAAGTGTTGGGGCGCCCTATGCGATCGGGCAGCAACCCGGCCGGCTGATTTTTAAGGATTCACTTTCAGAGGTGGACGAGTCTCAATGGTGCCTGTGGGGCGGTGAACTTCTCTCAGTTTTCGATTCCACGCGACTCAGCGGGAAGCAGGGGCCCCGAGCGATGTTGACCGGGGTTCAGGTAAGCGATTTCGAATTGCAGGTGGAGATCAAGTCAGAAGACAAGACGCAAGCAGGCATCGTTTTTCGCGTCGCGGATTCACAACTCGGGGTTGATGCTTATCGTGGTTACTATGTGGGTTTGCATGCCGACGCCCATCGTGTGATGTGGGGAGCCAGTCGACCGGGATGGCAGGCTTTGGCTGGAGGGAATCGCACCATTGAAGGATCTCAGTGGTATCGTCTTCGAGTGCGTGTCGTTGGGGATAGCGTGAAATGTTTTGTGGATGAAGTGCCCGTGCTACAGAAAACACTGCCGGTGTTTGATGGGGTTGATCGAAGCTTTCAGAGAGGCGGTCTGGGGCTGCGAGTGTTGGGATCGGCAGCCGAGTTCCGGAATCTGAAAATTCACGAAGTGGCGGGCACAAATTCGCTCGAATCCTACACCAATCCTGTGCTGGCCGACTGTGCCGATCCCGTCATCCTGCGGCACGATGGAATGTACTATGCCTATTGCACCCACACACCGGACTCTCCGGACATGGTGCATGGAATCCGTCTGCATGTGTCCAAGGATCTGGTTCACTGGAAGGATCAGGGGTATGTATTGAAACGCAAGGATAGTTGGGGCGATTCCCGTTTTTGGGCACCCGATATTGTGGAGCGGGAAGGTACGTTTTATCTCTATTATGCCGCTGATACACGGATCTGTGTTGCCACCGCTGAATCACCTGCGGGCCCGTTTCGTCAGAGAATTCAGAGGCCAATGGAACCCGAAAGCCTCCGCATCGATGCTCATGTCTTTCAGGACACCGATGGTCAGTATTATCTTTACTACGTCGATTTCAATCGAGGGAACGAAATCTGGGGTGGCCGTTTGAATGAAGACATGATGTCTGTTGATGCCAGTTCGTTACAGCGGATGATTGTGCCTGATCAGTCTTGGGAAACAGACCAAGGTCGAATTGTCGAAGGTCCGGAAATGTTGAAGCACAAGGGCCTTTACTATCTGACCTATTCAGGTAGTCATTTTGAGAGTCCTGAGTATGCGGTCGGTTACGCGACTTCAAGCAGTCCGCTGGGGCCATGGAAAAAGTATCAGCTCAATCCAATCATGCAGTCGACATCCTATGCGCATGGAACCGCTCACCACTGTTTCACCCAGTCGCCCGATGGCAGTGAATTATTTATCGTCTACCACCGACATCATTCGCTGACACAAACCGAGCCCCGGCAGTTGGCAATTGATCGGGCCATGTTTGTCAGTCAGAAAGTTGGGCCAGATGTGCTCCAGATTCATGGCCCCACCTCTTCGCCACAACCGATGCCAGCGTACACTGATGAATGATGGTTTGAACTGTGGTGCTTTTTTCGCCTGCCGCTCTGATGCGTTGTGAGGAGGCAACCGGTGGTTGGCTTGGTATTTAATTCTGTTTCAAATTTTGTTTGGGAGTTCTTGATGCGACAGTACTGCATGATTGGTTTCGTCGCATGTTTTTTCTTAGTGGGTGTTTTCTCTCTTGAGGTAACCGCAAACGAAGGTGCGCCCAACTTTGTGTTGATACTCTCGGATGACCAGAGTTGGGTCGGTTCTTCCGTGTTGATGGATCCAGAAGATTCTGAAACACGCAGCGACTATTTTCGCACCCCGCAGATGGAGCGGATGTCAGAGATGGGGATGCGATTTACGCAGGGCTATTCGCCAGCACCCTACTGCTGTCCCACCCGACGCAGTCTGGTGGTGGGTCAGACACCCGCCAGGCATATCTACCAAAAAGACCAGCCGGTTTGGGCAACAGTATTCCGTGAGAGTTTGAGTTTGCCACGCATGCTGAAACTTGCTGATGCGGATTATCAAACAGCGCATTTTGGCAAGTGGGACTCGCGATTTGATAACGTGACTCCCGAGCAAATGGGGTATGACGTCAGCGATGGCTTGACTGGCAATGGCACTGGGGGTGGAAAAGGAGACAGGGACGCAGGCGTTAGTGATGATCCCAAGCTGGTTGATAGTTTGACAAAGCGGGCGGGTAATTTTATTGAAAAACACGCAAAATCTGGACATCCGTTCTTTGTGCAGGTTTCACATTACGCGGTGCATCTCGACATCTTCTATCGTAAAGGTACGCTCAAGCGTGCTCGCCAATGGGATCCGGGGCGTCGGCATACGTTGCCGAAGTTTGCAGCGATGACCAGCGATGTCGATCAAGCCATTGGCGAACTTCTTGATCGCATCGAGTCATTAGGCCTGCTCGAAAACACCTACGTTTTTTTTATGTCCGATAACGGTGGTCGTCTCACGATGCCGGGACAAAAACGAGGTTCGCTGCCGCGAAATTATCCGCTCCGTGAGGGCAAGGGATCCATGTACGAAGGTGGTTTGCGGGTGCCCTTCATGGTACTTGGGCCTGGGATTGAAGCGGGAGCGATTTCCCGGGTTCCAGTGACGGGACTCGATCTATTTCCCACCATGGCCGAGTTGGCTGGCTTCCACGGTGTGCTACCGGAACGTCTTGACGGTGGTAGCATGGTTTCCGTGCTGCGAGATGCAGGCAAGGGAACGGTTGAACGACGACAGCCATTCTTGATTTTTCATCAGGCTGGGGCACGTGTCGCACAGTCTGCTTTGAGACAGGGTGACTTCAAAATCGTCAAGCACTGGGCTGAGAATCGTGTGGAATTGTTCAACCTGAAAGAAGATCTTGCAGAGAAACAAAATCTTGCTGCTGAAAATCCGACGAGATGCAACGAGATGGAACGCAGTTTGGACCAGTTTTTACAGCGTGTGGGTGCATTGACCGAACGCAATACGACCAAGGCGAAACAGCGAGAGATGTTTGCCGACCCCGCACCATGATTTTGACCAGCACCATGTTGAGTGTGATGATGGGAACGCCTCTTTTGGCACGTTCAACACTGGGCAAGCAACAACGGGCTTGGTGATTAATTTGCGGAATCGTTTCTGTTGAAGGCAATTGACTGTTGGGTTGCGATAACATTCCGGGGTTTCGATCTGGCCGTGTTGAGTGTCCCGTTAACACTCAAATGAAGAAACCCATCAGAAATGGATTGGTGCGGTGAGTCGAGGTTTTGCAGGTATTCTTATTTCGATGATCCTTGTGCCGTGCCTTGTGGCTTTGGTCACTTGGTTTATCTTGCGCAGCCTGCAGGGTTGGTGGGTATTCGCCGGAATAAACGATAAGCGTCCGGGGATTGTTTTTGTGGCGGCAATGATTGGATTAGCCGCCGTAGTCATCAGCGAGTTTTTAGCCTGCCAGAGGCAAATCGCCGTGCGCAAGCTCGCCAGGCGTATGGCGTTTTGCTTCTCTTCTGAGCCTGAACCATCACTGAAGATGCAAATCAAGCATTTGGTGATTGGCAAAGGAAGTCAATTGAATGTGATTGTCGAAAATGTGGTTCATGGGGAATATCAGGGAATGCAGTTGGTCATGGCAGACTCACTGTTCCTTGTTGATCGAGGCGAGGACACAACCAGAGAAGAAAAGACCATTTGGTTTTTTACCGACATGGTGTCTTGGTATCCCAACTTTCGAATCCTGCCGCGGGTAGGTGCAAACGCAGGAAAAAAAACGAACGAGGGAGACCTTTCGCATTTTCCAGAGTTTGCAAAGCTCTATACCATCCATGCTGATGAGCAAGACGCGGCTGAACATATTGTGAACAGTGAATTGTGCGGCTATTTCCGATCTCGTCACAACTGGCAGGTTCATGCATGTGGACCATGCATTGCATTTGTTCGCAACGGGAAAATCGCTGTTGATGAGTGGGAGATGTACCTCAGGGAGGCGTTTGGCGCCGTGCAGTTGTTGGACAACTCGCTTGAAGGATTACTTGAACGACAATTGCCGATCGAAAATCCGGGTGGAACCGACATCCAGTCGCCGCCTTCTGTAAAAGATCGTATTCGCATGTGGGGATCGGAAACGGAAGCCATGGCGGGATCGGACCGTGAAACCAGGCCGACGGCAGTCAGTCGGGCCTCTTCGATCGATACCGTCGCACGTGCCGGGCATTTCACGCCTGATGCAATTGAACCCTTGCAGGTTGAAGAAAAAGAATCAATTGGCATGTTTGCTGCGATCGATTCTCTGGTCGACTCGGCAAGCCAGAAAGCCATTGGCTACGATGAAGTCTCCGATTTCATGCAGCGTTTCCCGCCTCGGACGATCCCCCATTCGCTTCGGAACGAGAATCTGCCTCGAGTTCCGTTTGTTTTCTGGTTCATGTCTTTTCCGGCGATTGCCTTAGGTCTTGTGACAATCACTTGGGGCATGTTGCACGCCGGTGGGATGATCAGAGCCGGGCATGAGCTTCTTGTTGTATTTGGTGCTGCTAACCTGATTCCCGTTTGCGCGGCGTGGGCATTTTTTTGCACAAAGCGTATGGTTTACTTGCAGATACTGCGCGAAGGAGTGTGTGCATCGGCAACCGTGCGAAGTCGCTACTCGACGGTTGATTACGACATTGAAGACTGGCTCACGTGCAAGCATACGGTTGACGTGCAATTTCTGGCTGGTGAGGAATCCGTCAATGGGAAGATCACGGTGAAGGGCATGCAGATGAAGACTTTACAACGATGCCTCGATGACGGAAAACCAGTTTGCGTTCTTTACCTGAAGGATCAGCCAAAGAAATTTCGTTTGTCAACGCAACTTACAAGCAGACGATTTTCTGGCTGAAGCGATTTCGTTTCAGAATGGCGATGCAGCTTCGGATTTGTGTTGATGCCAGATGAAAGATGCAGTTCCTTTGTGTTGGGAATGCTCCGTATTGTTTCCGTCTGGCGGCGCAACTGGCGGCATGTCCGGTTACCGGGCTGGTTCCGTTTCCTGGGGATTCTGTTTAGTGAGCTGGACTGTTGGTGCTTGGCGTGTTTCTTCGAAATCATTGCTTGATTCGAAGCGTTTTTCGTGACCAGAAGATACCTTCATCATTCGTGAGTTTCAGTCGCAGTAAAAGTGTGTCTTGGTGGTCAACAGTGGGTAGTGTGATTTGATTTGGACCGTTTGTGATGTTGGGCAAAGCTGTTTTGTGTTTCCATTGGTCAGTGAATGTCAGAGCTTCCTTGTCTCCATAGTAAAGCGTTGCCATCGGATTGTTGCCGGAGTTGCGAACCGTGAAGGAAATCGTCTGCGGCTTCCTCGGTTGGGGGGCTTCTGTGAACTCGATTGACGAGGGTGTGCTGCTCAGGTCCTTGATGTCCCGGTCGGTCAGGTAGCTGGGTCTCATTGGTTGGTGTTCAAGCTTGATGGTGGGGGGGCCAGCTGGCTTGCGAAATGTCCAGCCACCTGTTTGTAAAAAGAACCACCCATCGTCGGTCACGCCACGGTGCGTATGGGTCAAGCCGCTCGCTTGGTTGACATTGCCGGTGGCCATGCGGTCCAGCGAGTACCATTTGCCGCTTTGGTCCATGCACCAACCACGGTATCTCATGGTTCTTGAGTAGGCTCCTGTGCGTTGAATCGATGCACGGCCCGGCACTTCGACAAAGCTTCCTACCCAGAGTGACTTCAGAGGTTTACCGTTGTTGTACCTGTTGCCAATGCCGAATAGACGCCACCGTTTTTCATCGTTTGCATAGAAGTAGCTGTAGTAGGTGTCGTAAGGTGTCCCGGGTTCGACACGCAAAGCAAGTGTTTGTCGTTGACCTTGGCGGCCAGCTAATGGTTCCCAGTTGCGGATTTTGACGCCGGTTCCCTCATGGGAAAAACCGCCGAGAGTTGCTTTGCGGTTGCCGGCGGCCAGCAGGTGGGACAGTTGCTCGATGGGGGGAGCCTTTTTGCCACGACCAAATGACCACATCGAAAAGTTGAATCCTGAATTCACTTCACCATTGGCTTGCCATGTGGGGCCGTAGTAGCCAAACGGAGTTGTGATCGGACTGTAGAAAGGGAGTTCTCCCGGTACAGCATCCATCTCCATTACCCAAAGAGTGATCGGGCCATGTGGTTTTGATGATGTGAACTTGGTGTGTGCGGCAGCGGGACGCCAGCGTTTTCGTAGGACTGCGGCGTTGTTGAGGCAGGGGCCAGATAATTCAAGCGCCAAAACACGGCAGTCTGGATAAGTCTGCTTGCTGATGAGTTGAAGTGCGGTAAAACCTTCCTTGTCAGCACGCAGTCGGCCAGTGATGACTTGTGTCTTTGCTTTTTTGTTTGCGGTAATGACTGCGGATGATTGTCCCATTCGAATTTCAAATTTCGCGGAATGGTCGACTGCATCGCATAGAACTCGGAACTGGAGATCGCCCGCCTGTTCGAGAAACAGCCCCCACTCGGCAACGTCTCCGGTATCCCATTTTCCTATCGCCGAAAATGATTCGCCTTTGTTGAGGTCCGTGATATCACCTGCGTTCCGCGTCTCGTCTTTTTCTTGGGGCAGGCAAGCCAGGCCCAGCTTCGGAAAAAAACATTCATTGGCCGTAAGCACCAACGTTCCGTCTTGGGTTCGCTGCGCCATGTAAAGCTGGTCGTCTCGCTCCGGAACCTCGATCCAGCTCAGAGGAGAAGCCTGTTGGCCAGTATCGGAGGCAGTTGCCTCGTCTGCGGTGTGTTGTGCCCATGAGTTGGCTGCAACCGGGAAGCCGAGAATCAAGGGTATGGCCACGAGCATGTTTGGTAGGGCGAAGCGGTTTAATGAATCCATGTTGAGGCAATTCCTGGGTGCGGTATCGTGAAGGCGATGGCGATCGTGGGGGCATGGAAAAGATTTTAATTACCCAGCCAACGGCAGGCGTTTCGCAGCACCTGAATCATCTCGGGTTGCTTGTACACCGGGTAGGTTTCGTGCCCGGGGCGGAAATAGAACACTTTGCCTTTACCAATGTTCCAGATCATGCCACTGCGGAAACGTTCGCCTTTGGTCCATGTCTCTTCAAAGATGACTTCATCCGGTTGTGGGACATGGAACGGTTCATTGTACATCTCTGTTTTGGGAACCTGAAAAGTACGGGGCAAGCCTTCGCTGATCGGGTGGTTGGGTGATTGCACGGTGAGCAGCCCGGGAGCTCCGTCAGGTCGATAGTCAGGGAAACAGCACCAAGGCAAGTGCACGATGGCTTGGAATTGGTTCA
>Ga0315321_10001392_pt1 | contig 18543 bp, 15 predicted proteins | sample M180m21515metaG_FD_203464 | JGI IMG/M metagenome (GOLD analysis project Ga0315321, IMG submission 203464) | Ammonia-oxidizing marine archaeal communities from Monterey Bay, California, United States - M1 80m 21515 | ecosystem: Environmental > Aquatic > Marine > Intertidal zone | place: USA... | reverse complement strand
CAGCGGCGAAGAATGTCGTCGAAGCGTTTGTTGCGCTGGGAACTGCGCTCGCTGCCGACGATCTGCCGGGCTCCAAGGGGGCCGCGCAGGCGTTTTCCGAGACGCTCTCAGCGGATGGGCCCGCGCTTACTGGCGATGCAGAGATCGTGGGCAAGCTGAGTGCGCTGTCGCGTCGGATGGTGGGTCACAGCGACCTCGCCGATATCCGGGAAGACTTCCTCGACGCCTCGACTGAGGTGATGGCGCTCGCACGCGTCCACACCGCCGCCACCGGCACCCCCTACGCAGTGGCCTTCTGCCCCATGAAGCCCGGCCGATGGCTCCAGACAGCGCCCCCCCTCGCAAACCCCTACTACGGCTCCCAGATGCTGCGCTGTGGCACCTTCGAGAGCCTGTCACCTGCGCAGTGACCGGGGAGGTTGGAGGGACCGGCCCAGGCCGGCGCGCGATACTCAGGGTTGGCTGCGCCGAGTGGGTCCCCATTCGGCCGAGGCTCCTGGGAGACCCCATTGCGCGACGCCTATATTCTTGACATCTCGGTCCGGACTGCGCTTGAGGACGATGCCGTCGTTTATGCGGCGCGAGATCTGGCTGCGCTCATGGACGGCTCGCAGGTGGGTCGGGAGCGGCTCACCCATGTGGCAGTGTCCAGCGACGTCGGGCCTGTGGCGCGGGTGGTGGGGCTGACCTCTGGCCTGTCGTCCGGGATCGCGGCGCTCGATGTGGGCGGTCCGGGTGGATCTGGCCTCGCTGCCCTTGGCGATGCGGCCCGCGCGGTGACCAGTGGCTTCGAAGCTGTCGCCGCAGCGGTGGCGATCGGTGGCCGACCCGATGAGCAGGTCGCGCATCCGCCGTGGCTGTCGTCGCTCGACGAGAGGTGGTCGCAGGTGACCGCAGAGCAGTCCCAGAGCTGGGCGCTTCAGCGGGCGGGTCTCGACCGAAAGACCGTGCTCGACCAAGTGAAGGCCCGACGGGCGGTGTGGGCGAAGACGGGCAAGCCCCTGGCGCGGATGGGCGCACTCGATGGCATTCCGTCCGCGATCGGCGATTCAGGTGTAGGGACCGCTTTGCTGGCCGGACACCGTGAGATTCGTGAGCATGGCTGGAAGACTCGTGCGCGCATCACCAGTGTGGTTCGCATCGGTGTCGACCCCACTCTGGGCCTGGCCGCTGCAGGACAGGCCGCGGAGGCCGCGCTCCATCGACTGCAGCTTCGCGCCGACGAGATGAGCCATGTGCAGGTCGATGCCCGCTCTGCGGTCACCCCCGCGCTGGTGGGCCGTGCCCTGTCTCTTGGGCCCGACCGCATCAACGCTCATGGCGATTCGCTGTGTGGAGGCCACGCGGGCGGTGCGGGAGGCATGGCGGATCTAGTGCGCTTGCTCGATGCCCTCGAAGCCAACGATCGGCGGTTCGGCATGGTTGTGGGGATCGAGCCATTGGGCGTGGCCACCGCGATCGTGGTCGATCGACAATTCTACATCTGACCCGCTGACACGTCTGCTGGTGGATGTGGCTCTTGCCGGCTCGGCCTCCCTGGAGTGCTCTCGATGTCCGACGCTCACGCGCCGCTGACCTACGCCCTCGGTGACCCTGGCGCTTTGCCGTTTCTGGGCCACTTTCGGGTGGAGGTGCGGGGACCGGGATCGGTGCTGCGGGTGGCCGGGCGTGTGGCTGCCGACGCGGATGTGGTGGAGGCCCATCAGGCAGCGGCGGAGGTCGAGCGGGCAGTGCGCAGCGTGGTCGGAGCTTCGACGGACGCGGGCAGCCGCCACGCCTTGCTGCGAGCGCTCTGGCAGACCCTTCAACCGGGAAAAGTGCTGGAGCGGGATGCCGTTGACCTCGGGCTGGTCGCCATTGCTGCTGACCGAGAGGGTGTGAGCCTGTCGGGTGTGGGGCTGACCGGGGCTTGGTATGCCCTGGCCGGTCGTGCGCCGCGTCCACTTGTGCCGCCCGACCATCCGCTGCTGGCCAGCGCCTTGGGCGTTCCGGCCTCGCTGCCGGGTGCGATGACGTTGCCCATGGTCCCCAACCTGTTGGTGGTGGAGGTGCGCCATCCGTCGTGTTCGCCGGTGGGCCTTCCATCGGGAGATCTGCGGGCGGCATGTGGGGTGCGGGGATGACCCGTCCAGCCGGGACCTTGCCCGACCTGTGGTTTTCTGAAGTGGATCCTCGGAAGGACATCGAGGCCATCCGCGCTGCGCTGATTGCTCGGGTCGAGGCTGGCGTCGACTCCGAGTCTGTGGTGCGAGCTCTGGCCGCCCGCAACCGCCTCGCACTCGCGGAGCTGTTCATCGGTCCGCGGGCGGACTCCTCCCCGGAGATGCTGGCACTCGCGCTGGCAGTCGCCGATGAGCTGGAGCGTGCCCTTGCGGCCGGCTCGCTGTACCGAAGGCTGGCGGACCTCGCGGGTCCCAATGCCGAGAAGGTGCTGATGCGAGCCATCGAGCGTCATCCAAGCGCCGGCTGGTTGGTGCCCTTGTCGTCGCGGATCGAAGGCCGCGAGATGGGCTGGATCCACCTCATGGCGGTGTGCGAGCGGGCTTCATTTCTGGACACTTGCGTGGCCTATGCGATCGCTGGTTCTCGACGCGGGCTCCTGCGGGTGGCGGTGGCGACTCGGCGAATCGAGCCTCTGGCTGCGTTGGCGCGCGCAGCGGACGAGCGGGCCCTCATTCTCGCCACGGCCTACCTGCTTCAGGACGACGACCCCCCTCCCGTGGGCGCTTGGCTCGCCTCCGTCTGGGGACCCGACCCCACCTCGGTGTTGGTCGGGGCTTTGTCGCTGCTTCACGCTCGGGCGCCGGAGCGCGTGCCATTGCTGCTTGAGCAGTGCTGGCGATGGCCGCGCGTGTCGACGGCTGCACGAGGTCTTGTCGATGGTCGACCTGACCCCACGGCGGGCTAAGGGAGGCGCGCCATGCCCGAATCCTCCATCTGCCGTCTCTGTGCCGGTGCCTGCGGGGTGCTCGTTCACTCCGAAGGTGGCCAGCTCTCCCAAATCGTGCCCGACTCTGCCGACCCTGTGTCGGGAGGGAGGCCCTGTGATGTGCTTGCGAAGGTCCCGGGTGCGCTCGCGCATCCCGATCGCATTGTGCAACCGCTGCGAAGGGTGGGAGACGGCTGGCAAGAGTCGTCCTGGGCCGACGCTCTGGCCGACATATCTACACGCTTGAGTGAGGTGCGACGGTCGGCTGGACCGTCCGCCATTGGGCTCCATCTGGGGGGCGACCGCTGGTCTCGCAGTCGGGAAACCGCACGCTCGCTGGCCTTTGGTGTGGCCCTTGGTACCCCCCACATCTTCAGCGATTCACAGGCCACCAGCGGCTCACTGCTGCGGTGCACAGAAGCGATGCTCGGTCACCCCGCGGTCCTGCTCAGCGACTTGTCGCGGGCCCACTATGTGGTGGTCTTCGATGGTGGACAGGTCGACACGGGCTGGGGCGCGCATCGTCGCGGTCGCAGCTACTCCGATGCGCTCGCTCACAGCAAGGGCACCAAGGGCACCAAAGTAGTGGTGGTCGGCCCACGGCGCACCAAGCTTGCCGACGACGCTCACCAGTATGTGGCGATTCGGCCCGGTACCGAGGCGTTCTTCCTGCTCGGCATGCTGTCGGCCGCGGTGAAGGGCGGCTGGTGTGATGCACAGTTCATTCGCGACTACACCGACAACTTCTCGCTTCTGCCTGAGCTGCTTGCCGCGTGGCCGGTGGAGCGCTGTGCGGGTGTTTGCGATGTGCCTGCTGCTGAGATCTCCGGTGTGGCGCTGAAGTTTGGTCGGGCTGCGATGGCGGTGGCCCATCTTGATGAGCGGCTCACTCACTCGTCCCACGGCTCCCTGGCGGTGTGGGCTGGGCTTGCGCTCCACACGGTCACGGCCAACACGCTTCGTCCGGGCGGCCTCTACGACTATGCCGCCCCGATTGACCTTCACCATCCGTTGGCCTTCCTGCCGTCTCGGGGGGCTCCCAAGACCGCCTCGGGGCATCCGCTGGTCGGGCTCCAGGCGTCGGGCGAGCTCCTGAGCGACCATGTGGGTAGTGCGGTCCAGGCTCTTGTGGTGGTGGACGGCGACCCTCTGGGCAACTCCTCGGCACCTGATGAGCTGGCGTCTGGTTTCCAGAATGCCGAGCTGGTGGTCGTCTTTGCGCGCGCGCACAACCTCACCACGGCCTGTGCAGACTGGGTGTTGCCTCTGACCCACCCCTTCGAGGAAGAAGAATTGGAGCTGCTCGGGTCCACGTCCCTTCCGGAGCCGATGGTTCGCCGGGTGCGGCGGGCGGTGACGGCGCCCGAGGGCTGTCGGCCAGCTGAGGCGGTTCTTGCGGAGCTGGCCGGGCGCCTCAAGCCTGGCGTCCGGGGCGGCGCGTATGGCCTCCACCTCGCTCTTGTGGCCCGTGGGCTCACATCGGCCTCCCTGGAGAGCTGGGAAGGGCGCGCGCTTGAGTGGGGGGCCGATCTCGACGCAGACGCTCTATCCTCACCGCCCCACCGCCACGAGTACGGCATGGCCGATCGCTCGTTGTGGCGGGTGAGCCACGACAATGGGCGCATCGATGTGGCCCCGGATGGGGTCCGACCGCTGCTCGATGCCGCGCAGGTCTTCGACGCTGTTGCAGAGCGGCCCCACTGGCTGCGGGCCTCCGTGCCGCGAGCCCGCGTGATCGACGATGAGCACGGCGCAGACCGTCACGGTGTGGTCTACATCCATCCTGACCTAGGGGTGGCGGACGGGGTGCTGGCCCGGCTCTCCACAGCTGCGGGTGCGCTGGATGTGCGGGTGCGCCACGACCTTCGGCTGCGGGCAGATGTGGTGGACCTTCCGCGTGGTGTGCGTGGCGCGGGCGGCCTGGTTCCTGCTGCCCCCCGCGACCCATGGACCGGCATGGGATGCTGGGACGGCCTTCCATGCGCTCTCCAGCCGATCTGAGTGCCGCGACCGACGCCGGTGTGGAACAGAGACCTCCCCTCGGGGGCGCGGGTGGAATAGCCTCGGGCGTCGGGCGAGCCGAGTGCAGGCGCACATGCCCGGGGAGAACTGCCCGTGGATGCTTTGTGGATGACGATTCGCTGCCTGGGAGCACTGTCGCTGGCGGTGGGCCTAGCGGGCTGCCCGGTCACTCCTGAGGTGCAGACGGGCCCCGGCGCGCAGCAAGGCGGTCCCGGCGGGGGGAGCGGTCCCGGCGGGGGTGGTCCCGGCGGGGGTGGTCCCGGCGGGGGTGGTCCCGGCGGGGGTGGCCTGGAGGGCGGTCCGGGTGAGTTTGTGCTCAATCTCGACGACATGAAGGGTCGACTCTCCCAGGCTGAGATCAAGGCAGGCGACCATGCCGTCGTCAGCGGCAGCTTCGATGGCGCGTGTACCGGCCGACTCCGCATCGATGTCATCGACCGCACCCCGGGGAGTGCCCCGCGCGGTCCGCTGAGTGTGGCCAATCCGCCGGCCGCAGAGACCTTTGAAGTGGTGGTGCCCACGGGAACCTCGGTGGCCCTCAGCGCGCTTTGCGACAACGACGACGACGGGATGATCAAGGGCGGCGGCATCGATCTGGCCAGTCCAGGCGTCGATGTTGGCGAGGTCACCGAGGACGTCGAGGGCGTGAAGCTGGTGCTCAGTGAGGCCGGTCCCAAGGGTGAAAACATGGCGGGTCCGCCTCCGGGTGGCGAGAAGGGCCCTCCCCCTGGTGGTGGTGGCGAGAAGGGTCCTCCCCCTGGTGGGGGTGGCGGTCCTCCCCCTGGTGGGGGTGGCGGTCCTCCCCCTGGTGGTGGTGGCGAGAAGGGTCCTCCCCCTGGTGGTGGTGGCGAGAAGGGTCCTCCCCCTGGTGGGGCCGGCGGTCCTCCCCCTGGTGGTGGTGGCGAGAAGGGCCCTCCCCCTGGTGGGGCCGGCGGTCCTCCCTTGGATGGAAGTCCACCCCCCCCTCAGGAGTAGGGCTCTCCGGGCTTCCACCTCTTTCGATGCTCCGCGGAGCTTGGAGTCTGTATGCGTGTGCGCGTTCCCCGAGACTGCGCGACTCTCGCGGATGCCCTGGCGACAGGTGCGGACCGCATCGTGCTGCAGGGCGTTGTAGAGCTGCCGGCCGGCGGCGCGGGAGCGATTGTCGACCGGCCCGTGCAGATCACGGGTGGCACCCTTCGTGGACAGGGTGGCTGGGCATTGCTCATCGGTGCCGATGTCGTGCTGGCCGATACTCGAATCGAAAACCCCGATGGGCACGGTGTTCGCATTGTGGCCGGGGCACCAACGCTGTCGAATGTGGAGCTGTCGGTCGGAGGCGTCGCGGGGGTCTGTGAAGGCACGAGTCGTCCCGTGCTCCGACGGGTGGTGGTCACCGATGCCGAAAACGGCTGGCTGCTGCGCGAGGACAGTGCGCCCGATGGCGACGAGCTCGCGGTCAAGGCGACGGGCAGTGCGCTGGTGGTCACCGATCGGGCCGCTGGACATCTCGCACGGGTGGCGCTGGTGTCCGGCGACACGTTCGCCTGCGTTGAGGGCCGGGGCCAGGCCACCACCCAACTGGCGGGGCTGACCGTGCTGTCGGCAGGGTGTGGGGCGCTGCACTTCTTCGAGGACTGTGCGGTCACTGTGGATGGGGGCCACATCCAAGAGTCGGGCACCTCTGGCACACGCTTTCCTGCGGTGGAAACCCGCGAACGCGCCGCGCCTACGCTCCGGGACCTGCGGGTTGACAACAGTGGTGGTCGCGGCTTCTTCGTGCACGGAGAGGCGCGCCCGGTGCTGCGCTCGGTGGCTGTGTCGGGCTGCGGTGGTGCGGGAATGGAGGTTCAAGGCGGCGTGGTGCTCGACGTCTCGGGCCTGTCGGTCTCGGAGGCTGCAGGGGCGGGTGTGGTGGTGCGGGGAGAAGTCACGGGTCGGCTCGACGAGCTACGCACCGACCGCACCTCGAATGCAGGGCTTGCCATTGGCGGCAGTGCCCGGCTTCAGGTCGATGGGGTCGAAGTGCGGGATGCCGAAGGCATCGGCATGCGGGTCGCAGGCACCGCTCGAGCGACTGTGCGGAAGCTCAACATCGAGCTGCTCGGCGGACTGGGCGTGCAGGTCCACGAGAGCAGCGCACTCACCCTCGTCGAGCCCAGCATTCGGTTGGGACGCTTCGATGGGGTGCATGTGAGCGACACTGCTCGCCTCATCCTGCGTGGCGGTCGGGTCGGCGACCACTATGGACGCGGGGTGGTGGCATCCGATCGAAGCCGAGTGCGAATCGAGCGCACCCAGCTGAGTGGCAATGGTGGCTGGCAGCTGCTCGCCCAGGATGCCGCGGAAGTGCGTCTGGTGGACTGCGTGCCAGACGGTGCGACTAAGTGCCAGGATGAGGCCACCCTTCTCGAGGGAGCGGCGTCCGCTGGCAGCGCAACGTAGGCGTCAGCCGACCGTGGGTTCCTCAAGCAGGAGGTCGTCCTCATCTGTCAGCTCAAGATCTTCGAGCTCGGGATCCGGGTCGTGCCAGCGGGTGCCGGGGAGCACGGGCATGCCTTCGAATGGGCGGGACTCGACCAACATCGCGCGGGGAGCGGTCATCGCGTGGATGAGCTCCAGCCCACCGGGAACGCCGTTGCTGGACCGGCCCAGACCCACGGTGGGAAGCCGCAGTGAGGCGCCGATGGTGCCCCGGTTGATGTTGAGCGCGCCGGTTCGGAGGCGGTCGGCGAGCTCGCTGAGAATGGGGCTGTCGAAGCGCGTGAACACGCTGGTGGCAAGGCGGTAGGCGGTCTGGTTGTGGAGCGCGGCGGCTTCTTGCCAGTTGGCGACCTTGTAGACGAGCAGCATGGGCCCGGGAGGTGGCTCGTTGAGGAACGGATGGCCGTTGTCCCACTGCACTTGGATAATTGCGGGCCGGGTGTAGAAGCCGCGGTACTTCGACGGCGCGGCGGTGGGCTCGATGAGGGTCTCGTGACCGCGGGAAGCCAGCACACGGCCATAGCGGCGGTAGCGCGCCCGGAGGTTCTCGCTGATGACCGGGCCCATGAACACGTTGTCGTCGAAGCCGTAGCCAACCTCGATGCGTTGGGTGCGGTGGACGAGCAGCTCGATGAAGCGGTCGTAGATGGCCTCGCTGACGATCACCCTGCCGGTGGAGTTGTGACGCTGGCCGCCGGTGAGGAAGGCGCCGACCATCACTTCGTAGACCGCGCGGTCGAGCTCGGCGTCGTCGAGCACGATGGCGGTGCCCTTGCCGCCGGTCTGGAGGACCACGGGGAGGTTGGGACGCTCCTTCAGCTGCGCGCGAAGGGTGGCAGCGGTGGCGTAGCTGCCGGTGAACACGAGGGCGTCGACGCCCGGATGCAGCACCATGCGCTGACCGACAACGGCACCGGGGCCTTGGACCATGTGGAACACGCCGCGGGGCAGCTTGCAGCGATCCCACATCTCGGCGACGGCCTGGCCCACGCCGGGCGTGAACTTGCTGGGCTTGGTGACGACCGCGTTGCCGGTGAGGATGGCTGCAGCGGTGTGGGTGGCCGGCAGCAAAACCGGGAAGTTGTATGGCGTGAGTGTGGCGATCACGCCGCGTGGCAAGCGATCGCTGCGGGCGCCGATCTCTTCGATGACCCGAGGCCGCAGCAGCTGCACTCCTTCGTCGAGGAAGAGGTCGATGGCGCGGACGGCGGCGCGGAGCTCCTGGCGCGCTTCCCAGATCGGCTTGCCGGTCTCACGGGTGACGAGGCGGGACAAGCGTTCCTGGTTGCGGTTGAGATTCTCTCGGAATCGGCTGACTACCGCGTGGCGATCGGCCAGGGAGGTGCGGCGCCAGGTGGGCGCGCCCATCTGGGCGTAGTCGATCGCTTCGTCGACGCTGGCTTCGGAGAAGGGGAAACGACCGAGGACGTCGCTTCGATCGCCCGGGTTCACCCCGTTGATGTAGCCGGTGACCCGCTCAGGCTTGAGGAAGGACCCGAAGACATAGTCGCCCTTCCGAACGATCCGATCTCGCGTGTCGTCCACTGGTCTTCCCGTGTGTTCGTCGGCTTGCCTGGGGGAGGTCCCAGGGGCTCGGAAGTGGCCGGGGGGTCGGCAGTACTCCCGAATGCGCACGCGTGCGCGCGGCCAGCGAGTATAGCCCATCGGTCCTCACCAGACCGCCGCCCGTCAGGCCATGGCCGGCAGCGTGTGGAACCAATAGAGCGGCTGTCCTCAGGGACTCTGTCGTCCCTCCCATCATCTTTGGGGATCCGCGTGCACAATGTCTACGACAGCATCCTGGACACCATCGGCGATACGCCGCTCGTCAAGCTCAATCGCGTCACACGGGGCCTGCAGGGCACCCTCTACGCCAAGGTGGAGTTCGGCAACCCCGCTGGGTCGGTGAAGGACCGCATCGCGCTGCACATCATCGAAGAAGCCGAGCGTCGCGGCGAGATTCAGCCGGGTGCCACCATCATCGAAGGCACCTCTGGCAACACAGGTGCGGGCTTGGCTATGGTGGCCGCTCTCAAGGGCTACAAGACCATCTTCGTGCTTCCCGACAAGCAGTCCGAGGAAAAGCGGGCGGCGTTGCGGGCCTGGGGCGCGCGCGTGGTCGTCACCCCCACCAACGTCGAGCCCGAAGACTCTCGCTCTTACTACTCGGTGGCCAAGCGGCTGGTCGAAGAGACCCCCAACGCTTTCTACGCCAATCAGTACTACAACCCGGACAACCCGGCTGCTCACTACCAGTCCACTGGGCCTGAGCTCTACAATCAGATCGACGGCAAGATCGACGTCTTCATCGCGGGCATGGGCACTGGCGGCACCATCACGGGCGTGGGCCAGTACCTCAAGGAGCAGAACTCCAACATCCAAGTGGTCGGCGTCGACCCTGTCGGCTCGCTCTACTACGACTACTTTCACACCGGTCAGCTCACCCAGCCCCACACCTACGTGATCGAGGGCATCGGCGAAGACTTCCTGCCGAGCACCATGGACTTCCAGTTCGTCGACGACGTCGTGCGCGTCAACGACCGCGAGTGCTTCCAGATGACCCGCCGCCTCGTGCGCGAAGAGGGCATCTACGCTGGCGGCTCCTGTGGTGCGGCCGTCGCGGGGGCGCTCAAGTACCTCAAGCGCCACGATCGGCCCGGTCTCACTTCGGTGGTGCTGCTTCCCGACAACTCCGGGAAGTATCTATCGAAGATCTTCAACGATAGCTGGATGCGCGAGAACGGCTTCCTGGAGCCCGAGACCCGCTTCGGCACCGTCGCCGACCTGTGCTCTGGCCGTTCCGAGCGCCAGCTCGTCACCATCGCCGCCGAAGCGCGCGTCACTGAGGCTGTCGGAGTGCTCAAGCTCCATGGCATCAGCCAGGTTCCGGTTGTCGAAGATGGCCGACTGCGCGGTGTTCTCTTCGAAAAGCGCGTGCTTGAGAAGGCGCTCGAAGGCGGTCCCGGCACCAGCACCGTGGGCGATCTTGTCGACGCGTCCTACTGCACTGTCGATCGTGAGACCGAGATCGCGGTGCTCACCGAGTTGTTCCGGCGCTTCAAGGTGGCGGTGGTCCTCGACGACGAAAAGCGTCCGGTCGACATCATCACGCGCATCGACCTCATCGACTACATCTCGCGCACCGCCAACGGGCTGTCCTGAGCCTCTCATCCAAACAGGGAGCCTCCCGTGGCCCGCTTTGATGACCCCAATGAGCTTGCCGCCCTCGGCATCGGAACCCGCGCCATCCACGCTGGACAGGAGCCCGAGCCTGTCACCGGTGCGGTAATGACGCCCGTCTTCCAGACCTCCACCTACGCCCAGCCCAAGCCGGCGGAGTGGCCCTGGGAGTACAGCCGCACCCACAACCCCACGCGCAATGCCTTGCAGGCCTGCATCGCCAGCCTTGAGAGCGGTAGGCACGGTGTGAGCTTCTCGTCGGGCATGGCGGCCATCGACACCGCCATCCGTCTGCTGCCCCCCGGCTCGCATGTGCTGTGTGGCGACGACGTCTATGGCGGCACCTACCGCTTGTTCACGAAGTGCTGGGCGCCGCTTGGCTACCGCTTCACCTTCATGGACACCACCAACCCTGAGCTCGTGGTGCCCGACGACGTCGATATGGTGTGGGTCGAGTCGCCCACCAATCCGCTGCTCAAGGTCACCGACATCGCCGCGCTTGTGCAAAAGGCTCATGCGGTCGGTGCCATCGTGGTGGTTGACAACACCTTCGCCACGCCGATCTTCCAGCGTCCGCTCGAGCTCGGCGCCGACGTCGTGGTCCACTCCACCACGAAGTACATCAACGGCCACAGCGACGTTGTAGGAGGTGTTCTCGTTACTTCCGACGATGCGCTCCACGACAAGATGTGCTTCCTCCAGAACTCCGTGGGCGCCGTGCCCGGTCCGTGGGACTGCTTCCTGCAGCTGCGTGGGCTCAAGACCCTCCATCTCCGGATGGAGCGTCACCAGGCCAGCGCGCAGGAACTCTCCGCCTGGCTCGCCGAGCGGGACGACGTGGACAAGGTTCACTACCCGGGCTTCTCGGGCATGGTGAGCTTCGTGCTCAAGGGCGACATCAAGGCCGCTTCGCGCTTCGTGCAGGCCACCCGGGTGTTTACGCTCGCCGAGAGTCTCGGCGGGGTCGAGAGCCTCATCGAGCTGCCGGCGATCATGACCCACGCCAGCGTGCCCCCCGAGGTGCGGGCCGAGATTGGCTTGCCCGACGGCCTGATTCGCCTAAGCATCGGTGTGGAGAACCTCGCCGACCTCAAAGCCGACCTGGAGCATGCCTTCGCGGCCGCAGCCAACGGCTGATGTCGACCTACTGAGCAGACCTCGCTGTCACCCTGGAGGGCCAAGCCCGTGCGCGTCGCCTACATCGTGGGGGCGCCCGGTGTGCCTGTTCAGGGCCCGTCGGGGTGTAGCGCGCATGTACGGGCCGTGACCCATGCGCTGTCGGAGCTGGCGGACACCCGCCTCTATGCGGCGTGTGAGACCGACCGGCGCGGCCGCTTTGGACGTCCCACGCCGGCTTGGATCGGAGGCACACCTGGCTGGCCGTCGTGGCTGAGCCCGTACCGCGAGATGCGAGAAGTGTGGGCTGGTCGACGTATTGCGCGGCGCGTGGTGGAGGACGGGCTGGGCGGTTGGATGCCCGATGTCTTGCTGGAGCGCCACTCGGTGTTCTGCGATGCGGGCTGGCGAGCGTCCGAGCGCCTGGAGCGGCCGTGGGTGCTAGAGGTCAACGCACCACTGGTGCAGGAACGCGCCCGCTTTGAGGAGGTCCGTCAGCCGCGGTGGGCCCGTCGCTGGGAGCGGTCGGTGCTTCGGGCGGCACCGGCGATAGCGGCGGTCTCGCGCTGGCTGGTGGACTGGCTGCGAAACGAGGTGGGCTGTCGGCGTGTGAAGTGGGTGCCCAACGGGGTCGCGCCATTTGTGGGGGACCGCGCTCGCGGACGGCGGATGCTCGGTCTCGACGGAGATGAGCCGGCCATCGGCTTTGTGGGCAGCTTCAAGCCTTGGCATGGTCACGACCGGCTCGCTGTGGTGGCCCGCGAGCTCGACGCCAAGCTGGTGCTGGTGGGCAAGCGACCGGAGGCCGTGGAAGGACTGTCCCCAGATCGGGTGGTGCTGCCGGGTCACTTGCACGGCCAACCGCTTGCCGACGCCGTTGCGGCCCTCGATGTGGGACTCGCGCCCTATCCGTCCGACGCCCCCCCCTGGTTCTGTCCCCTCAAGGTCTTCGACTACCGTGCACAGGGCGTTCCGGTCGTCACCACCCAGGTGGGCGATGCGCCGGTGCTCGTGAAGGGTGGAGGGACTGCGGTGCCGCCGGACGACACCGATGCGATGGTGCTCGCCTGCCGCAGGTGGATTGGCCAGCGACCAGCGCCCAAGGTGAGACGGTGGTCGAGTGTGGTTCGCGAAGTGCTGGAGCTGTCGGGCCAGACCTGACGGCTATTCGTCTTCGTCCGTGGGATCGCCACTGTTGTGGGTGGCGCTTCCGACCTCGATGCTCTCGAACCAGTCGAGGAAGCGCTGCACGTCGTCGCCGCGGAAGATGGCGCCGTGCTGTGGGCACATCATGTCGATGTCGAGTCGGCGCACCCGCTTGACCCAGGCGTTTTTCGCCTCGTTGGACGGCATCCAGCGCTTGTGAAAGGCATCCATGTACTTGATGTGGGAGTCGAAGTCTTGGACGAAGAAGCCCTTGTGGTCCTCGGGGAGGAGCGCGGCGCCGATGTCGCTGCTGAAGAGTATCTTGGCTCGGGGATCGTAGACGTTGAACTGTCCCGACGAGTGGCAGTAGTGGGCTGGCACAAGCCGCAGGTCGCGGCTACCACCCAGCTTGATGTAGCCGCCTTTGTCTGGAATCGGCTGAACCGGACGACCGCCCCCGAAGTGGGGGATGAAGCTGGACCAGATCCATGACGCCATGCAGGTCAGCTCGGGCTTGAGGTCGAGCCACAGTGCGAGCGACGAGATGATGTCGGGGTCCTGGTGGCTGGCGAACAGCACATCGATGTCAGCGGGGCTGATCTCGGCGGACAGTGCACCGATGTACGATGGGAAGACCTCGATGCCACCGGGGTCGAGCAGCGCGCCGCGGTCGTTGTGTACGACCAGGTACTGATTGGTGTCGATGACGTGCTCGCCTTTGGCGGGATCACGCCCAAACACCACCCAGCGGCGCTGTCCATCGTTGAAGAGGGTTTTTCGTTTCACGCGGCTTGCTCCTTCCAGCGTGCCGGGCTGCTGCCCGATGTGGCCCGCTGGAGTCGCCGAACCTGCATGGCCAGGTGGATGACTCGATCGCGGGCTTCTTCCTCGACTGCAGCCAGTCGGTCGGCCAGCTTGCTCATGGCGCTGACAACTGCCTCGACTGCTTCACCGCGTGAGCCGAGATGGGCCCTTTCGATGCTGGCGAGGATGCAAAGGTAGCGAGTTTGCCGCACCGCGGTCCAGCGGATGCGGTCGATGTGGCCGTCGAGGCTGACGATGCGGGCTTCGAGTGCGTTGATGTGGTTGTGCTGCTGGCGTCGGACCTGCCGGATGGCGCGCTGGAGGTGGCACAAGGACTTCACGCCTGGGGTGGCCTCGGCGGCCTTCAGGCCCCTTCGCAGCAAGCGCAGCCGTCGCTCCGTCTCGCTCCAGGCGGCGACATCGCCCGCGAGGCCTGCGAACACTTGCTCTACCGCTTCAATCCGCAGGCTGAGCTCTGTGGCGGTGGCATGGAGGTCGCGTGCGACGGTCGCAAAGCTGCGCCCCCGACCGCCCAGGCGGCCGCAGGCCACGCTGGCGTTGAGGGCCAGGCGCTCGACCTCGGCGAGGAGCACGTGTATCGGAGCGAATGTGCGGTGAATACCCACCGCTCCCGCACGAATCCGGCGGGTCAGCTCTGGGCTGACGGTCTGGCTGGATCGTTTCACGACACACTCCGGCGCGAGGTGGACTCACATGAACTCGCTTCGGAACTGCCATCGGAATCTTCAGGTCGTGTGTGCGGAAACGAGTGTGGGTCGGTTCGATTTGGAATGGGTCGTGTCGGAGCTCCCCCCGAGAACGAGTCGACCCCGCCCGAAAGAGGCGAGGTCGAGGGTGGGCGGCGGACCTGGTTGGGGCAGGCCTCACCGCCAGGGTTCTGGGGGTTCTTCAGGGTCCGACTCTCCGCCGATGATCACGGGACCGCTGAGCCTCGGCGAGGTGAGCTTGATGGACGTGTCGTTCATGGTCTGTCCCGGTGTCCAGGTTGGGCTGGTCAGGAGTGACCGCCGCACAACTGGGGATACGGAATCTGGGGCGTCGGTCAAAAGGCCTCGGCGTCACCTGGGCCACAAACCCCTAAATGGGTCACCCGAACAGCGTGACCAGCTGCCTGGAACGGGCCAGCAGGCGCCCGTCCTCCGACCACACATCCGCGATCCCGTCGGCGTAGCCCCCCTCGGAGACCGTCGTGCGCTGAGCGACCTTGACCCATGCGCCTGTGGGAATCGGCTCTGAGAGGCCATCTCCGATGAAATTGACCATCCACGTGACGCTGCTTGCGCGGGTGGGGGCCGTCGCCATCGTGAGCACTGGGGCCGGCCAGGCGTCGATGAGCATGAGGAGGACCGCGGGGTCGAGTGGCACAGGGTCGTGGGGACGGCACCATCCTTCGATTACCGGGTGGTCGCCGCCCGAAAATGGGAAGTGGGACGATGCCCAGCGGTAGTCGACGTGTTGGGTGAAGGCCGGCATTGCGCCTGGGATGTAGGGCATCGCCATCAGGGCTTCGGGCTCCGCCATCTCGGGAGCCTCGGGGGCGCCGATCTCGAGCTCGGAGAACCGTGAGGAGCCAAAGGCGGCGTTGGCCATCAGCGCGAGGCGGTCCCCAGACCAGACCTCGGCCGCAGCTTGGGTCATGTGGCGACCGGTGCGCAGCAGTCGCGCGGACAGGCGAGCCGGCCCGACCGAGATGGGCGCGATGAAGTGCACGGTGATGCTGCGGAGCCATCTCGCCGGAGAGGTCGCGTCGGGGTCGGATGCCACTAGATCCTGCATTGCGCGCACACATGCGGCAGCGGGCAGCCCCCCAAACGAGGTGCGGCCTTGGGCCCAGTCTGGCGGGACCGTGAGCGTGGCCTGGCTCGGTGGGCCATCCAGTGTGAGGGCGGTCCGCAGTGGGGTCGACTGCATGGGCCGATTGAAGATGTCAGGGCGCTCGGGCATCGGGCGGAGTCCGGGAAGGGCTGGGATTCGACGACCACACTCGCTGAGCGAATTGCCACGCAGCTTCGGCGCCATCGACATCGGAGGAGGCCCGGCCCACCCGCTTGGCGGGTGCAGCTTGGCCGGCTCCGGGCCAGAGATGACCGGCGCCGTGGAGTCGGATGTGTTCGACGGGAGTGGCTTCACAGCCGCTGTTCCAGCGGGTGTGGCTGGCAGATGTCGTGTCGGTGGTGACGGTGTCCCAGCTGCGGGTGACGGCATCCGAGTCGTTGCAGCCGTTCGCCTGTCGAAGCACCTTCAGCGCGGCCTCTGTGGACACCACCTCACCTCGATCCCGCCCGACCACTCCACCGGCGTAGGGCACCAGGGGGTCGGCGTCGCCGTGGATGACGAGGGCAGAGACAGGCTTGGGCTGGCAGTCCGGTGCAAGCTTGGCAGGCAGTCCCGAGATGACGGGCGCAAAGGCGGTGATGGTGCCGCGGCCTTCGCAGATCCAGCGCCAGCCGAGCATCGCACCGTTGGATGCCCCGGTGAGCAGGATGCGGTCGGGGTCGATGGGCGTGGAGGCCTGCACCTGCGCGAGCACCGTTCCCAGCCAGGCGATGTCGTCGATGCCCTTGCTTGCGGCGGGCACCTTGTCGCTGCGTCCGTCGTTCCAGGAACGGTCGATGCCCTCGGGGTAGACCGCCACGGCGCCGTGTTTGTGGGCCAGCGCAGTCCACTTGGTGACCTTCTCGGCACGGCGCGCGTGGCTGCGGGCGCCGTGCAGGATGATCACCAGCGGCCAGCCGGCCTCGGGGGCGGCCTCGGATGGCACGAAGATGCGCGCCTGGCGGTCCCCTTCCGGGGGAACATGCACCCGGCGAGCGTGGGGGCGCGCGCACGATGCCAGGAACACAGCGATGGGGAGGACGAGGGGCCGCATGGTGGCTCCCGCATACCCGCTCGGCGTCGCATGGGTGAGCCGGGCCCCGGCTTGAGGCGGGAGAGGTAGGATGGCCCGCCGCCCGGAGACCCGGTGTCCCAGTCCCCCGATTCGACCTCCTCCGACCGTCGCCTGCCGGTGTGGGTGGTGGTTGTGGTGGTGGTGCTTGAGCTGCTCACCAGCGTGGGAGACCTGCTGTTCGGACCGTGGTCCACGATGCACTGGGAAGAGCTGTTCAACGCGCGCGCGGGCGTGCAGTTTGCGTGTGGGCACCTCGATGCGGCGGACTCGCTTCAGTACCGCACCTTCTGCGGCGGATGTACTGCAGAGGGGATGCTGGCCGCGCCCTTCTTCGCGTGGCTCGGTCCCACGGTGCTCACCTGGAAGGTGCTCATCCTGCTCTTTCACGGTGTGGTGGTGTCGGCGGGTGCCTGGCTGCTGACCACCTTGGTGTCGAGACGCGGTGCCGTGGCCTTTGTTCTGCTGTTGGCGGCCGCGCCGGGCTGGTACCGCGAGCTCATCCACACTGGTTGGGGCAATCACGCGGAGTCCACTGCATTTCCACTTCTGGCAGCGGCCATGCTCACCGCGGCGGCCTGGCGCGGCACCGCACTGCGACTCGGGTTGATTGCTGGAGCGGGAGCGGTTGCGGGCTTTGGGCTGTGGTTTGGTCAGACGAGCGCGTGGGCCCTTCCGATGCTGCTGGTGGGAGCATTGGTAGTGGGACGGCTGGGCTCGCCGATGTTCTTGGTGGGTGGTGCAGTCGGGATGCTGCCCTGGGCGGCCTACTACGAGGACAAGCCCGGGGCGACCGACGCCACGATGGACTGGTGGAGCGGGCGTCAGCTGGCGGCCCCGGACGCGATGTGGGATTGGCTGGCTGGCCCCTGGTTGCGCGGCCACATCTGGGAGCCATCAGAATACGGTGATGTGACCGGGCTGGCGACGGTCTACTGGGGGTTGTTGTGGGGACTTGCCCTGTGGGGAGCAGTCCGAATTGCGCTGCCGGTCGCAATGGGAAAGCCCCGTGCACCGCTGTTTCCAGCGTTGTTTGTGCCGGTGTCGATGGCGGTGCTGCTCGTCATCTACATGGTGCGCTACGACCTGTGGTGGAACCTGCCTGACCCCTACGTCAACGCAGCGTTCAACCTCCGATACCGCACCCCCTTGGTGCCGCTGCTGATGCTTGGAGCGGCGGCGGCGGTGGGCTGGCCGTGGCAGCGTCTTCGCTGGCGGGTGGTGTCGGTAGGGATGGTCGGCGTGGTGCTCGTCATCGGGCTCACGCTGCGCTTTTCGATGTGGGCGGAGTGGCGCGCGTCCGCGGTGGGACTTGGCGTGTACCTCCACGGTGGCTGGCCCGACAAGACCGTGCCGCTGGGCAGTCCTCCTCAACCGCTTCGACGACGACAGGGCCGTCCCACGGACATCTCTGCAGCGACGGAGTGGGTGACCGGGCACTCCGATGCATTGGTGGACTGTCGCTACGACCATGTCTACGAGCTTGGACGCCGCGTGGGGATCGGTGCGCAGGACCCCGAGCGCCACGACATCGCTGGCTTGGCTGCCCTAGGGGTGCAGGCTCTGGGGGACGACGCGCTGGAGTACCGCTTCTTTGCCGATGCGTTGGCCCGGGGACTCATGCGGGACTCCGGTGAGCAGGTGCCCCACCTCCAGCAGCGTCTGGATGAGCTGCAGGTCGTGGACGGCTTGGATGCGGCGGTCGGCGCAGGTGCAGGTCGGCGAGCCGCGCGTGCGTTTGCGCCGGAGCGAGACACCGAGCATCAAGATCGCGTGGACCCACGGGTGTGGGTGGGCGTCTGCGAAGGACGCGGCGACCATCATGCCCGTGCGGTCACTGTGGACGGGCGCTTCTGGCCCGCTGACGACGCCGTACCGCTGGAGCTGCTCCGGTCGGATGCGGGCAGCTGTGCAGGCACCGTCGCATTTGCGGAAGGACTGGCATTTGGCTGGGCGCGGATGGTGGGTTGCTCCG
>Ga0315321_10001391_pt1 | contig 18556 bp, 11 predicted proteins | sample M180m21515metaG_FD_203464 | JGI IMG/M metagenome (GOLD analysis project Ga0315321, IMG submission 203464) | Ammonia-oxidizing marine archaeal communities from Monterey Bay, California, United States - M1 80m 21515 | ecosystem: Environmental > Aquatic > Marine > Intertidal zone | place: USA... | reverse complement strand
TCCAGTGCCAGTTCCAGTGCCAGTTGGCGGTGTCGTTCCTGTAAATCTCGGAATTCCAGTGGTGGAACTGATGATGAAACCGGTAGGCAGACGAAGTGCAAAGCGGATTGGCAATTGCGGTCGGTTAACTGGAGTTCCAGAGCCTCCGCTTTGTGTTGGGTTTGTGCTAGGCTTGTTTACCCCTGTGGTGACCGGGCCGTTACCCTGACTAGTAGGGTTGGAATTTCCACCACCCCCTACTAATATTCCATTCATAACTCGAGAGGGTCGGGGTGCAGTGGACCGCCCTGATCCACCTCGGATTCCGCGCACGCTTCGGCGAGGCACCATTTGTACAAATTCTTCCTGAAATTCCATAGGCTGATCGATGCCTGAAACGAGTAGCCCCGGTTTCCAGACATCGTTAGGGATCATTTGTTTTTGGAAATACGATTTATTTGGGAACGGCGTCGCAATATGCGGCAAAACTTCAATCTTTTCGCCATTCACTACTAAGAATTGTTTCGGAGCATTGGGACGGCCGTGATGAATCGACTCAGTGGTTTTTTCCAGACTCAGTCGATACTTCCCTCCTCGTTCAGAAGCTAGACTATAGGACCGACCATCCCCCAAACGAATGGATCCAAAGATGGCATCCTCGACAATGGATAAATTTACCCGGCTTTCAGGTTCGCCCTCCACCCGACCGTAAATGATGGCCCCCTTTTTTCCATTCTCATCGTGGCGATGTACTGAAACGGGCACTACCTCACCATCAAACAAGGCAATCTGGATAGATTTTCCTTTGCCTGAAACCAAACCATCCAACGTTGATCGAGCGATCTGAATGTACTGGCTATGTTGCTCGTTTGCTCGTGGTGCAGGGGAATCCAGAACAGGGCTATTGCCCTCAAACAACTGAACCGGCTCTGAGTTCGCATCCTGAGCACCCGTTTGATCTAGGGTTGCAAAAAGCAGTACGACGAGGACCAGTGCACCTGCGAGTGCAAGTTTTATCCCGTATGTCTTTAGTAATTGCATTGACCTGTTGAAGGTAAGAATCCGAGTTCACTCATGTGTTAGATCAACTACCAGGATACTCTGAAGGATACTCGGGAGGCGTTTCGCCATCACCACCTCCGCCATCACCACCTCCGCCATCACCACCTCCGCCTTCACCACCTCCGCCTTCACCACCTCCGCCTTCAGAAGTTGGCGGTTGTGGAGCCTCTACAGCAGGTCTTGGTTCCGGTGCTGGCATACCGACTCCGATCGGTCCGCCAGGAAACGAAGGAGGCACGGGGCCAGGCCCACCACCAATACCAACCTGACCACCGCCATTATTTGGCGGCAAAGTGGGTGGCACAGGATCAACAACCAGCACTGGCGGATCAACAGGTAGCACCGGCGGATCAACAGGTCGTACTGGCGGATCAACAGGTCGTGTTACCCCACCGCTACCAGGGCGGCCCCCACCAGGACGATAATAAAGGGTTGTCTGCACGGGGGGGCGGTGTAGCAAAGTGGTCTCGCTTGTGCGTTCGGTTTGTTTGCGAAGATTTTCAGCTAACTGCCGCCGGTTGCCTTCGTGGTTGCTCTTAATAAACCCCTCGCGTTCCCATGGTTTGCGCTCGACACCTCTGGGACGATCACTGCCCCTCCCCTCGTGGCCTCGCAACCCGCCACTCTCGGCACTTTCACGTACAATTCGAATAGGAGCACGCAAAGCTAGTCGCCTTTCCACCCCGGTGGTCAGTTGATCAATTGTTTTTTCAGTAGTCCGGACAGAATTTTCCGAAAAATTGCGATTAGAATCTCGCACCACTTCCGAGACTACCTCGCGTATTAAAATCCGCAATTGGGGCATACTTACCTGAAAGTTGCGGGAGCCACCCTGGCTGCCGTGGGTAGCTCGACCGCCAAACTGTGCGTGGATGCTCTGAGGGTCCATACCCATCAAAAGTGCGGCGGAAAAAAATAAATACTTCATTTCTGTTAGTTCCTTTAATTAGGCACCAATCCCAAAACTTCGAGGGAATTTTGGCCTATTGCAACGTTATTCTATGTCTTTATCCCATGCGGGAAGTGATTACTTAGCACAAGATATGCCACTGCTCGGGAGATTAGACGATATTCCAATGATGAAAGCCGTAAAAAATCGCACCAATAAGTGTCATAATTCACATCGGCAATTTCTTGATAACCTTGATCATCCAAATAAATTCCTGTAAAAACCCATTTAAATACCCAATCGCAGTCAATTTTGGGCTGTGGCGTGGTTTTTGTCCTGATTTCTATGACTCATAATAAGAATAACGATTTAAACAGTTGGCTCAACTTAGGGGTGGATTTCAATCCCGGGTCGTCGAAGTATGGCGAAATGGTCGAGGTGATTAAGAGCAAGCTGGAAAACTTGTCGGCTCAGAACTTGGCTCCGGTGGATCAGCGAATTCAGGACTTCATGGATGAGGTGTTCGGGGAAGGGGCCCCTCAGCTGCTTGGGGAAACTTTCACGCTCGATCAACATGGGCTGGCCCGTACGATTGCGTTGCCGCACGAGGGGGAAACGTACACCAATCCAATCATCAATAGCTTCCGCGTCACCCAAGGTATCCTGCATAACCCTTCGAAGGATAAACGTACGACCAAGGGAGTGTTTCATGTGGTGGAGCATGGATTACCGATTCCCGATGATAAAAAGGCGGTGCCAGTGAATGCCGCGCGGGAGATTTTTAAGGCCGCGTTTCAGGCGCCGGATTGGCTCACGGAAATGCCGTTTGCCGCTGGATCGGATCGACCGGTGAATACGTGGCTGAGCCTGTTGTTGCGACCAGTGGTGTGCCCGGAAGTGTCGGGATTTGTGGAGGAGAAATCGCTGGAGATACGTTTCTTTGCGCCGGCTTCCATGGCGGCGAATTTAGATTTTGTGGAGAGCGTTTTTGGCAACGGAGGCGATCCGACCGATCCGACGAATGACGCCGGACTGGATGTCCGGCATTGGACTGGCCATACCGGTGGCATCTTTCTCGCCCCGCATTTGATTGAGCTAAAGAAGAAAGAGCTCGGACTGCCTCACCTCAATGAGGCCACCGAGCGCCAGGTGCGTGATGGCATGTGCTGGGAAGATCCCGATGAGCTCTACAATGACGGCGGTGCCTTTAAGCTGACTTGCCGTGATGAACAAGGTCGGGTGATCACGGTGATTGCCGATAACTATTTCGGTTACTGCAAAAAAGAGGTGAAGACGCAGATCGGGCTCTCGGCTAATCTCTTCGGGCTCTCGGAGGAAGAACATGCCGGTGGCGCGCAGGTGCACGCGAGCTACAACCTCAGCCGTACGTTTCATCCGCAACGGATTTTGCCGGATCAAAATTCTTCCTTCGCCGACAATATTGAACGTTATGGCGAATCATTCATGAAGCTGGAGGAAGGCGGCTATGCGAGTGACCGGAATTACCCGGATATTTTTTACGTTCCCGAAAGTGCAACCTTCAAGCTGCAACGGCAGGAAATCACCTGGAGCAATCCCGATGGCTCCACAGGCGAATTGCAAATCCAGCCGGGCGAAATCTACATGTTGCCCAGCGGTTACAAAGTGGAGATGCGCAAGAGCAAGCACGACGGCAAATGGCGCCTCATCGGCACCATTGGCGAAGGCTTTCTCTGCCACAAACCGTGCACGGTATCCGGCGGCGGAAAATCGGAGATTTCTAAGTCCCTGCATGACATGATCCTGAGCGGCCCCGTGTTTGTGCAGGACCTTAAGGAGGATCTCGCCCAAGCCCGATCCATCATCAGCCGCTCGTATAGCGATCGCTTTCGGCACACGGAAAAACACGAACACCGCGGCCGCACCATTCTGTCTCCACTGCGCTCTATCGGCTCAGTCATCAAACTGCTTACGCCGTCGGACACTATGTACACTGATGAGTACAACGACTGGTTGCGCTCCATTCCTTCGCATGTGAAGGAACTGGCCTTCATCATCAAGCGCGAATACCGTGAGGATTGGGGCGACGATTGGGAACGCCGGTTCACTGTGGATACTGTGGATGGCAAGCCCGGCAACGAGCTGCGCCTGAATGGAGTGAAGCTGAAAACCAATTTCCTGCGTGTCGGCTTCGACGCCGCCGAACGCTGGCGACTCTATCGTTTGCGCGAGGATTTCGAGCCGGCGATGAAAATCATTGCTGAGGATGACATCTCCGCGTCCACCGTCGCCCCCGTGCGCCACACGCCCAAGCTCGGCCCTGGCGACTGGAGCGAGTCCGCGAAGTTTGTACATAACTGCGAGTATCGACTCTTCCAACGCCCAGACGATGCCGTGATCCGCGGGTACGATACCGTGACCGAACGTGATTTTAGCGCGCCCGGTAATTTCTTTAGCAATTACGCGCCCATTCCAGTGGAGAAAATTCGTGAACAGGTAAACCAAACTCTCGAGTTTGAAACCTACACGGAGACCCTGCAGGAACTGCTCGCCGAAGCCGCCGAAGCAGAGGAAGGCTACGTGTGTTCCTCCGCCAACCCGCGCATCATCGACGGCAAACCCACTGCCAACCCGCGTTACCTGCAGATCCGGCCGGATCTCCAGCAGCAACGCAAAGTCTACGTCGCCCAAACCGGCACCCGCTTGCGGCGCGAATTGCCGGCGGAAGATTCTGTACTGTATCCCGTACGCGGCATCCTACCCGGACGCCGCAACAACGGCCCGGACCGTGAGCAAGGCATTCCACCGCTTTGCTGTTTTGCGCCGATCCATTATGTGGAATTGCCTGAGATGTTCATGGATTTCATTGCCAGCCTCACGGGCAAATCCCCCAGCACTACCGGCGCTGGGTCCGAAGGCGCCATGACCAAGGCTCCCTTTAACGCTCTCCTGCCTATTCACGATCTGAACACTGCGCTCGTCGCCTATGCCGCTACCGGCCAAGGCGCGTTTGTCACCTCCGCCGGGCGCGTTGGGCCGCACTACAAGGTGGATCACGACATCTCGCTGCTAATCCCCGAGATCTGGAGCCGTTTCCGTTTTGGCGAAAACCGTCCCGAACGCATGATCTCCCAAGGCTATCTGGAACGCTTGGAAGATTATCAACATGCAGGCCAAACCATCGCCGCCGGTCGGCTTGGCTATCGCATCACCCAGCGATTTGCCCACGAATACTTCGGTCGCATATTCCACGATCCGGATTCCGTGTTTCCCGAAGACATGCTTCGGCCCGAATTGCAGGATGCCGAACTCTACGCCGAGAGCATCACCACCATCACCGACACCCAACGACGTATTGCCAAGGCCTACTTCCGTGACGGCGCCGCCACCATTGCTTGCCCGCCCTTGCGCGCCTTGCTCGAGATCATGGCGCAGGACAACGTGGATGACACCCGCCTGCGCGATCCGGAGTTTCGCGCTCTCTTTGAGCCGGCCAACATCCTCGCCAGCGATTGGTATCAGGAACGCATCGATTCCCTCGTCGCCAGCCAACAGACCTTCTGGCAAAACCGCATCGACTACCTAGAATCCTACAACGGCCTCGGCGCCCCGGAAGAACCCCTCGCCCACGCCCGCGAACAACTCGCTATTCTGCAGGCCGAAAACGCCCGGGACCATTACCTTGGCACCCTCGGCCGCGAACGCAATTTCTACGTCGCCTCGTAAACCAATCGACCATACCAATCGTCACAATGTCCATTTACTACACAATGGCAACATCGGCATAGGGCTTGGCTGTGGGTTGATATTCAATAAAAATTAATCCGCGTTCATCTAAAAAACTCGCCCCACTGGAAAAACAATTCACACTCTCAGCCATGAGCCCTCGCGCGCTGAGCTTGCTACTGATTGCCTTGGCCGCCCCGTTTGCCGGGAGCGCCGCCCAGCCCGTTTCCTTCGACCGTCAAGTCCGCCCCATCCTCACCGCCAATTGCTACCAATGTCACGGGCCCGATGCCGAGTCGCGCAAGGGGGATTTGCGATTGGATCGCGAGACAGACGCCAAGCCGGAGCTCAAGGAAGTGCTCGCCCGGATTGCACACAGTGACCCGGAGGAGATCATGCCGCCGATCAAGAGCGGCAAGAAACTGACCGACTCCGAGATCGCCACCTTGCGCCTCTGGATCGAACAAGGTGCCAAGTGGGAACAGCATTGGTCGGTCAAACCACTCCGACGCCCGGCCACACCGAAGCTGCCTTCGCCGCAGGCGGATTGGGCTCGCGGGCCGATTGATTTGTTTATCCGCGCCAAACAATCGGAGATGGGCGTGGCGCCCTCGGCGGAGGCGGATCACCGCACGTTGATCCGGCGCATGACCTTTGACCTCACCGGCCTGCCGCCCACGCCGGCGGAGATTGCGGCTTTTGAAAAGGCGGCGAAAACCAATCGCGATCAGGCCATCGCCGCGCTGGCCGATCGACTGCTCGCCAGCCCGCGCTACGGCGAACGCTGGGGGCGCCACTGGCTCGATGTGGTGAAGTACGCCGACACGTGCGGGTACGACAAGGACAAGCTCCGGCCCAACGCCTGGCCTTATCGCGATTACGTTATTCGTTCGTTCAACGAAAATAAATCGTACGCGCGGTTCGTCCAGGAACAGATTGCCGGCGATGCGCTCTTCCCCGGCACGGCCGACGGCATCCTTGGGCTTGGCTTCATTGCCGCCGGCCCGTGGGATTTCATCGGGCACGTTGAGGTTCCGGAAACCAAGATCGACGGCCGCATCGCGCGCCACATTGATCGCGATGAAATGGTGAGCAACACGCTCAACACTTTCACCAGTGCCACCATCCAATGTGCGCGCTGCCACGATCACAAATTCGATCCGTACACGCAGAAGCATTATTACAGCCTGCAATCCGTCTTTGCAGCTATGGATCGAGCCAACCGCCCGTACAACACGTCGCCGGAGTTGGATAAAAAGAAAGCCGACCTTAGCGCCCATATCGCAGAGTTGAATAAGCGACTCGCCGCCATGGATGCCGAAATGAAAAAGGCCGGCGGCGAGACGATGAAAACGCTGGATCAAAAGATCGCTACCCTCACGCCCAAGACGAAACTGCAGCGCAAACGGCCCGAGTATGGCTATCACAGCACCATCGTGAAGAATCCACGCACCGCCAAATGGGTGCAGATTGATCTCGGCGCGGCCAGCGATTTGCGCCGTCTTGTCCTGCGCGCGTGCCACGATGAATACGCCGGCATCGGTGGCGGATTTGGATTCCCCGTACGCTTCAAGGTGGAAGGCGCGGCGACCGCGGAGTTCAAACAACTCATCACGCTCGTCGATCAAACACAGGCTGATTTTCCGAACCCAAATATTGCTCCGGTTGGCTTTGATGTAAAAGCCAATGTGCGCTTTGTGCGCGTGACCGCCACGATCTTGGCCGAGCGCAAAAACGATTTCATGTTCGCCTTAGCCGAACTGGAAGCCTTGAACGCCGACGGCAAAAACCTCGCACAAAGCGCCACGGTGACTGCACTCGATTCCATTCAAGCGCCCACCCGCTGGCGGCGCGCCAATCTCACCGACGGTCATTTTCCCATCGCCGGCGATGCCACCGCCATTGCCGCACTGCAAGCCGCCCAACGCGAACGCGCCGCCCTAAACGCCAAGCTGCAAACACCTGAACGCCAAGCCAAGCGCGCGCAGTTGCAAAAGCAACGCACCGAAGCCGAAGCGGCCCTAAAAAAAATCCCGGCCGGGCAAATGGTGTACGCCGCCGCTACGCAGTTTAAACCGCAGGGCAATTTCAAGCCCACCGGCGGCAAGCCGCGCGCCATCAAGGTGCTGCATCGCGGCAACATTCTCCAGCCACGCGAAGACGTAAGTCCCGGCACACTGCCGATTTTTGAGAAGGAGAATTTTGAATTCAATCTGACCATCGAGCACTCCGAAAGCGCCCGTCGCGCCGCGCTCGCCAAATGGATCACGCGCGCCGACAACCCGCTCACCTGGCGTAGCATTGTCAACCGCATTTGGCTCTGGCACTTCGGGCAGGGCATCGTGGAGACGCCCAACGACTTCGGCCGCATGGGCCTGCCGCCAAGCCATCCCGAGCTGCTCGATTGGTTGGCCGTGGAGTTCCGCGATTCCGGAGGCAACTTCAAGCACCTACACAAATTGATCGTGACCAGCAGCGCCTATCGGCAGACGTCATCGCCCAATCCGGATTTTGAAAAAATCGACGCCAATAACCGCACGCTCTGGCGGATGAACCGGCGGCGCCTGGAAGCTGAAGAACTCCGCGATGCCATCCTCACCACCAGCGGCGCGCTCAACGAGACACTTGGCGGTCCCGGCTTTTATTTATTTGTGCTCGAGAAGACCACCCACTCGCCGCACTACGAATACTACAAATTTGATCCCGCCGACCCCAAGAGCCACCGCCGCTCCGTGTACCGGTTTATCGTCCGTTCTCAGCCCGACCCTTTCATGACCACACTCGACTGCGCCGACTCCAGCCAAAGCACCCCCAAGCGCGATGAAACCCTCACCGCCCTTCAGGCCCTCAGCCTGTTGAACAACAAATTCACCCTCCATATGGCCGGCCAATTTGCCGAGCGGATCAAGAAGGAATCAAAAACTCTGAAAGGCCAAATCCGGCGCGCCCATCAACTCACAACCGGCCGCCCGCCCACCGCCAAGGAAATGACCGCCCTTCACACCTACGCCCAAACCCACGGCCTCCAGAACCTTTGCCGCGTGCTGTTCAATCTTAGCGAGTTTACATACGTGGATTAAACGCACCTCTCGCTGTTAGCCTCGGTAATACCGAAGCATCTTCTTCTTATCTCTTCAATTTGGGCCTGAATGCGCCAAAAAGTGTACCAAAAAAATTGCACCCACATTAACTCGTGGCGCCTCATGTGTGCGTCGTGGACGCGTCGTGTTCGATGATGTCGGGGCGATTGCTTTCTGCCCTCATTTCCTCACCCATCTCACGCCAGCGCTTAGCAACGTAGATCGAATTAATGATGTACATAATGCAGTTCATCCAAAACGGAATATTCAAAATCCAAGCCCAACGTTGCCTCTTGAGCATATAAAATCCGCTTACCAAATGTATCGCGCCGAAACCGGTTATGATGAACAAACTTTTATAAACCTCATCCTCTACCTTCGCTGTAAAAAAGTAAATTAAGCCAACAACCCCAAATAGTAAAAAAAGGACCCCATTAGTAATACTTAGATAGGCACAGTAGTAACCTCAAGTGTAGGGTCTTGTGTTAGGACTTTCTTCTTTCCTCTTCGCCTCACGCCTTAATGACAAAAAAAAGCTCAAAATGAAATTGAGTAATATGAAGACACCGATTCCAATCGTAATCGAATTAACATTAGACATTGATGACTAGCCTACGCCATCACCATTGAGTTTGCCTACTGTAATTAAGAACTAATTTTATAAGTGCCCGCCACCGCCCTCAACCGTCAATTGTATAGGCATCCAGTTTGCGAAATCTGGCAAACGGGTATAGGTTGAAGCATGGGATTGAGAGCAACCGCGTTCCTACTTCTTTTCACCTTATCACTCGCCGCGCAAACTCCAGCGCCAACGCCCTCAATGTCTTCAACATTCGGGCAACCGAAGCCAACCGTTAAGGCGCCCACCAAACCGGCGGGGTTCTTGTTTGAGTTCAAGGACGGCTCCAGATTCCGCGGCAAGATTTTCACCGGTGGTATGTTTGGAGTGAACGTCGGCGCCAACAAAAACGGCCTCATTCTTCAGGCGATGGATGGACGCTTTTACATCCACCACTATCCGCCGGTGAACAGACGCCCCGCGCGAGCCTACAACAGCTTTGCGGGATACACACCCAACGGCGACGGCACTTACAGTCCGGTGGATCAAGCCATACCCGAACCGCCAACCAGCCGAATCGAAATCAATCCCACGCCATTACCTTCGTGCATTCCGGCGCGCATCAGTTTCATGCAGTTCAAGCGCTCCACGCTGAATCGGCTCTACTCATCTTACGAAGCCGCGGCCAAACGCGACATAGCGAACGGGATGAGCTACAGCATCAACAAAGACATCACGTGGGCTATCTATAACGCCGCCACCGGACGCACTCCGATCGGTCGCCACAATTCACCCGCAGCCACTCAAAGATGGAGAGGTAAAGTGGTTTCGGAAGGATTTCTCAGGAACCGTTGGGTGATTTACGGCGGGCGTTGATTGTCCCGCAGTTTTTTTCCAGCCGAACCGCTGGCCAATGTGGAACTTGCGCCGTCCCACCGAACATCTACAATGGCAGCATGACCGTACTACGTGTTTTGTTGCTGTTCCTAATCCCCGCCCTGCCCGCTCAGGCGAAACTGAAGGTGTTTATTCTCGCCGGCCAATCGAACATGGAAGGCGCCGGACAGATCAATATCAACTCGCGCGCCCAAAACAAAGGCGCCGGCACACTGGAGTTTATGGTGAAAAATGCGCCCAAAAAATACGGGCATTTGCAGACGAAAACCGGCGACTGGACCGCGCGAACGGATGTGTTTGTAAAATACGGCGAACGCGGCGGCGGCCTGAAGCCGGGCTTTGGCGCGCGCAATAGTGCCATCGGTCCGGAGCTGGGCTTTGGCACGGTGGTGGGTGACGCGCTCAAGGAACCGGTGCTGATTATCAAAACCTGCTGGGGCGGCAAAACGTTGATGGTGGATTTCCGCCCGCCATGTGCCGGGCCGTTACCCAAGCCGCTGGCAGACAAGATGCTCGCGGGCATTCAACGCCGCGATCCCAAGGCCACTATGAAAGCCGTGGAGGAACGGTCCGGCGCATTTTACCGGCTGATGATGAGCGAGGTGGCCAACACGTTGAAAAATCTCAAGGAGGTGTACCCGGACTACGACGGCAAAGGCTATGAGATTGCCGGCTTCGGCTGGCACCAAGGCTGGAACGACGGCCTCTCGCACGACATGGTGGCCGCTTATGAGGAAAACCTCGTGTGTCTGATTAAGGACATTCGCCGTGCATGGAAGGCTCCCGACCTGCCGGTGGTCATCGCCGTGAGCGGGTTTGGCGGGCGCAACCAAAAGATCGACCGCCGCCTCGGCATCATCGCCGCCCAACACGGTGCCGCCGACCGCAAGGAATTCAAGGGCACGGCTGCCAGCGTGGAGACCCGTGATTTCTTCCGCCCACGCGAACAATCCCCCGGCGGACAAGGCTATCACTGGAACAACAACGCCGAAACCTACTACCTCATCGGCGAAAGCATGGGCAACGCGATGTTGAAATTGTTGAAGTAAAAGAGGATATTCGACGTCCTTTTCCACGACATGAACAACTCGCCTTACCATCGAGCCACCAATCAACCTGCTTTAAGCCGGCGCGATTTCTTGTGGCAATCGGGCGGAGGCTTGGGCGGGCTGGCGTTGACGGCGATGTTGGGGCGCGAACCGTTGCTGGCTAAGGGCGTGCTGAGCGGCACCTTACATCATCCGCCGAAAGCAAAGCGAGTGATTCAGTTGTTCATGGGCGGGGCGGCGAGCCACCTAGATACATTCGATTTCAAGCCGGCGCTCATTCGACATCATGGCGAGAAGAGCGATTTTGGCGAACACGTGGAGGCGTTTCAAAACGGGCTTGGGCCGTGGATGCAGTCACCTTTTGCCTTCGCGCGCCATGGACAGAGCGGCAAGCATCTGTCGGAAGCCGTCGCGCCGCTGAGTGAAGTGGTGGATGATCTGGCCTTCGTGCATAATCTCGTGGGTAAAACCGGCGTGCACAGCCAGGCCACTTACCTGCAGGCCACTGGATTTCAACGCCCGGGCTTTCCCGGCATGGGCTCGTGGGTGAGCTACGCACTCGGCAGCGAAAATGAAAACCTTCCTACCTTTGTCGTGTTGCCCGATCATCGCGGATACGCTTCCAACGGCCCGAAGAATTGGGCCAGCGCATTCCTTCCAACGCATACGCAGGGCACTACGATTTTTCCGCAACGCGAAAACCCGATTCCCGATCTGCATCCCAAGGCGGGGTTCGTCACGCCGGCTAGTCATCGCGCGGGCATTGACCTGATCAACCAACTCAACGCCGGCTACGCCGAAACGCGCCAAGGTGATGACCGTCTGGAGGCGCGCATTCAGACCTACGAGCTAGCCGCCCGACTACAGCTCTCTGCCACCGAGGCGCTGGACATCGCCAATGAACCGGACCATGTCCTCAAACTCTACGGCCTCGAACGCGAGCCCAAGCAATATCCGAAGACCATCAACGCGCCCGAGGAGACAGAGTATTTCGGCCGCAAATGTTTAATCGCCCGGCGGCTTATCGAGCGCGGCGTGCGCTTCGTGCAGGTTTGGTCCGGCAACGACAACTCTCACCCCCGCCGCAACTGGGACAGCCATGAGGATATCGAGCGCGACCACGGTTCGCTCGCCCTCGGCATGGCCCGCGGTGCCGGCGGCCTCATCCGCGACCTCAAACAACGCGGCCTGCTCGAGGACACCATCATCCATTGGACTACCGAATTCGGCCGAATGCCGAGCACGCAAGGCAGCAAGGGGCGTGACCACAATCCGTACGTGTTCACCAACTGGCTCTGCGGCGGTGGCGTCCGTGGCGGCGTGACTACCGGCGAGAGCGATGAATGGGGCTACAAACCGCTCGATCGCGCCAACCCCACGCAGGTGTACGACATCCACGCCACGATGCTGCACCTACTCGGGATCGACCACAAACAACTCACCGTCCGCCACAACGGCATCGACCGCCGATTGACCGATGTGCACGGGCATGTGGTCGAGAACTTGCTCGCTTAACATGGTCACCGACTTCGCCAACCACCACGAACCCCTCACTGATTTATTTACGCGACCCGCCACGCCCGAGGAATGGGCGGCGCATCAATTGAGCGCGGATCAGGTGGCGCATTTCGTGGAACACGGCTACGTAGCGGGCGTACGGTTACTGGAGGAGGAACAGATTGAAGTGCTGCGCGGGGAACTGGCGGAGATGACCGATCCTGAGCATGACGGGCGCGAGCTGTTTTACGAATATCACAGCAACGAATCAGACAATCCCGACACTGTGCTCTTTCACGCGCTCGGCGCTTGGCGAGCACGGCGGGCGTTTCATGATATTTTGTGGAACCCGCGCTTTCTCGTGCCAGCGTGGCAGTTGCTCGGTAACAATTTCCGGCTCTTCCACGATCAACTCTTCAGCAAGCCCGCCCAGCACGGCGGCGTGGTGGCATGGCATCAGGATTTTTCGTATTGGACGTGGACCCAACCGATGGCTCACCTCACCTGCTGGATTGGCCTCGATGATGCCAATGAGGAAAACGGCTGTCTTCACTACATCCCCGGCAGCCACCGCTGGGGTTTGCTCGAGAAAACAGGCCTCGCCGGCGACATGGATTCCGTGCGCGACGTGCTCACGCCCGCGCAGGTCGAAGACTTCGAAAAACAACGCCCGATCGTTTTAAAAAAAGGCGAGGCCACCTTCCATCATCCGCTGATGATGCACGGCTCGTACGAAAACCAATCCGACCATTCGCGCCGCGCCACTGTCATCAACCTCCTCGCCGACGGTGTCACCTCCAACTGGGAAGGCGCCCATAGCCCCGGCACTGAAAATTTCCCGATGCTTCCGACGGGCGAAAAAATGGCCGGCCGGTTTTACCCCATACTCTTCGACACCAAAAAGGCGCTGGGCGATTTAGCAAACGAGATTCCAACGGTTGATGCAAGGTAGCGCGCGCTGGCTCAGCACGCCGCAGCGGGTTGAGGACACCCCGCCCTACCATCAACATACATCCACTCGACAATTTACCGCCACCCCCCTACTCTCCCTTCAACCAATCCCCAATGAAAACACTGTTCACTTTACTCACCCTCATCGCTCTCACCTTCACCACTCACGCCGAGCGCCTTGTGTTGGTCGGCGTGTCGTACGGAAAAAATCTACTGGCCATCACCGATGCGGACGGCAAGGTGATTTGGCAGTATAAGACTGCCGGACCGCAGCGAGGCCATACCGGCCATCACGATGTGCATCTGTTGCCCAACGGCAATATTCTCTTTCACGATACATGGACAAAAACGCAGGAGATCACTCTCGGTAAAAAAGTCGTGTGGTCCTATGAATCGGCCCAGATGAATGGCAACGCCGGTAAGCGCGTAGATGTGCATGCCTTTGCGCGGTTGAAGAACGGCAACACGATGATTGTGGAGAGCAGTGTCGGCCGCGTGATTGAGGTCGATCAGGCCGGGAAACTGGCCCATCAATTCCCCTTAAAACCCGGCGGCACGCAAAGCACACGCTGGGCCCGCCACACCGCCACCGGCACCCTGCTCGCCTGCAGCGAACGCCCCGGCGTGGTTACCGAATACGATCGCAACGGTAAGGTGGTCTGGGATTACCTCATCAACACGCGCGTCTACGGCGCCATCCGTCTCAAAAACGGCAACACCCTCATCGCCTCCGGCAGTGGCAAGAGCGTCGTGGAAGTCACTCCTGAGAAAAAGGTCGTTTGGGAAATCAAAGACCAAGTGCCCGGCACAGACATCAGCCTCGGCTGGATGACCTGCCTACAGGAACTCCCCAACGGCAACCGCATCATCGGCAACTGCCATGCCGGTGATAAAAACCCGCAGATCTTTGAAATCACCGAGGACAAAAAAGTGGTGTGGCAATGGGATCAATGGGACCTGGTCGGCAACGGCCTCGCCTGCTGGCAGGTTCTCAGCGATGAGCAGTCCGCCCTCGTCCGCAAAAAACTGGCAGCGCTGAAGAAGTAAACTCTCGCCAAACAACTTGCGGACGCATGGCCCTCTGTTAGCCTTGGGCAACCAACGAAATATGCCCCATGCCCAATCGCCGTGATTTCATTAAGTCCACTTCCCTTGCCGCGGGCGCAACGGCGCTGACGGCGGGGAATCCCTCCGGAGCCCAACCTGCCGTGAATGCGAAACAGAAACTCTTCCGCGACAAACTGCTCGAATGCCTAGGCGGACCGTGGCCGGAAGGCGGGGATTTGAAGCCGGAGAATACCAAGACGGAGCAGAAGGATGGTTACCGTTTGGAATGGCTTACGTACGAGCTGGAGCCGGGCGATCGATGCCCGGCAATCCTGTTGATCCCCGATGGCGTGAGTGACAAATCGCCCGCGCCGGCGGTGGCCATCTGGCATCAGCACGCCGGACAATGGCACTTGGGAAAGACGGAGCCGGCGGGCCTCGCGGGCAATCCCATGCACCACACCGGCGCAGCGCTGGCCAAGCTCGGCTACGTGGTGTTGTGCCCAGACGCATTGTGTTTTGAGGAGCGGCAGGATCCCCGCAAGAAACTGCGCGGCGGCGCGTACGAGCGATTTGAATTCCTACGCTACACGGTTGCCGGCCAGTGTATGGCGTGGAAGAATATTTTGGATATGCGGCGGGCGGTTGATTACCTCGTATCGCGCCCTGAGGTGAAAGCCGACCGCCTTGGCTGTTACGGCCACAGCATGGGCTCCACGCACACGTGGCTGGTCGGCCCGTGGGAACCCCGCCTGCGTGCGCTAGTGGGCAATTGCTGTCTGCCCACCTACGGTGGTATTCATCGCACCAGCCTGCTGCATTGTTTCCCGAACTTCATCCCGGGCATCCACAAGTACGGCGACACGCCCGACATCGCCGGCCTCATTGCCCCGCGTGCGCTGCATTTGAACCTCGGCGAAACCGACGGTGGCTCGCCCATCCAAGAAGCCCGTGAAGGCGTGAAAACCATCGCCAAAGCCTACGCCCAGGCCGGTGTGCCTGAAAACTTTTCGTCCTTCATTGAACCCAAAACCGGCCACGTGCTCTCCGAAAAAATGTGGAACCACGTGCAGCAGTTTTTCGCCAAGCATCTGTCGTGAATCGCCTTAGGTTCATCTTTCTTCTCCTCAGCGCACTCGCCACGTCCGCGGAAACACACTGGTCGTTACAACCCATCTCGCGACCCGCAACACCGGAGGGGATTCACCCGGTCGATTATTTTGTAGGGAAACAGCTTGGAGAAAAGAGACTGCAATTGTCGCCTGTGGCGAACCGGGAGGTACTCTTACGGCGGGTGACGCTCGATCTTATCGGCCTGCCGCCGACGGTTAAAGAGCTGGATGATTTTCGCGCAGACAAACGACCGACAGCCGCAGCATTTGCAACAGTGGTCGATCGCTTGCTGGCTTCGCCGCGGTACGGCGAGCGTTGGGCGCAGCATTGGCTGGATGTCATTCGTTGGGCGGAAACGGTCGGCTTTGAGACCAACACCGAACGCCCCGCAGCCTGGCATTATCGCGACTGGGTGATTGCCGCGTTTAACCGCGACCTGCCCTATGACCGGTTCATTCGCGATCAACTAGCCGGCGATGTCACCGGTGCGGATGCCGCGCTCGGGTTTCTGGTGGCCGGCCCCGCGCTGCAGCCCGGGCAGATCGGCCGTGACGAGGAGGCGATGCGCTCGGCTAGACAGGATGAGCTCGATGAAGTAATCCGCACCGTGAGCCAAAGCATGCTCGGCCTCACCATCGGCTGCGCGCGCTGCCACGATCACAAGTTCGATCCCATTCTCCAGAAGGACTACTACGGCATGCAGGCCGTGTTCGCCGGCTTGCGCTACGGTAACCGCCGCCTGCGCGGCACGGAGAACGACGCTTGGAGCACCAAGGTGCCTGCCGCGCGATCCAAGGTGCAGCAGTTGCAAACCGAGCTGGAAGCCCTGCGCAAGAAGCACGCGCTGCGTCCCTCGTTGCTCAGTATGCAAACGGAAACATTCGAACCCGTTTTGGCGCAGTCAATTCGCATGAAGATTGCCGCCACGGCAAATGGCGCGGCGGCTTCGATTTATGAATTCGAGGCATGGACACCCCAAAAGCAAAACGCCGCGCTCGCCTCCACCGGTGCCGTGCCAAGCGCCTCGAGTTTTGCCTTGGCTAACCAGACGCGGCATTTTGAAAACCTCAATGACGGCTCTGTGAATCGGCGGCAGTCCTTCCCGTGGGTGGCGGCCAGCGCCGGGCCGGCGTGGTTCAGCATTAATTTCCCCGAGCCGGTGCGCTTGCAAAGTGTCACATGGCACAACGGCTCGAGCATTCCGGCAGACTACGTGATTGAGGTACTACGGCCGGATAATGTTTGGCAACCCATCGCTGACACAACCGACCGCCTACCGCGCACGGACGACCGACGCGCTCCGAACAAGGTGAAGCTCTCCGGTATGGACGCCGACCAAGTCAAATCGATCATGGCGCACATCGGACAGCTCCGCACGGCACAGCGCGAGTTGGCTCGGCTCAATGCCGGACCGCAAACCTTCGCCGCCAACTTTGCCGCGCCCGATCCCACCTGGCTATTGCGCCGTGGTGATCCCATGCAGCGGCTGGAGGAATTGCCCCCATCCATTCCTGGCGTACTTGGAAAACTTCAGCCAAAGGACGCCACCGAGCCCGCGCGCCGGCTGGCCCTCGCGCAGCATCTCACGCGCCCGGATCATCCGCTCACTGCCCGCGTGCTGGTTAATCGTGTGTGGCAAAAACATTTCGGTGCCGGCCTCGTGGATACCCCGTCGGATTTCGGTAAGATGGGCAACGCGCCCTCGCACCCGCAGTTGCTCGATTGGTTGGCCAGCGAGTTCGTACGGCAAGGCTGGTCACTTAAGCAACTCCACCGCCGCATCCTCACCTCGCGCACCTACCAGCAGGCCAATCGCCCTAACGCCAAGGCCTCCCGCATCGATGCGGATGCCCGGCTGCTCTGGCGATTTCCCTCACGCCGACTGGAGGCCGAGGCCATTCGCGATTCCATGCTCCAGATCAGCGGAAAACTGAATCTGCAAACCGGCGGCCGCGGCTTTGATTTTTTTAATCAACGCGGCGGGCTGTCTGATTATCATTCCAAGGAAACCTTCGAGGCCGACGGCTGGCGGCGCATGATCTACGCCCACAAGGTACGTATGCAGGCGGTTGATATTTTCGGCGCGTTCGATTGCCCCGATGCCGGCCAAATGAAACCGCGCCGCACCCGTTCCATCACGCCGGTACAATCGCTCAGCCTACTCAACAGCCCCTTCGCCAACCGACAGGCCGGCTTTTTCGCCGCCCGCGTCCGGCGCGAGGCGGGGGAAAACCTCGAAGCTCAGGTGACCCACGCCTTTCGCCTGGCCACCGCGCGCGATCCCAACCCCCGCGAACTGGCCACGCTTACGACCCTCGCCAAAAACCATAACCTCGAGCAGGCCTGTCGTGTGCTGTTCAACACCAGTGCATTCCTGACACTCCCATGATGCATCGCCGACAATTTTTAATGGAGTCCATGCACGGGTTTTCCGGTGTGGCGCTGGCGGCAATGTTGGCGGAGGACGCCCGGGCGGCTGAGCCGCGCATTGATCCCACGCGCCCGTACGCGCCGCGGCCCACGCATTTTGCGCCCAAGGCAAAGCGCGTGATCGAGGTGTTTTGTTCCGGCGCCTTGAGCCATGTGGACACGTTTGATTTCAAGCCGGAACTGGTCAAGCGCCACGGCCAGCCGTTGCCGGGCAATGAACGGCTCGTGTCATTTCAGGGGCCGAACGGCAACCTCACCAAGCCGTTATGGGATTTCAAGCCGCGCGGGCAATGCGGCA
>Ga0315321_10001387_pt1 | contig 18572 bp, 13 predicted proteins | sample M180m21515metaG_FD_203464 | JGI IMG/M metagenome (GOLD analysis project Ga0315321, IMG submission 203464) | Ammonia-oxidizing marine archaeal communities from Monterey Bay, California, United States - M1 80m 21515 | ecosystem: Environmental > Aquatic > Marine > Intertidal zone | place: USA... | reverse complement strand
TGCAAAAGAACCCCGAGCCGGCAGGAACGTCGGATGGTCGCTCGCAGGTTCAAGTTGGAATCGAAACGACAAGGCACGACCCACCCCACCTGTCGTCATGCCCTTACCTTTAGAGAAATGCACCTTGCCCACGCCCAAGAACGCAACCACTTTGGATGCATCCCAATGGACCAATGCGGATTGGAAATTCGACAAGAAGGGCGTCATGCCCCGCGGCAAGGGAAACAACCTGACCAAGCAATCCTACGGAGATGCCCGTATTCATTTGGAATTTCGCTTCGATCCTTCGGACAATCCGGAATGGAAAGGCCAGCTATATGGAAATTCGGGAATCTTTCTTATGTCCGGATACGAACTCCAAGTCGTGAACAGTTTCCAAAATCCGACCTTCGCCGATGGAACATGCGGCTCGATTTACGGGCAACATCCACCCCGGGTGAACGCCTCCCGAAAACCCGGCGAATGGCAAACCTACGATATCCTGATGAAAGCTCCTGTTTTCTCAAACAAGGGTAAAGTCGAAAAACCTATGCGCGTCACCGTCTTTCACAACGGAATCCTGATTCACGACGACGCCTGGATCTACGGGGAAGTCGGTGGACCCTACAAAAAACATGGCAAGCGACCTCTTATGATTCAAGACCACAAAGGAACGGGCGTTTCTTTCCGCAACCTCTGGATCATACCGGACCTAAAGTACGAAAAGTCTCTTGATTCCTTCCGAAACCTTTACCCCAAGCCGGACAATAGTTCGATCTAACTCAACTTTTTAGGGCTTGCTACCTTCCGCCCCGACAAAAGACTTCAAGCATGAAAACCATATTCAAAACTCTCCTTGGGCTATGCATGTGCCTTTCTTTTACCGGTTGCATTGAGTTCGAGAATCAGGAAATCGCCTACCACCACGACCAGGAGAAGGACGAGATTCGGATGACCCTCCGCTACGAGGGCATATTCGGAAACCTCAAGGGTGGACAGAACATGCAGAAGAATCCAGATGACAGGGCCACCGCTGAGAAACTCAACCTGTTGCAAATCGAGCAACTCGCATCGGTCCTGAATGAAAAGCAGGCCTTTTTCTTCAGCAACTGGATCTTCGAGTACAAGCGGGCGACTTTGAAGCAAATGCTCAAAAAAGAACCGGAATCCAGTTTGGCGTTCGGCAAACCTGAAAAGGACTTGATCGAAGCCCTTCTCAAGAACGTCAAAATCGAAAACGCTGGGTTTTACAAGGATCAGGACGGACGCCTTTGCGGAGCTCAAACCCTCAGGCTATCGAATGCCTCCAAAGTCATTTCCCTAGCCAATCGGGTACTCGGGCGCCAGTTGAAGGCACGTATTCCGGAAATGAGGGAGGAAAGGAACAAGAAAGTACCGAATAGCTTCACGGCTGAAACCATCGATCTGATCGAGAAGAAGACCCAAGCGGATTTCTCCTTCATCCAGGTCGAAGGCAACCTCATTACACTGGCGATGATCATGACTGACCCCGACCAACGAAAAATTTCCAAATCCACGCTCACCGATCTTCCTCAAGGGACCCGCATTGAATTTCAGGACGAAGCCTTGTTGGTCAAGATCGGTGGCAAGCAGGATGAGCCGGGCAGACTCTGGAAGGATTGCTTCGAAGGCTATTTGCCGAATGCCCTCAATCACATTCGGGAAAACCACAAAAAGCTTCTGCTGAAGCCCAAGAAAGCAAATCAAAGGCTACAAAATTTTCTGACTGGCGAGGAATAAGCCCACCCCTGAAGGGATCGTAACTCCTCCGCAAGCAAGAATGCCGTGAAGCCTCTGTCGACTTGCAAGAAATCTCCTGATTGAAATCCATGACACAAGTGAAACACGCATCCTTTTTTTTCCTTTCTTTCTCTCGGTTCAAGCGGATACCCAAGCGACTGGTTGTCCTTCTCTTTGCTGCCGGCTCTTCACTGGTTCAAGGAAAAGATTCAACGCCCATCTGCGTTTCCGGTGTCTACCCCAGCCTCACCATGTACAATGAAGAAGGCGAGTGCGGGACGGGTGCAGTGGTCCCATGGGCCGGTCGCCTGTGGGTCATCACCTACGGCCCGCACAAACCAAAAGGTTCCACTGACAAACTCTACGAGATTACGTCCGACTTGAGGCAAATCATTAGGCCCGAAAGCATAGGGGGCACGCCGGCCAACCGCATGATTCACAGGGAATCGAAACAATTGAGTATCGGGCCGTATTTCATTGATGCAAAGAGAGACGTTCGGGTAATCCCCTATTCCAAGATGCCGGGACGGCACACGGGGACGGCCCGGCACCTAAAAGACCCGGCCAACAAGGTCTACGTCGCAACCATGGAGGAAGGCCTGTATTCGGTGGACGTCCACGACCTGAGCGTGCTCGAGCATATCAAGGATGGAAACCCGAACAAACAGTTCAAGGGTCAGGGCATTTGGAGCAAGCTTCCGGGATACCATGGCAAGGGGCTCTACTCCGGACAGAAAACCTTGGTTTATTCCAACAACGGAGAGCACGGAAAATCGGCCCACGTCGACCCCACCACAATCTCCGGAGCGCTTGCTTCTTGGCAAGGAAAAGGAGACTGGAATCTTGTCCGTCGAAACCAATTCACCGAGGTGACCGGACCGGGGGGAATATACGGAAATTCAAAGGATAGCGACCCCATCTGGGCAATGGGCTGGGACGCCCGCTCCGTCATTCTGATGCTTTTCGAAGAAGGAAAGTGGCATCCATACCGACTACCCAAGGGTAGCCACAGTTATGATGGCGCTCATGGATGGAATACCGAGTGGCCACGCATCCGGGAGATCGACGAAGATGACCTCCTTGCTACCATGCACGGAACCTTCTGGCGTTTCCCCGAGGGGTTCTCAAAAACCAATTCCTCCGGCATCGCCCCCCGATCGAACTACCTGAGGGTAATTGGAGATTTCGCCCGCTGGAAAGACCGGATCGTTTTCGGTTGCGATGATTCGGCGCAGAAGGAATTCCTCAACCATCGGCCTTTCAAATCAACCAAAGGAGCCCCCCTTCAGTCGAATTCCAACTTATGGTTCGTAGAGGCGGAGAAGATCGACAAACTGGGCCCGGCGATCGGCTGCGGTTCGGTCTGGTTGCGCGAGGACCTCAAGGAGGGACAGGTCAGCGAACCGTACTTGTTTTCCGGGTACGATCATCGCATGATGGTCATTAGGCATGAAAGCAAAGGAGCGGTCGGATTCACCTTGGAGGTCGACAAGCAGGGAGACGGGAAATGGGAAAAACTCAAATCTCTCAAGGTGAGGGGTTCGTCCATCCATATTTTCAAAGATACCGAGAAAGGGGCCTGGGTTCGTTTGCGCGTCGCCGGTGATGCCAAAAGGGCGACGGTTCATTTCCATTACCGGGACCGGGACGGGCGGGATAAGAAAAACAGTCCGATTTTCGATGGCATCGCGACTCTGAAAAATTCGGCGGTCACAAAGGGGTTGATCCGGAGCAACCGCAAGGTCTTGGGCATGCTTGCGGGTGACGCGTACTACGAATTGAATGATCGGCTCGAACTTATGCGAGGTGACGTGTCGGGAGCTAAACTGATCGCAGAGGGAGCTCAACCGGAAACGAAGATCCGGGTGGATGCGGCTTCCGCCATCGTGGAAGAGGATGGAGCCAGTTACCGGATACCCGTGAGTCCGGGCTACGATACCGATGAGAAACCCTCTCCAAGTCAAAGCCTCGAAGAAATCCTTTCCCAAAGCCTGTCCAAAGGGGCTAGGGTCAAGGTCAGCGGGGAGCACGGGGAGCATGCGGGCTCGAAGGCAGTGGACGGCAGCATGTCCGAGGATTCGCGCTGGGTTATAAAGGGGATGGGTTCGCTGCAACTCGACCTAGGCGATGAAAAGACTTTTCACAGCGTGTACCTGGCATCCGGCTGGAAAAGGGATCCCCAGTATGCGGCAAGGAACTTCGATCTCGAGGCGAAGATCGATGAAGAATGGAAGGTCTTGCCGGGTGGCAAAGTGCGCGACAATGCCAACTGGATTATTCCGATCCTTCTGGACAAACCGGTGAAGGCCCGCCAGCTACGCATTCAGTTCAAGGATGATGACTTCAATCGGGTATACGAACTTGCTGTGTTCGCTGACCAACCGGAGATCGCCGGTCACGAGGCATCCAACCTTCACCATGCCCGGGTCTGCCGCGAGGTGGCTACAGAGCGCGATTTGTTCAATTTCGGCGGCACTTTCTACGAGTTGCCCGCCCGCAATGCCCAGGGGTTTGCCAAGATCCGTCCAGTCGCGACCCATAACCTGAAAATCCACGACTACGCATCGCATTTCGGTTTGCTCTTCATGACCGGATTGAATGGCAATCCCGGCGAGCGCATAATCAAGAGCGAGGGTAAGAAAACCGCAATCTGGACGGGTGTGATCGATGATCTCTGGCAGTTAGGAAAACCCCGCGCAACAGGAGGTGCTTGGAAGGACTCAAAAGTAAACGCCGGGGTGCCCTCCCTGCCCTACCTGATGACGGGATATGACCGTAAGTCCGTTACTTTGTCAGCCAGGAACGATACGAAGATAAGCCTGGAAATCGATATCGATGGCACGGGGCTATGGGTACCCTACGAGACTTTTGCCATTCGTACGGACAAACCGGTGGAGCACTTCTTTCCCGATGGGTTCTCCGCATACTGGGTCCGAGCGATCAGTTCCGTGAACACCACTGCCACGGTAACGTTCCGTTACGAATAACAGAAACTTTGTTGCGACCTGCCGCCGAAACGAAGAAAAGTTTTCAATGGCAATCGATTTTAACTTAGCCAAAAAGCCAATTACCGTCTTGTGGTCGAATTGGTTTGCTTGTACCTAATTCCTAAACAAACACCCCCCGATCATTTCTTTTGCGGGAATCCCAACGCCTATTCGTCATGACCATTGGAAAAACCATTTTTTGCCTGTCCTTCTCTTTGCTCTCATCCTTGCCAGGCCAAGCCGTTCAACCCGATTACATAACCTATGAAAACAAACGGGTGGGGACGCTCGAAAAACCATATGTCCTCCGCACCTACGTCCCCAGCCTCGAGCTGGACGAGGAGGTGCTCGCACACCATGCACGGGGGTTTTCGTCCCCCCGTTATTCGCCTTCCAATGGTCGTTTGTCCACGAGCGGATCCTACGGAACGATTCCCGTCATTCCAGCCGCCATCAGCGTAAGCTACGGTCCTCGGTTGGCCTACGTATGGGACACCACGGAGTGCCGGTTGCTCTATGCCTGGGCAAATGGATTCCTCGATATGGAAAGCCATTGGGGGTCTCCCAAAAGCGGACGACGCAACGGGAACTACTCGGCCCGTCTTTTCGGGCAGGTCTTTTACAAGGCAAAGGGAAAGCCACCTTTGCAAATCAACGGGAAGCCACATTCCGGCCAAGTAAGCTACCACGGAAACAAGCGGCTCGGGGGACACCCCGAATTCTCCTATCAAGTCGATGGAAGGACGATCACCGTTACAGTCAAACCCGGCCCAGCCGCTCAGACGGTCGAGGTGCAATACGTTTCCTCGAACGAATCGGATGTCTTGCATTACCAAGACCCGAAGACTTCTTTCGAAGTCATTGAAGCAAAGCCGGGAAGAGTGAAGATTTTGCTCAGCCCCAATGCCGCGGAAACGCACCACGGTTTCAAAAAACCGAACCTCAAGATCGCAGAGGCCAGCGCCGAAGCGGGCAGGACTCTCTACACGACCTACGGTTGCATCGCCTGCCACACCTTGGACGGATCAAAAAACCATGGACCTACTTTTCAGGGGCTTTTCAATTCAAAGCGTGAATTCCCCAGTCTCGGGGCGGTTACGGCAGACAAGAATTATCTTCGTGAGTCCATTACCAACCCCAACGCAAAGACGGTTCCCTCTTACACCCCCGGCATGATGCCCGCCTATCCCTTGGACGGCAAACAAGTCGATTCGCTCGTTTTATTCATCCAGTCATTGAAGTAGGAATTTTACCATGAACCAAGTAATCCATCTTTCAAGAGCGTGGGCGTTGGCCTTCTGCCTCAGTATTCTTGCCAACCACGCGGCAGCCGAAAGTTACGTCATCGACTCGCTCGATTTCCCCAAAGACATGCCGCCCGAAATCGGTGCCCTCGACTTCGCCTCCGACGGAATGCTTTATGTCTCGCTGCGACGCGGAGACATCATGATCGCCAAGCCCACCAAAGACCCAAAGGGCTTTCGTTGGAAACGGTTTGCCACGGGCTTTCACAATGGCTGCGGAATGCATATCGTGAAACCCGGCCACCTAATCATAAGCCAAATGGCCGAGCTCACCGAGGTGATTGATACCGATGGAGACGGGGTTGCTGACGAGTACAACAAATTGGAGACGGGAATCGGACTGAGTGGAAACTATCACGAAACCAATGCAATCTGCCCGGATGGCAAGGGCGGTTTGTACGTCGCAGGGGGCACGGCTTCCCACAATGGTCCGACTTCAAGTACGCCTTTGGGCAGGTATTCTAAAATTGGGCGAATGGGCCGAAATTATTCAGCCGTCCAATATCGCGGATGGATCATGCACCGGGCGGTCGATGGGACGGTCACTCCCTTTTCATCGGGGTACCGGATGCACAACGGCATTGAGTTCGACCCAAAGACCGGAGTCTGGTGTGGGGACAACCAGGGAGACTGGCGCGCTGGCTCGCCGATTTATCACGTGCAAGCGGACTCCTTTTCCGGGCACCCTTCGAGTTTGGTCTGGGACGAACGGATGGCTTCGTTTGGCAACGTTCTGTATTTGCCCCGAGTTCTCCTCGACGATTTGTGGAACAAGCCGGCCTTTCACCTTCCCCACGGCATGATCCGATCCTGCGCCGAACCGGTTTTCGATACGACAAACGGAAAGTTCGGGCCTTTTGCCGGTCAAATGCTCATGGCTGATCAATCGGGTGACCAGATCATCCGGTGCATGCCGGAAAAGGTGGACGGAGCTTTTCAAGGGGCCGCTACCTTCTTCTTCAAGGGGAATGGTTTGAGACGGGGGAACAATCGATTGGCGTTTTCTCCCGAGGGCGACGTTTTGTATATTGGACAAACCGGACGCGGTTGGGGAAGCTTGTCCGAGGGCATGCAGAGAATCCGCTTTACCGGAGAAACTCCCTTTTCCATGCTCAACTGCAGCCTCACTCCAAAAGGGTTTGACCTGACTTTCACGAAACCCGTTGACCCTCAAAGCGTCTCTACGGACCAATTCAAAGCGGAACGCTACCGCTACGCCTACGGTTACAAGTATGGAGGCGGAGCGATCGAAAAAGTATCCGTTGAAATGACGAGGGCTCAGGTCGACGAGGACGATCCCAGGATCATTCATTTGACTCTCGAGGAACTGACCCCGAATCACCTGTACGACCTCAGTTTTGGGAAGGTTAAGTCTGCAAAAGGCGAATCAGTGCGAAACGGATCGCTGGTTTACACCCTCAACCGTTTGCGGCACCCCGAATCGAAACAACAGGTCACGATCGAAACAAAAGACGACCGCATGCGTGTCGAGGCAAACGGAAAGCTTCTCACTGAGATCCGCACCAAGGGCTTCAGCAATCCGATCTTGTATCCGATCAACAATCCATCCGGTCAAAGCCTGGTGCGCGATTGGCCGGTCATTGAGAACGGACGAAAGGGCGAACAGGCGGATCATCCGCATCACAAGTCCTTGTTTATCGGCCATCAGCGAATCAACGGAGTGGATTTCTGGCACGAGGGAGGCAGTTGCGGGACCACCGAACAAGTGCGGGTGATCGAAAAGCGCAGCGGAGGCGACCGGGCCCTGTTGCGCACCTTGAACTTATGGAAGGATAGCTCGGGGAAGGTGCTTTGCAGCGATACGCGCGAACTCCAGTTCAGCGTAGTCGACGAGGCAACCTGCATCGACTTGGAATTGAACATGCACGCCAGCCACGGCGATCTGACCTTCTCTGAGTATAAAGACGGTTTCGTTGGTCTGCGGACCCATCCGCATTTGCGTCTAAGTGCAAACCCCGGCAAAGGCGTGAAAGAGGCTTTCGGCAAGGCAGTCAACAGCGAGGGGGTCGAGGGGAAAGGAATTTGGGGCCAACGGGCCAATTGGCTGCATTATTGGGGGAAAGTCGAGGGCAAGGATGCAGGGGTCGCCATTCTTTCGCATCCTTCCAATCCACGGAACCCTTCCTGGTGGCACGCCCGCGATTACGGCTTGATCGCAGTCAACCCGTTTGGTCCGAAACGGAGCAAGGGTGATGGCAAATTGATTTTGCCCGCCGGCCAAACCCTGACTCTGCGCTACCGGTTTGTCTTTCATGGCTTGCCGGAGAAAGATGCGGACGTTGCCAAAAGGTATCTCGCTTATTCGAAACGCAAGCTCGTGCCCCGTACCGTGGTCCTGCCCATTCCCACCGGGGTACTGGAAAGTTCCGTCCGGGACGAATTGGTCAAAAATGCCAAGAAACTAGGCGGGGCGGTCGAATCCGTGACCCGCTACGTTGACGGCAAGAAATCCAAGCCGGTGAAGGTAATGCCTCATGGTTTGATCGAGGGCAAATTGATTTACGTCGACCGGGGCTTCCTTTTCTCCCGCATTCCGGATTCCCTGCGGGGTGCGGATTTGGTCATGACCTACAACAACGACAAGAAGTTGGACCGTTCGAACGCACGCTACGACGTAACCGTAAAGCACCCTTCCACCTTGCTTGCGTTGGTTGACACGCGCATCGAGAATGAGGTCGGGTGGTTGAAGAAAGGTCCCCTAAAATTCAACAAGACGTCGGACCTCGTCCAGACTGACAGCGATTATGCCTTTCGCGTTTACAAGGTCGACCTAGCCCCCGGCACCTACAGTCTCGGTCCCCAGACGGGCGGAAGTTTTTACTCGATCGCAGTGCTCAAGAAGTAATTGCCTGCAAAAAGAAGACTACCCTTCGGGGAGCTTCAGGAGCTTTGCGGTCTGGGCAAGTTCGCCCAATGCCCGCTTGCATCCTTGCCGCTGACCAAAATCCCTTTTTGTTCCCAACCCAAGTAGGCCTTTACTTCGGCCGCCGCGTAACGCATGGTCAATCCGCTCCGCCGCTTTGAGGAACGGTTTGCCTCCGATCCATGGAGAAGAAGATCGCAATGGATGGAGAACTGTCCGGCCTGCAGGGTTGCGTCCACCGGCTTTCCGAATTCACCGGCGTTTTTCACCTCTCTGGAAAGCACGTCGTCCGGGGAGTCGCTCATTTCGTACTTGATGACACCGTCCAAGTGGGAACCAGGGATGAACCGCATGTTTGCGTTTTCCGGGGTCGCGTCGTCAATGGCCAACCAAACGGTTGCGGTGCGGGTCGGCGTAAGTGGCCAATAGGGACAATCCTGATGCCAGGGAACCCGCTTGCCGTCCTTTGGCATCTTGCAGAAAAAATGAGCGCCCCACGCCACGAGGTCTTCCCCCAAGAGATCCTTGACCGGTTCAATGATCGCCGGATGACCCATCAGGTCGTAAATCTTCCCGAACTTGAGATGGGCCGTACTGATGGAATAACTTGAGTTCCCCGCCGCAATCGTTTCCTTGAGTATCTGATCAAAAAAGATTCTGACTTCCTCAATTTCGTCTGCCGGCAAACCGCTGAACGGCATGAGGTAACCTAGCTCGTTGTATTGGTTGATTTGCGAAAGGGAAAGGGCTTGCGGGTCGTCGTTCCTTGTCTTTTCGAAGTTCAAGTCCCGAGCAACCTGACTCAGTTCCTCTTCGGTCGGTTCGCTTATGAGATTCAAATCTTTCATTCTTTTTTCGTTCATACGCAGAAGGCAAAGACAAGGCAATCTCCTTGCCAGCAAATGAGCGAACGACCTAGGATGGAAGGTTATGAAAGCCTCCGTACTTATCTTTCTTTTCCCCCTGCTTGCCATCGGGCAGGTTTCCAAACGCCCGAACGTCGTGCTCTTCATGGCTGATGACATGGGCATGGGCGATACCTCGGCTTATCAATTCTTCACCAAGAACACGGACGGTCAACAGCTCAAGACCCCTGCCATGCAAAAGCTCGCCGACATGGGCATGCTCTTCACCGACGCCCACACTCCATCCTCCCGTTGCACTCCGACCCGCTACGGTTTGCTAACCGGTCGCTATCCCTGGCGGGCCCGCATGAAGCATTGGGTGCTCTTCGGCGTCCAAGGGGATCCCTTGATCGAAAAGGACCGCCCCACCCTCGGTACCCTCTTCCGCTCCCAAGGCTATGCCACTGCCATGGTGGGCAAATGGCATCTCGGCCTGCGCTACACGCAGTCCAACGGCAAACCGGCCGCGGGTTGGAATGATGCGGATCTGACCAAGAAGATTTCCGACGGTCCCTATCAGCATGGGTTCGACTTTGCCCGGTTTACTTCCCGATCGCACGGCACCTCGGGACCGGATGCCGGGATTACGGGGACAAAAACGGGAAAGAACAAGAGAGGGGATAGAAACACCCCTACCCAATCGATCGGGCCAGGACACGTCCACGAGGAAACCTCCGTAAGCGCGAACGGACAAGGCAAGCAACTCCACAAGGACGGACCCAATGCCTATGACCTCCATTCCCTCGGCAGCAGGCATTCGGACCACGCAATCTCCTTTCTCGACGATCACCTCGATAAAGAAACTTCCTCAGGCAAGCCCTTCTTTCTCTACTACCCGAGCAATTCCAACCACGGTCCCTACACCCCGGACAAGAAAATCGGGGACAAGGCAGTCAAGGGGGCTGGGCGATCAATGGCCGGAAAACCCGTCTCGGTCCGACTCGACTATATCTACGAGAACGACGTCGCCCTCGGTCGCCTGATCGACTACCTCGAAAATACCGACGACCCCCGGAACGAGGGAAGCAAGCTGATCGATAACACCATCGTGATCTTCACCTCCGACAACGGCGCCGAGGTCACCGCCAAAACAGCCACCGGTCCGGTCCGAAGCAACAAGGGAAGTTGTTTCGAAGGTGGGCACAGGGTTCCCTTCATCGTTTCCTGGCCGAAGGGGAAGATTGCCAAAGGCAAAGTCAGTGATCAACTGATCGGCCTACAAGATTTGTACGCCACCTTTTCCGAGATCTTGGACGTCTCCCTCCCTGACTTGAAAAAAGGAGAAAAGGGAGCCGAGGACAGCCTGAGCCTCCTGCCCGCTTGGCAGGGTGGAAAGCTCGTCAACCGACCGATGTTTTACAACGACCACAAGGAAAGCAAGGACGGAGCCGCCTCCGCCATGCGTATTGACAACCCCAAGGTGGGGGGAAAAGTCGCGAAGGGAAAATGGAAACTATTTTTCGACGCGACCCTTCTGCGCGCAGGGACGGCCAGGCCGACCGCTCTCTTTGACCTTGCGAGCGACCCCAAGGAAGAAAAGAACCGACTGACAGACCCGAAACTGAAGCCGCTCATCAAGAGACTCGTTTTCACCGCCTTGCTTCACCGCCGGACAGGCGGACATCGCTTCGTTCCCCTGACCCCAAAGAAAAGGGTGACCTTCGACTGGACCAAGCCCATTCCCTCACCCGCACTCATGGTCATGAACCTGTTGGCGAAGGGTGGAAAAGCATCCATGGATCCCGACGGCGTGGGGATTCCCGGATCGGGTTCGGACCGGGTGGATGCCGGGCAAGGCATTGCCCTGCGTTTTCAACAGGACGTCCTGATCGAGTCGATCGGTTTGAAAGCCGGCAAGGACGGAACCTGCGGGGGAAGCCTCATCATGGGCAAACGGGCTCCGCTCGCCATCTACTGCACGGACAAGGACAACGACACCAAGGATCAGCAGGGCATCATGAGCGATTTGGGAATCCTCAAGACGGGAGAATTGCTTCGTTTGGAAGCCAGCCCTCACCTCGGGGTGGAATCCCCCGGGAGTTGGAAGCTCCAATCTTTGGTTGTTCGCCCCTTTGCTCAAGACTAGGGTTCGCCTCCGACCAAAACAAAAACTCGTTCGACGGCAACCGTTCTCCGGCCACCATGCAAGAACGCGGAGCCCCTTCTATTTTTCAACCTCTTCGGGATTGAATACCCGAAAATAAAGCTGACGGAGTACGAGGAAGTTCACCCAGTTGCGCAACGCATATCCGCAATTCTGCAAATTCGCTTCACTGTAATCGTTTGATTTCCCTCCGCTTGGGTGTACGCCGTCCCGGGAAATGAGCGTTCCCTCCCATGAACCTTCCGGTCGCCGCCGGATACATTCGGAATGAAAGTCCGCGAGAGGCACCTTGAGGTTTTTGGCCAATTCCCGAATGATGGCATTGGCCTCGGCAACCGCATCCTCACGACCACGGCGGGGCGGGATTGTGTTAAGGATCGGCACGCAACCCGCCGCCATGCATTTTCGAATGACTTGCTCGAGGCGCTCGCGATAGAGCTCGGGAACCTGGCCACCCGAAACGTCATTCGTGCCGATCATGACAAGGGCCGCTTCGGGCTTGTCACGCACGATAACGGCATCCATGGACTTCAATAGTTGCCCGACCTTCCAGCCCGAGTAATTCGCATGCTTGGGTCCCTTGTCACGGGCCCCTTTCAAGTAGTCGCGCCAGCGCATTTTCCCGGGCCGCTTGGGTAGACCATCATCTTGGGTCAGATAGCGTTGAGGCTCATCCCAGCCCATCGCCGACCAGAAGGCCATCGAGTAAGTGATTGAATCCCCGAACTGAGCAACGTACCCGCGTTGTCCCTTGAATCTTTCGTGAACCTTGCGCATGGCAGCCCAGGTTTCGGGTGACTGAATTCCTGGCTTCAAACGGTCTGCCGATATTCGTTGCTTGCCCGCCTTTATTCGCTCGGGAAGTTGGACCACCTGGATAACTGCTTTTTCATCAAGGAAAGCCTGACCTGCTCCTGCTTTAACGAAAGAGGATCCCGCGGTTTGATCGACGCGAAGGTTGTCAATTTGCTCGATGGTGCTGTCACTGGTGATTCTAATCGGTGGGCCGATCAAGAGGTTCCCTTTGACGAGCAATCCGTCATTTTTATTCTGCACCCAAATCGGACGCCCCGGTCTGGACGCTGGGTCGTGAATGGTATTCCCTTCAATCCGGCAATCCCGGGTAAAACAGGCCAAGATCCCTGTCTCGGGGCATTGGGACACGAAATTGTTTCGGGCCACGCAATTGATAGCCTGCAAGGGAGAATAACCAAGGGAGGGGTTGCCCAACGCAATGGCCACGTCGCAATCAATGAATGCGTTCCGCTCGATTTTGCACCCTCGCCCGTTTTCCGAAACGTAAATGCACCCACGACCTTCCCGCGTGCGGCCTTGGATGCCGAGGAAGACATTGTCACTTATCGTCCAGTCGATCGTATTCTTGACGTCAATCCCGCCAACGTAATTTCCATTGAAGGTATCGGTCGTATCGGTCTCGTCATCTGCGAATTGCTTGGGACGATCATTGTAAAAGAGGCAGTATTGAATGCGGCATTCCCGAGGTCCCCGAGTCCCTTTCTCCTTCGGCATGGCCGGAGCCTTGACGCCCCGTTGCCAAACATTGTGAATGACGCAGTTGTAAATCGTGGTCTTTTCCGCGCCTCGGTCGGAATTGATCTTGAACCCGTTCCATTTGACGTTCCGGATAGTCAGGTCTGCGATCGTGACGTCCTTGGCTCCCGTGATGCCCACCAGTTCGCCATGACGGCTTGAGGCACCGTCAAGAATGACCTTGCTTCGATCACCGGAAGCTCCTCGAAGGGTTACCCCGTCAGTCGTAATTTCAAAGTAGCGGGGCATCAAGTAATGTCCATCCGCCAGCAATATCGTACCCCCCGGAACCACGTCCTTGGCCGCTTGGAACAATTCATTCACCGTTTTCACCTGAATGACATTGGCCGAAGGCTTCGGGAGCGGGGGTGCCTTGGGAAACCAAGGTTGATCGGGAATCCCGGCCAACCCATTCAGCCCCGCGACAAGAAACAAGAGGAACGAGAACAGGCAACTGAAGAAACGTCTCATACAACCTCGAAAACATGATTCTTCAGGAACTCACAAGGATATTCGATCGGGTTCTTGTTATTCCATGGAAAGAGGAGCGGAAAAAACTTTAAGCCTTGAACGCCCGTCTTCTTTCCAGAAAGTAGAATACTCGTACCTCGCCAATCAAACATGAACAAATTCTTTCTGTCTTTCCTCGCCTTGCTTTTCACCTCTCTACTGGGAGGCGAAACGAAAAAACCGAATGTCCTGTTCATCGCCGCCGACGATCTGTCCTGCGCCTTGGGTTGTTATGGCGACCCGGTTGCCAAGACCCCCCACCTCGACCGTTTGGCCGCATCGGGTGTTTGCTTTCTCAAAGCATACAATCAATTGCCCTTGTGCAACCCGACCCGGGCCTCGGTGATGACCGGTCTGCGCCCGGATACCATCAAGGTCTACGACTTGGACCGTCACTTCCGGGACGAAGTTCCCGATGCCGTGACCGTATCCCAACAGTTCATGAAAAATGGCTGGTGGGCCGGACGGGTGGGCAAGATCTACCACTACAACGTGCCCGCCTCCATCGGCACGGACGGGTTCGACGATCCGCCATCCTGGCAAAAGACCGTCAACCCGAAAGGGCGGGACAAAACGGATGAACATCTCGTATTCAACGCCGAACCTCACCGCAAGATCAGCGGAGCCCTGAGCTGGTTGGCCGCCGATGGCAAAGACGAGGAACAGACCGACGGCATGATCGCCACCGAAGCGATCAAGCTGATGGAACAAAAGAAGGACGAAGCCTTCTTTATCGCGGCCGGGTTCTTCCGTCCGCACACGCCTTACGTCGCCCCCAAGAAATATTTCGACATGTATCCCCTGGAAGACATGCGCCTGCCCTATGCCCCCAAGGACGATCGCAAGGACGTCCCCACAGCCGCCTTTGCCCACAATTGCCCGGTTCCTCATTACAACTTGGACGAACTGACCTGCCGCAAGGCCATGCAAGCCTACTACGCCTGCGTGTCCTTTATCGACGCTCAGGTCGGACGGATGCTCGACGCCCTCGACCGGCTCGACTTGGCGGACAATACCATTGTCGTTTTCTGGAGTGACCATGGCTATCACCTCGGCGAGCATAATGGCATTTGGCAGAAGCGCACCCTGTTCGAACAGGGAGCCCGGGCCCCCCTCATCATCAAGGCCCCGGGGGCCAAGGGAAATGGACAAGCCTGCCGGCGCATCGTCGAGTTCGTGGACATCTACCCCACCCTGACCGGGCTCGCGGACATCCCCACCCCCAAAGCAGTCGAAGGACGCTCGCTCGTTCCCCTCCTCAAAAACCCGCTCACCAAATGGGACGGACAGGCCATCACCCAAGTCTTGCGTCCGGCCGACGACCGGTTGGCCGAACCGGTCATGGGACGGAGCATCCGGACCGAACGCTGGCGCTACTCGGACTGGGGGGAAGGCAAGCACGGGATCGAACTGTACGACCACCACGCCGATCCGATGGAATTCAACAACCTCGCCCTCAAGCCTGACAAGGAAAGCAAGGCGGTCATGAAAAGCCTCCGCAAAGCTCTGATCAAGAAAGCCAGTGGCAAGGCCCCGAAAACCCCCTTCAATCCGAAGAGGCTATGAACGAATTCCATTCCCAGTCTTCACTATCATCCCTCACTTAAACAAAACCATCCATAGCTCCGAACAAAAGGCAATTCTCATGAAAGTTTCATACTGTAAGACCAAATTCACGGCCTTGATGGCCATCTTGTTCATGCTCGGCGGAGCCACGAGCTATGCAAAAAACCTGGGCGACACGTTGAGGGAATCGAAATGGGATGGAATCATTGGCACCTGGGTCGACCCGGAGAGCAAAGGACGCAACAACAAAGTCTCCTACGCCTGGAAAGTGAAGGATCACGCCATCCTGGCCACCGGCACAGCCTTCGGCACAAACAGCGTGGCCATCATGGGGCGCAACGCCAAGGACGGTACGGTGTTTCACGTGGGTGCGGACGACAAGGGAACCAGTGTTCTTGGAAAATGGACGTTCAAGAACGGTACCGCCGTCCTTGAACTCGGCTTCGTTACGGGAGAGGGAGTGGAAGGATTCATGAAAATACGCTATGCCAAGAAGGACGATAACACGTTGACCGTAAGCTTGGAGGGTCTCAGTCCCCAACCCATCGTCTATACTTTGGTTAAGGTTAAGACTGCCTCCAACCCGAAAAGACCATAAGGTACAAATGGATCTCATCACCATTGCCACAATCGTATCCGACCCGTGGCTTAAGAAGGAAAACACCAAGGTGGCCATTGCCGGAAAGTTAATTGGATAGGACAAGGTACCACGACCTCGACGCCCTACGGGCTTTCGCCATGTTGCTTGGCATCGTTTTACACGGATTGGCCTCTTTTACCGGTTGGCCAATCTGGAACATACACGACATTTACCAGTCGGAGCTATATGGGATACCAATGACCTTCATTCATGGCTTCCGCATGCCCTTGTTTTTTTTCGTAAGCGGTTTCTTCACCATGATGGCCTGGCAAGGACGAGGATCGAGGGGATTGCTTGTTCATCGTGGCAAACGTATCGTTCTACCCTTTTTCGTATGCGGACTCTTTATTTTTCCGATACAAAAAAACACGGGAACCTTCGACGACTGGATCAACAAAGCGGAGAAGGAGAAAAAAAAGGAATTCAACAACCTAGGCCAAGCGGCTAGACATGGAGATTCAGAGGCGATCGGAAAGTTCCTGAGCGAGGGTGCCGACATAGACGGGGCATACGACAATTCCTTAACACCGCTTCAATGGGCGTCGACTACGGGTCAATCCGAAACAATCCAGTTACTTGCCAAGAAGGGGGCAGAGGTAAACTCTTTTGGCAACGCAGGGAATACCCCCTTGCATTTCGCGATCTTTTTCGGGCGGACGGAAAGCGTGCGGATTTTACTTGAAAATGGCGCCGACCCTGAACTAAGGAACCATGACGACAATCGTCCCGTGGACTTGCTAATGAATAGTCGCGAGACAACCGAAAGGGTGGCCCGAAATCTTCTGCAAATTTCCATATCATGGCCCAATGTGGCGAAGGGGAGAAAAGAAGTGATGGGACTTCTGACAACCGAAGAAAGCTCCAACCTTTCAAGCATGGAAGGAATGGAGTTTGACGAAGAAAATTGGTTCACTAGGAACTACTTTATCAACGGTCAATTAGGTACTTTTCATCTATGGTTCCTCTACTATTTGGTATACCTGACTTTAGCCTTTGTCATTTTGGCAAAACTATTGAGCTTCGTCCGACTACCCGGTCTGGCAAGATGGCTCGCGGAGTCACCCTTCCGACTTCTTTGGCTTCTTCCCCTTACCTTCTGGGCTCAATATTTCATGGGGGATGAATTCGGCCCTTCGACCTCGGTCAATCTTACTCCCAATCTCATTTCACTGGGCTACTACGGCCTTTTCTTTGGTTACGGCGCCATCTGCTTCGCAAACAAAGGCTTTCATCAAAAAGTCGGCCGTTTATGGCCTATGCACGCCTTAATCTCCTTGGTTGTCTTCGCGATCGCGCTCCGCCTCATGGGGAGGAAAGATATCGAATGGGGTTACGAGTTGATCACCCTTTGTTCGGCTCTCTTCGTCTGGCTAATGATCTTTGGTTTGATGGGGGTCTTCCGCAAGTTCTTTTCCGAAGAGAACCCAAAGGTCCGCTTCATTTCAGACTCTGCCTACTGGCTTTACGTTGCCCACCTGCCCCTCGTAAAAATCTTACAAGCCTTGGTTGCTCATTGGGAATTCCCCAGCCTCCTCAAGTTCACTTTAGTGTGTTCTTTGACGACTTCTCTGCTACTTTTGTCTTACAGGTATTTTGTCCGCTACACTTGGGTCGGAACGATGCTTAATGGAAAACGATACAAAACTTATGAAGCAAAATAACGGTTTAACAGGAAGGACGTATGTCTGGCTTGCCATTTTCTTCGGCGTTCTCATTTGGTCGGGCATCGGTCCCAAGGATCGGCTGACTTGGGTTCTCGAGGTCGGACCGGCCGTCATCGGTTTGGTCATTATGTGGAGGACCCGTCAATCCTTTGCTCTCACCCCCCTGCTCTATTTCTGGATTCTGCTTCACTGCATCGTATTGATGGTGGGCGGAAAGTACACCTATGCGGAGGTCCCCCTCTTCGATTGGATCAGCGAGGCCTTTGGGTGGGAACGTAATAATTACGACAAGATCGGGCATTTCATGCAGGGATTCGTCCCCGCTCTGATCACCCGGGAAATTTTAATCAGGAAGCAGATCGTGAATTTCGCAGGGTGGAGGAATTTTCTCATCGTCTCGGTCTGCCTGGCCTTCAGTGCCTTTTACGAATTGATCGAATGGTGGGCCGCGGAACTCATCGGCGAGGACGCGGATGCGTTCCTTGGTACGCAAGGATACGTTTGGGATACCCAGTCGGACATGGCCCTTGCCCTGCTCGGCGCGGTCTCCTGCCTGCTTACGCTTGCCAAGGTTCACGACAGACAACTCAGCCAACTGAACGATTGATCGATTTTTACAAAACTCATTTTCCCCAATCCAAAAACAATCATCATGAAAAATTTCCCCATCCCCCTTTTCGCCCTGGCGTTGTCCATGCTCTTGCCCGAGCCCGCCTT
>Ga0315321_10001384_pt1 | contig 18601 bp, 13 predicted proteins | sample M180m21515metaG_FD_203464 | JGI IMG/M metagenome (GOLD analysis project Ga0315321, IMG submission 203464) | Ammonia-oxidizing marine archaeal communities from Monterey Bay, California, United States - M1 80m 21515 | ecosystem: Environmental > Aquatic > Marine > Intertidal zone | place: USA... | reverse complement strand
TTTTCTTTCTTTTTATTCATGTTACCATTTAACTTTATTAGCCCAGTAGGCTGCGGACATTTTGCCCTTCCTTATGTTCATTGCGTGTCTCGCCTTGAACGACCTAGCTCTGGCTGTGTTCTTCTTGTCTCCAGTCTTACCTTGCTGACCGAAGCGAATTGTTTTAATTTTGCTGCCTTCTTTGGCAACAACGATATGTGATTTAGTCGGATGACTAGGAGTTCTCTTAGGCTTGTTGTAGCCACTAACCCCAGCTCTTTCTAGTCGTGAGTCTTTAGCCATTAGTAGGTAGACTTTCGTTTCTTGCTAGGCTTAGGTGGAGCTTTCTTAGTTTTCTTTTTCATGTTCATTCTCTAGTTGCTGCTGGACAATATCGTGCATTAACTCGGTTGGGTCGCGCTTTTCTGCGACATCAGTAATACCTTTCAAGATAGAAGATATTTGCGTAACCACTAAAGTAATCAATGTGGCTACGATCGCTAGGTTCTCGCCGTCAGTAAACTGCACACTAGCGAGGAATGCGAGTACGAGTAGGCATAAGTAGAACGCGCCGAATACCGCAAGGTGCTTGCCAGCCTTCTCTTTAGCAGACTCACGAGCTTTAATGGTGTCGATAGAACCACGCAACTCAGCCTTGCGTAGTAGTAGCTCACCACGAATCTCAGCCATGCGCAACTGGATAGCCTCCTTAGTAGAGCCAAGTAGCTGTGCTTCCTTAGCGGCTTTATCGGTTGCTGCTTCTGGCTTGACCTTATGGGGCGCACCGTTCTCTATAATCTTTACAGCCTCTTCTGGCTCAATGTAGTCTTTAGTTGTCTTCTTCTTTACCATGATTATATTTCTTGTTGTAAAGCATTCTAACGTGCGTAGTTGCTAGGTCGGGGAATAAGGAAAGCAAGCCGAATATGCTCTTCAGGAAAAAAACGAGGGGGGCGCGGAGTGAGGGAAACATAAACGTTAGGATTATTGCAATCCAACTATAGCTCCACAGGCTACTCTCAATATCCTTAGATACCTGACCTACAGTAGTTACCGCTGTAGGTGTACCCACCGAAGGTACACTAGGTAAGCTAGGCATCAGCGAACTGCATGACACCAATAGCAATAAGAGTAGAAGATATTTCATTATGTATTATTCTCGAACACAGCAAAGGATACTGATTCAGATGCGTCGGAGAATGCGTTGGAAGCATCTCGCAGTCCGATGTTGAATCCTGTCGTGGCGATACTGTTTACACTTACAGTCTGTATAGTAGCGGTTGAGTCCTCGTAGGAAACAATGACAGTCGCGTTTGCGGTTGTTAAATCTGTGTCAATAACCACCGAGTACTGACCTGCTGAACCACGAGATACAGAGGATACATTATAGCTAGTTCCTAACAAGGCTGGGCTGGCTACCGTAGTAAACCGACCAAACGCTTTAGGGATAAACTGCATCTTAGCCTCAAGCGCAGCTAGTCGAGTCGAGGTGTCTGCTGGAACAGCCGCTACCGCAGTCTCCATAGCATCAAGATTGACCGCTTGGGTTACAGAGAGGTGCGCCACCTTTGCTGCATCAGCAGATGGATAAGTTACCTTCGCGTTGTTAGTAGCTATGTTTGATTCCATAGTGTCCAACGCCACCGCTTGAGTAACCGTTATATGGTCTGTCTTAGTCTCTACCGCGTCAAGGCGTTCAGAGTTATTCAGCGATGTCGATAACGCCGTCTGTATGTGTGGGTGGTTAGGGCTTACCATTACATATCTCTTAGGTTATCGAATCTTAGCGATCGAGCCTCTTGGCGTATGGTTTCCCTTGCGTCTATTGACTGAGACAGCTTCTCGCCAGAGTCGCTAGTGAAGTTGTTTAACTGCTCACTCTTAAACTCAATAACAGCTCTATCGAGATACTCTTTTCTAATCTTTAGCACCTCTTTGCGAATAGCCTGTTGAGCTATAACGCCAGCCTCAATAATAATTTGGTCTGGGCTACCTTTCTTTAGCTCGTCCAAGCCCTTTAATACGGTGGCTTTGTCGCCCACATATTGCTTACCGAAGTAACGCTCCAAGCGACGAGTAATATCCATGTCAGCCCCAAGCCTTATCTCGGCAGCCCTAGAGGTAATCCAATCGTATGCAGTCTGACCCTCGCCGTTCTTGTAAGCGTAGGTGTCTACATCCTTCAAGCCAGCTACAGAGGTTGGTCTAACTGGAGATATATCTAAGTCCACAGAAGCCATCTCTGCCTCGAACGGATCTGCCACAGTTTTCTCGTCTGCCAACAGGGCTAAACGGCTTCCACGAGTTACTGGTCTGAACACAGCGTTTCTCTTTGTAGGTAGCGAGTCGTCGTCGCCCCACCAATTTCTATCCAACACGCGCTCCCAGAAGGTTGCAGCATCCCAATCTGGACTACGGCTATCTCGTGTATTCAACAAGATACCTAACGGCTCGCTTGGCGATTGCAGTAGACCCTTCCAAGGAGTTACGGAATCAGAAATCATAAACGGTATCATCGTCAGCACATCTTCTGGATTATCCATCATGCGCATTAGGTCATCAACACCAGACGCAGCGTCAGCTAACCCATAAGCATCAGTAAATGTGGTTAGCCACGAGGCAAGCTTCTCGCCTAAGCCAATTTCGCCACCCTCGCCATCTATCTTGCCTTTAGGCAAATGGTTCGCTGTTCCTGTAACTAGGTCGTATGCCATAATGCCACCAGCAAATATAGACCACCCATGACCAAAACGCTTCATGCTGTAGGTAGTGTAACCCTTATGCTCTCCAACATATTGGTCAAGGTAAGCTTCTCTGTCTCCTTCAACCATTAAGTCGTAAGTCCTTGCCCCTTGCTTCTTGCCTTGATACGAGGTCGCCCAATCGTTGTGCGATGCCACCATGCTAGATAGCAAGTTCGGCTGTTGCTTGAACTGATTCTCTAGTTGCTCAAGCGTGTCTTTCTTTGACGCTGGTATCTTAATATGCCAGTTGCCATACTTGTCTTGGAGTAAATGGTCTGACGCATACTTCTTTGTTAGACCGCCAGCAGTAATTATTCCAGCACCGACAAGTTGTTTAGCTAACGCATCGCGCTTGCCCATCGGCGTAGTCGCTCTCATGTGTTGGAACATATAACCAAGAATCGGTGTGCGCTCCAAGCCCATGTTTATTGTGTTAGCAGTCGTCTTACCGAACATAAAGAAATGACCGCCAAGTGGGTGCTGAGAGACATCCTGTAACATCTTCATGCTACCTGCTACTTCTTGTTGCAAAGTTAGCTCACGCTGCTGTTCCCATGCTTGATCTCGTGCCTTGATAGCGAGGTCTACCTCATCAGAGAAGTCTCCGCCTAACCGTTCACCTAGCCAAGTTCGCACTTCGTTATGCGCAACCTTGCCACCTCTGACCTCCTCTTCTAGCTGTCGCAAGGCGTTTGTCATGTCAGCCATGTAGTCTATGTCGTCCGTCTTTGCCCTCTTCGCTCGCCATACTGTATCAACCACAGACTCTCGCAATACTTGGTCAAAGGAAGCGAGCTTGATACCGTCATCAATAAAGCCCATTGCTTCTCGTGGCATCACTTCCCATAAGCCTACAAGACCTGTCATAAATCCGCGTACATATTCGTTCTCGATGTTCTGTGCGCGAACACCCAATAAGGTCATGGAGTTAGCGTCCATGCTTCGCCCTAAGTGTTCTAGCTCTGAGCCTTCCATGCCGTAAGCAGCACCTTCCATCTCTTTGCCAGTAGAACCTGTAACATCAGCTCGACGGCGTGATGGTGTCAGTACAGATTGGAAGAAGTTTCTTTGGGAAGGACGACTAGACTTGACTATCGCATCTTGCTTGGCTTGGACTTCTTTAACTAAGCGATGATACTCTCTAGCCTCACGAGAAACTATAGACAGTAGCCCTCTCGATAGCCCCCTAAATCCTCTGCGAGACAATGTAGCTGCCACGCCGTATCCCAAAGCAAGAACTGATGTACCTGTGCCAGACACCGCAGAGCTTACACGCAACAAGCGTGAGCCTTGCAGCCATACAGGCATGAAATAACTCTTACTAAAGGCTGGACGCATTACCGAACCATTACGGAAATACTGATGCTTGTCCATGAAGTCCGTAAAGGATTCTGCTGCCTTCTTTGAACCCCAGCCAGTACCCTCGTCTTTGAACTCAGACAACTGGTCGGCTATATCTTCAGCTCTCCAGTTACCATTATTGCGGTTACCCCTATGCCAATCCTCAGCCTTCAAGACATCTGATGGATTCTCTGACCTAGCTGGAACAGGGTATTGGTCTGTTAGCTTATGGGCTTGCGATCGCTGCTCGTTTGCGCCAGTCTCCTCGATTCTCTTTCCGCGTAGCATATCCTCCTCTGCCACACGAGCTTTCTGAACATTATAGAATGCTCTCTCTAGCTCGATTTCTGCTGGTCTAGGTGCTGTACCTTTAGGAAACGAAGCATACTCTTTATACGCTACACTAAGCTCGCCATACGCTGCCCTTAAATCATTCAGTTCGCCTGTAGCCTCGTCTGTAGCTTCCGCCAACATACGCGCTTTATTGATTAACTCTTGCGCTCTGCCTAAAGCGACACCGCTAGACCTACCGCCTTCCTCAGCAAGCTCTCTCTGAACCTGTAACATCTTGTTTAGTTCGTCTTGAGCAGCGTCAATGTCTACTTGCTTCACGCCCTTAGTAGCTACATCTAGTTCTTCTTGCAGTTCATCAAGCTTCTTCTGCTTGCGCTTCTGCCTCTGGTCTAGCTTTCTAAGTTTAGCTTGGTCAGTCTTTGAGTATGACTTCCTAGCTTTCTCTATCTCTTTCTCTAAACGCTTGACTTCAGCCTCGGTACTCTTTTTATTTGCTTTCTCAGCTTCTGACAATTTGTTGCCTTTAGCTACCTTAGCTTTCCAACGACCAATGACTGCTACCTTTCGATTGTAGAGTGTTCTTAATCCACGAAGCTTCTTTGTCTCAGTTGTCTTGAGTGCTTCCTCTGCTTCTTTAATATCTAGATCTGTCTTGTTAATGTCAGACTTGAGCTGTGCCTTCTCAGCCTCTTCGGCAGCGGATAGTCCACGAGACTGCTCTTCGCGCAACTGCTTTGTTTTCTTGTCAAGCTTTGTCTCTGTTGCCTTTAGTTGCCCTAGCAATTTGCGTAGCTTCCCACGCGCTGTCTTGCCGAGAGCATTCATTACAGTCTTTATCTCAGCCTGTGCTTCTCTCTTAGCCTCTTCAGCCATATCCTTTAGCTCTTGCTCGGACTTTGTAAGTGGCTTCTTGTCGTTAGCTAATCTAGCCTTAATCTTATCTAGTGATTTCTGTGCGCTCTTCTCTTTAGCCAAAGCTTCCTTTAGCTTTCCATGAGGAGTGTCTTTCAGCATAGCACGAATCTTCAGAGCATCTTCTGTGGCTACCTGTACCCCTTCTTCTGCTTTAGCTACTTGCTCTAGTTGCTCTGGAGTAAGATCGCCTTTGTTAGCCTCAAGCTTGTCGTTTAACTTCTGCAACTTATCCGCTGCTTTCTGGACTTTCTTCTCCGCAGCTTCTACATCCTTAGCACCTTTAACGTCTAGCTCCTTTACTGCGTCCTTGATAGCTTCGTTAATATCCTCTCCCTCTTTCAAGACAGCTTCAACTTCCTCGCTATCCACGCCTAGCATACCGCGCTTGCGTAAGCCGTCGTATATATTCTGAACGCCAGCGTTCTTCAAAGCGTCCTTCTCTACTTGACTCAATGGGCGACCACTAGCAACAGCATCTAAGATGCCTTGCTTTAGCTCGCCTTCTTCTAGGTTGTCTAACCACTTCTTGAACGACCTTGCTTGAGTAAATAGCTCTCGGTCTTTGTCTGTCATGTTGCCAGCTTTCAGCTCATCAATTTCGTCCTGTAGTTGCTTAACTGTCTTTTCGGTGTGTAAGCTAGTAGCCTCCACCAATGCCTCAGTCTCAGCCTCGTCCATCTCCTCGTTCTTGAGTATCTTGCTTCTGACGCTTGAGCGAATCTTCTCGTCCTCGATGTTGTCCAATACATCCTCAACACCACCACCAAACTTCTTGCCTTCATCGCGCAACTTACGGACATCAGCTATCTCATCTTCGGTTAATTCAACACGAACGCCCTTGCTCTCTAAGAATGACTTTAGACTCTCTGAGCCTTCTTGCTCTCCTTGCCTCCATTCGTTCATATTCACGCCATGTGAGCCAGACATCTTGTTGCGCTGGATTGCTTGTCGCCTCTTAGCGATTACCAAGCTCTGCTTCTCTTGTGCTGTTATTGTGCCAGCTTTCTTTTTTCTGTTGAGATCACGAATCATCTTCTCTGAGTCGTTCCAACGGCGAGCGTCTTTGAACGCCCCTGTCTTAAACTCAAGCACAGATGAACGCTGGTCGCCTCTTAGCTTGCCCCACTCCTCCTCGCCAATCAAGTCCACGCCATACTTTTCATCAAGAGGCAATTCTTCCGCAGAAACCTTGGTCTTTATGTCATCAATCTCCTCCGCCTTCATGCCCTTTGTCTTTTCAGCAAAGTTCTCTTCCAAGTTGCGAAGCGTCTTAGTGTCAGAAGCAGACATCTCTCCAAGCTCCTTAAACGATTGAATTGTTCTCCACATTCCACTAAGGTCAAGCCCAGCGTGCATTTCAACTATGCGGTCTGCGCCACTCTTGTAAAAGCCACCGTCCATCTTCTTCAAGTGAGCCATCATCCCCTCAGTAAGATTCTCTGGGGAGAACGATCTAGCCACACCGATAGCCACCTTGCTACCATACTTTACCGTCATAAGCATCAACGCTAACGCGCCTCCAGCTATTCCACCCTCGACAATGTTTTTATACGCTGCCTCTGGGTCGTCCTCAGTAATCTTCATCCAACTAAGGACTTGAGGTAGCTTGTCATGCTCATCTAATAGGTTAGCAAGATTGCCCTCGCCCTCTACAGTAAAGGCATAGTCGGCAGCAGCCCCAGCCAGTTCAGCTATCATAAACTGCGTGGCGTTAGAAGCACCCATAGCGTTGCCTACACGCAATGCCCCTAATACTGCAACCACAAACGGAGCGACAGCACCAACGACCTCGCCACCAACAGTTGTAAATCGTGGCGCAGTAGGCATTCCGAAAGTAGGGAAGCCCATTTTGCCTAAACGATGTCCTGTGTATTGCAGAGTGTTTGGTATCCACATTAGGGTCTTGCCTAGAATACCCATCTCATCCCACTCCTCTTCGCTCATGCCAGAACGATATTCAGAAGGAGAACCGCTACCATCAAATACGCCTCGTGATGCCATCTTTTCCCAACGGTCTTCTTTCGTTTCAACACCACCAGCCATAACCTTAAACTTACCGCGCTTGCCATCTCTCACTAGAGCTAGACCAGACTGCAATTCAAGGATAGCCTCAGATGTCCGAAGGAAGTCTCTAAAGTCTTGGTTCTCAATATCTAAACCAGAGGTATCTATGCCTAGTTTGTGAGCTATGTCGATGTACAGCTTTCCAGCCATATTAACGTGTGCGCGATCGGCATCAAACTCTTGCCCACGCTCAAAGGCAGCCATCTGGTTGTCTGCTACGATTTCACGAATAATGCCGTCTACATTGCGAGCATTGCCTAATTCATCGAAGATTCGAGCTTCATACTCTTTGTTATTCATTAGACGCTCAAGGTAGCCGTTAGGGCTATCTGTAGGCGTGTAGTTGAGGCGAGCTTGAGGCTTGAACTTAGTCTCAGCCAAGTCCTCCTCGTATGCTTCCCTTATGGTTTTTGTGCCTTCCTCCATAGCAACCATTTGTTGCTCCTCTGGCTTGTTCTCTTGCCACCAAGCATAACCCTCTGGGCTGATTTCTCCAGCCTCTAGTTGCCTTGCTGCTTCCACTTCTGATGCGCCAAAGATTGCTGCACCTTCCGCCTCTGCTGCCGCTTGGTCTGCATCGACTTCCTCTTGCATCGTAGGCTCATCTCCGCCAACCAACCTCTGCACTTCGGTAACAGCGTCAATCTGCTCCTGTGTCATAGGAACTTCTGGCTCTTGAGTTGCGCCCTCTACAGGCTCTTGGATTTCTTCTTCTGGGTTTTGTGCCATTACTTATTGGTGGTGGTGGTGTCGTCGCTGCCTAGGAAAAACGATGTTTGTGTTTCTGCGCCTAATGCTTCGTTCTGTAGTTGGTCAGAAACTTGTCTAGCAGTTTGGACTTTCATAAATGCGCGTAAATACATCGCTGCTGCTTCGCTTCGTTGCTCTGCGGTCAAAGTAGCCATGTTAGGTATGCCTGTTGCTAAAAGCTGAATGTCGTTCGCTATGCTTACCTTTACCGCGTCGTCTAAACGAGCAAAACCCATTTTCTCCTTAATGTCATCCAACCTTGTTTGTGGGATTCCATCAAAAGCTTTTCCGCGTATTACAGCATCTTGAAGTTGCTGCGCCATACGATTCGAGGTGCTTAAATTAACTGCGTCTGGTATCGTTATTAAACTGCCAGTATCCCAAGGAACGCCATGGAATCTTGCTAACAGTTGCTCTATCTCTGTGTTGATAGTGTTCTCGTCAAAGCGACCAATGCCATCGTTTAGAATAGCCTCTGCTGTAGCCTTTTCATTATCGTCATAGTCATCATATCGCTTCTGTAATTGACCAAGCTTCGCATCAAACTCTTCTTTAGTAATCTGATTTGAGGCAGCCAACTTGTTCAAATCAACCAATATTGATTCGTAGTTTGATGGAGACATAATCCCTGTCCTTACTTTTACATAAGTCTCTCTAACAAAATTAGCGTCGATAATTGTGTCTACTGTCTGCCCCTTCTCGAAGCTAGTTACCCTTGCTTCATATCCTTGAAAGGGAACTCCATAGCCACCTTGGTCTGGAGGACTAATAGCAAGCTTTCTCATTCTCAATCTAAAATCAGCGTCTGACTCCTTCGTTCTATCCCAAGCCATCAACTCTCTCTCAAAGCGCATCTCAAAATCATCCTCCGCTTTAGGGAGGTTTTTCTTATACGCAGCGTGTGCGGTGTCAAAAGAGGAAACCATGTTGTTGCGGATAGTCTCAACCTTGTTGTAGTTGCCTGTGCCTTCTTCGGCAAAGCGAACACCGTCGCGCAACATCAACTGCTCTTCAATCATGTCGAAGATAGCATTAGCCTCAACCATCGCGTCCTCGTCGGTAGGATCTGCCACCGCCAACATCTGATTACCAAATGAGGTCAATGACTGTAGAACGTGGTTGTTGATGTCAGTTACGCCAGCGCCATGGGCTGCCCCAATAATGCTCTGAATTTCTTCAAGATACATAGGCGCAAGCTCATCCCTTCTGTCCGAAGGCAGTTTAGCAATCCCCTCTAGGCTACGCATAACGTCAGCTTCCATCCGCAAAGTTGAAGCCTCAATAGACTGCTTATGTTTACGCTCTTCTACCGCTAGATTAGTAGCAGTCTCTAGTGCTGATTGACCCTGTGAAAAGGCGACTAACTCCATAGGAGACATACCTTCTGCATCTATGAACACTTCGTTGCCTTGACTGTCTTTGCCAATAGAAACTTCCGCCAACTCGCCAAACGCTTTAGCTTGTTCTTGCTCAAAGGTAGACGCTCTATCTGGGTCTGGGTTAGACATGCGCTCTAAACCACCTTGGCTCTCCATGTGGCTAGTTAAAGCATCTATCCGCATCCTTGACCTCTCCTTGCTTACAGCCGTCATCGTAGACCAGTTCTCATGCGCACGGATAATGCCCTCTTTCTGCGCCTTGCCATTCGCCTCGCGCTGTATCTTCATGTAGTCAGCTTCCGACAGCAACGAGTTGCCTTTTGCATCTTTTGTCTTGGTCAAGCCATGTATCTGCCCCAACTGCTCTTGCCACGCCTCTTTGCTCTTGCGCTCGTTTTCCTCTAGCTGGTTGAAATTAACCATTGTCTGAGCTGCACCAGCGATCGTCTTAGAAAGATTAGCAAAGGTGTTACTAGGGGCTGCAAAGTCAAAGCTGACCTGTGCGCCACCGCCTGTTGGGATATTGGTTGCCTGTATGTTAGGCTCTGGTATTAGTTCTGCCATTATGTTACGTCTCCGCCTCGCCCTGTATCACGCACGAAGTTAAAGTAGGTATTGAAACCGCCTATCGCATGGTCTGGTGCGCCAGCTAATAGTTGCGCCCAAGCTGGTGTTTGTAGTTGAGCTGCTATGTTTGCGTTGGACATATCGAATCCTAGCTCCTCCGCTAGTCGTTGATCTGCTATGCCTTCACGCTGATACATCAAAGAGCGTTGAGCCTTCTTCATGTTGCCTAGCATTATCTGCTCTGCCATTAGGTTGCTTCTGGTCAAAGCATCTTTAGTCTCGGTAGCGGATGTTCCAGCCATGCCTCGCTCTGCCTGTATTACCTTCATGCTACCCATCTTCTGTTGATAGGCTGCCTCGCGTTGCGTGTGCTGTTGCATTGACTGCTCTTCTAGGTCGCGGTGTGCTTGAAATAAGCCTGTCATCTTTCTCTCGAAGTTTGCCTTGGCGAACCTAGCGTTGATACGGTTCTGTATCTGCTTTATCTTTAGTGCTGACCGCTGATTCTTAACGGCTTCAAACTGCCCCATCAAGCCACTTAAAGCTTGAGCAGTTCCCATTATCTTGCCCATAGTTTCGTTGCTATTACCGTCGTCAGTTGGGGCTGGGTCTTCGCCACCACCCATGCCAAATATTTCTCCAAAGCCAGCCATTACTCAGTCTCCTTCATTCTATCAATGATTATTGTTATGTCTTTCTGCATAAGCTTAATGTTCGTGTTGTTCTCTACCATCATATCGTCCATGCGCTCCATGCGAGCCTCAAGCCTATCTATCTCAATGATGTTTGTCGCAATCCGTTCGTTGTTGTACTCCGACGCTGCCTTCAGCGAAAAGAAGAATCCAATAACTGCAATAAATGGAATCGCAATACCGATAGCCATTTTGGTGTTTGTTAGGACGAAACTAGGATTGCTCATAATATAATTTGTTTAGCCCCTTAGCTGTTATCAGCTCGTAGGCTTTGTAGGTCAAAGGCGTGTGTGATATAGGGATTTCTTGCCCTGTAGGTATCATGCCCAAAACAGTATGGAAACGCTGGTGTCTTGGATTGTCAGACAACGCGAATGAAATTAAACGTGAGTACAAGCCACCGTACTCTTCTATCAAGTCTCTTATGGCTCTCACGAAAGCAACAGGATACTCTGCCACGCGGTTAGTAGACATCGACCAAACAACCCCTGTGTCCTCCTCTTCGTGATGTTCAACCAAACCGATAAGAGCGATCGGGTCGCCGTCGTCGGTGTTAATAGTAAACACATACTCAGAGTTCCTTATCCCAGCCATACAGCTGTCTGCTGGCGATAGACCAAGCTCCTCCAGAGGCTCATATTCTTGATCTCTTAGTTCGCGCCCGACTCGGCTCGCCTCTTGGAATGATGGGTTAGGGTTGATGTGCAGCCTCACTAATTTGTTCTCGATGCCCTAGATGTGTGCATCAGCTCGAAAGCTGCGCCTGTTATCGTAACCGTTTGATGTGTTGCCGAGCTAAGTGTGATAGTCGGCAAGTCATTTCTTGCTGCAACCGATGTGCGTAAGGATTCAGTCTCTGATGGTTGCTCCCCAGTCCGAACGCCTGTAATGGTATTGTCTGGGTTACCGTTAAAAGTCTTGGTAGAGGTAGTCCTCTTTGCGTAACTAGGAAAGGTAACCGTCGATGTTAAATGCTGGGTGTCGTTAAAGTAAACCTCGAACCATTTGTTTGTCGTTCTGCCGTCTGTAACCGCCACCTCTTTGCCGTCGGCAGAGCCACGCTTAATGTATTGCTTGCTGAACTCGTAGGATGCTGTGTATTTAAGACCAACCACTACGTCGGTGGAATCCCCAAGATTCCCATTCTTGACAGTTATTTTCCACTTATCGCTTTCCTGTGAGTCAGCCGCCTCATATACCTCGTTTGTCAGCTTATTGAACACCACAAGTTTCTGTGTGCGTGGGGTATTGTCGCGTATAGGGAACTGACTGGCGAGGGTTATGAGCGATAATGAACCAGCGTCAGATATTTCATCGGCTGTTACGTTATAGTAAAGGTCTACCGCGTTTGTTAGCGAGTCCGTATTATCAAACTTCATGTAGGTAAGTATGTGCCAAGCATCCAAGACTGTCGTTCCAGAAGCCTTATTATGACCCTCAATAATGTGAAACTTGTCTGATATGAAGTGTCCACCCTTAATGTAGTCGCAAGCCAACTCATACTTAGACCAAGCAGATTGCACACGCTTATTGCCACTATTGTAGTATTTGTAAACGTATAACGTATTGTCGCCTGTATCTGTCTGCACAACTACTGTTGAAGCCAACGAAGATGCAGCTATCTTGACAATCTTACCACTAATATAGCTAGGGATATGCTCTGAAATACTCGTTGCCTCAAAACTAAACTCCGTTGAGCCTGTTGGGTACATCTCGTAAACAGCCGATGCCCCAGACTTCTCTTGAGCAAAGACAATCGTGTTGTCATTTACAACTGGTCGAGCGATCGTGCTGTTCTCGTAACTGCTACCAAGAGACAAGGCTGCCGTTGATGGCGTTAAACCTTGACTGCCCTGTGTTAGTAGGAACTGCGCTCGGTCTGAAAATATAACAAGCTGATTCGCAAAAGGAATAGCCCAGTTGAGATATGTAATCTCATTCACAGACGAGGAGATGTCGATGCGGTCTGAGTCTATCGAGTTAATTACGGAGGTGTTCCAAAAGTTATACGCATTATCTAGCTCGGACATTACCACACTTTCTCCAGCCAAAAAGCCTAACCTTGACTTGTAGAAGAACAAGTCGCTTATTGGATTGCCAATAAAGCTAGGGGCAGCGTCAGAGTTTGCATCGCCTACTGTCTTGTCCGACCAAGTGGCTGGGTAGATTCTGTACTCGCCTTCATTGTGTTTAACAAGCTGATGGGGCATTGTGGTTTCATCAATCTGATACTGCAACCCACCTTGCATATCTTCTTTCCACTTACCGCCACCAAATTGGTTAGTCGTGGCTATATCGTTATCGTGTCTAAACTTAATGTAGTGGTCGTCTGCATCGTTCTCAACATCCCCCTCTACTTTAATTAAGTAGTTGTTTGGTGCGTTAGAAGGGAGAGTTGATATACGGTCAGTTTTGTCCGTAAAGGTTTGCACCATCGTGTCGCCAAATGAATCGCTAACCTCAAAGTTAATAGGGGAAGCATCAGCAGCAGCTTTTGTAGGGTAGGAGGCATACCAAGCAATTACTGATCCAGCTGTTCTGAATGTAGCTTCGCTAGAAGCTCCGCCAGCATCGTCGTACTTCGTCATAGGCAGTCTGTCAAAATATATTCTATGTCTAGCTGGGGCTTGGGAACTAAATGGCGATGATGCGTGTGCGCCAGCGAACCGAACAACATAACGTGCGCTTGCGCTAGAATTATCTACAAGGTTGCCACCAGCAGCACCACTTAATGTGCCTTCGCGTGTGGAGACAATATCGACATTAAATTGCTGTGGAACGGTATGCCCATGATGCTCGTCGAATGCAGCCTCGTGGAAAGTGAGGTGTGCCTCAAATGCTATGGTAGAGGTTAGGTTATTGATGGCGGCTTGAAGGTTCTCCATAGTCTCCAAAATGCCAGCGTCGCCACTCGCTGTGCCTATCGCTACATTAACATTGCTACCTGTTCCTCCGAACTCAAAAGTTTTAGCGGTGTTTGCGCCAAGACCACCACCAGCATCAGCATTACAACCTGTAATAGTAATGTTATCGCCAGCGTTAGGTTGTGTAACAAACCTTATCTCTCCATGGTCATAGTTACTTCCATCTACGACTCCAGCATACCCAGTTCCATTCCACAAGTGTGTTCCAGCACCCGCAAGGTCAGTACCAATGTCCTTGTCAGAGAACGTCATTTTTATACCAGTATTGTCTGCCGTATAGTCGCCTTCATTAGCTACGGTAAAATCGCGGAGGTGGCGACCAGTCGAAGAACTCTCTAAACAAGCGTGAAGTGCGCCAGCTACTGCGTCTGTTCTAATATCATTCTTGCTAGTGCCAGTCCCCTCACCTGTGGTTACCTTAATGTCTCTCCTATTGCCCTCACTATCAGTAGCTTTTATCGTAAACTCTGCGCCATAAGCACTTTCTTTAACGAAGATTAAGCCACGCTTAACGTGGTCGCGCTCATACATTCCCAAACCACCAGACGTTGTAGCCTTTAATGCTGGTGTCTTATCCTTGTTAGCTATGAATGTGTAGTCAGCGATTGTAACCGCTGAATAGGGGTGCGTGTCGTGGCTGTTAGCTACATCAAAGTAATCAAGCTCTGTTCCGTCAAGGGCATTACCGTCTGCATCCTTTAGGTCAAGAACCTCAGCGGTGTTATCCTCTTCGTTTAGCTTTAACAAAGAAATGTCTGGGGTTAAATCATCCCCAACCCCATCGTAGCCAATAACAAGCATCAACTGCTCGCCTGTGCTTCGGTTAATTTTGTGGGTAAATGTGTTTTTGGAGTTGTGGAGTAGCGACAGCGGCGTTCCAGACTTATAGGCTACCTGTACAAAATTAGTGCCAGCGCGTTTAGTCAGCCCCTTAATTGGGTCAGCCGAGAAGTTAGTCTGCGCTGTGCATTGATTGTCAAAACGCTCAGAGTCTGGCTGCTGAGAAACACCACCTGTAAGATTCTTGAGATTCTTTCGCGTATATGCCATTATGAGCGACGTACTAAAGAGTATGCCACAGTCGAGCTGTCGCCTAGCATATTGATTTTATCTACACCAAACTCGTAGTCAGCTAACTTTGCCTTAGCCTCGAACTCATCACGCTCACTAAAAGCGCGAATGTCTTTTGAGCCAACCAAGCGATCGGCAAAGATGCGAGCAGCGCGTATCAAACAGTAACGCTTGGCTGCTTCTGGGAGGTCTAGGAAGTCTAGTAAGTAAACGCCTGTGATAGTTATTGTGTCTCCGACAGTAAACGTGTCTGTCTTTTCTTTCATAGAGTAGACCTTACCACTACGAATCACATAATCTTCGCCAGAGCTTTGATTGCGCACTTGCACATAATCTTGAGGAGTTGTCGCTAAGTAGTTGCCACTACCGTCTGCGGTCAAAACCCTGTCCTCTTCGGTGTTGAAAACGAAGGAATCCATGCAAATCTCACGAGCAACTTCTTTCAGTATTGTTACAGCAGCCGAAACCTCATAGGCTGGGTCGCTGAGATCTGTTACAGCAGATTCCCCAATGGTTTGCAACATTGTGTTTACTGCTTCTAATTCTGTTGTCGTGTTTAGAGTTGCCATAGTTTGTTAAAAAGTTAAAGGAAGGGCGAGGTGCAAAAGCACCCCACCCAAATAGTAAAACCGACTTAGTTATCAGCGGTAATCATTACGATGCCTTCTGGACGAATAACATCAACACCTAACGCCACCTTCGTATTGAGGAGGTTAGCATTTCTTTCTGGGATGTAATTTACCTCAGCTTTTACGCCGCGTAAAGTAACAGTTCCAGCAGAACCTTTATGGAACGCTGTTGCGTACCAGTTGTTAGTGTTCTCTGTGCCACCACTCGTTCCACCAGCAGTATTTACATACGGTGAGTAAGTGTTAGCACCTTGACCCGGAGCAACGCCACCTAAGTAGAGAGGCTTGCCAGAATCGTCCATTTGAGCTTGAGTGTTTCCACCGAAGTCTTTTTGGACTTTACTTGCAATAACATCGAAGCCTAAGTAGTTAAAGGACTGCTGACCCTTAGCACGATCGCCTGTCGTGTTAAAGTCGCGGCTCAAGGCTGCGTCAGAAGTCAATAGCTGGTAGTACTCGAAAGGACGTAGAACTAAGCAACGGTCTTCCGCTGGAACAGCAAGATTATCCATCTTAGCTGCAACCTCTTCAATCATTGCCAAAAGCTCGGCAATATCTGCGAACTTAGCTGATGCTGAGTAGGCAGTAGAGTGAGAGTGCTTGTGGTAAGTAGTCGCCTTCTTAGCCATGATACCTAGCAACATTGCATCGTGCTGTGTAGCAAGAGCTGCGCCAGATTGCTTGGCTAGTGAACCACGAATGTCGTAGTGAGACTTGAACTCGTCAAGCTCGTCTACAAGCTGGGCTGCGTAAAGCAACTGCTCGATAGTAATTACCTTTTCGCCAGATGTCGCGCCAGAAGCAGCGCCGTCTGCAAGAATGTCAGAACCAGAAGCGTGAAGCTTTGCTGTCTCTGTTGCGTAGGTAGGGAATGATGCCGACTTACCACTCGAAATTGAGCGATTCATAAGACGGTCTTTTAGTTTTGCTGCCTCGTTATAGGCAAGCACAACCTCTCCGCCGTAAACTTGGAGAAAGTTGCTGTGTGAATGTGCTGAAATAGCCATTAGTAAACCTCGTTGTTGAGATGATAAACCCTAGTAATAGGGATTGAAGCGAGTGTAGTTTTACCTAACTCGTAAAAAAACAAATGAACTCTCTCTTGAAGTTGTCTCAACACGCTTGCCGTCGTAACGGCTAGGTAGAGGCTTGCTGTAGTATTCATTGATTTAGATGTTTGATTTAGATGCCTTGCGAGCAACTGCTGCTCGATAAGCTGGGTCTTTCTGATAGCGTGGGTCGCCCATGTCGGCAATCATTTGTGCTTGCGATTCATAGCCGCCCTCCGCTTGTGCAATCGCGTCAGCTTTAATTAGCCTAGATTGCCTTGGTGCTGTGTTGCCAACCATGCGAGCATTTAAGTTGTTCACAGCGAACTTCATTTCATCAAGAGTACCGTTCTCTATGATGCCATCGAAGATGTCTATTTCTGATTCAGACAAGTTATCGCCAGCCCACTTCTGTAGTGCTGAGTAGTCCTCGACATCCGCGGTAACCGACTTCATCTCGTTGGCTTGCTTGTAGTCCTCTAGCTCTTGGACATGATCGACAAGCTCTTTAGGCACACCAGCCTTCTCGAACTTCTCGTAAACCTCTTCGGTTATTTCGCCAGTCTCTTGCAGAGCCTTATAAGCTTCAGCAATACCTTCTCCTTCCTCGTTACTGGAGGTATCAACTTCTTCCTCCTCATTGACGGCAGACTCCTCTTCATCACTAGACTCGCTAACTTCATCGCTAGGTAGTCTTGGAGTCTCAGCATCGTCAGCTTGAACTTTATTCTCAGATGGCTCATGTAACTTCTTCTCCAGCTCTTTGTATGCGTTTGCCAAATCCTCTTGGCTGTTAAACTTCCCTAAGATTTTCTCATCTTTAGGCTCTTCAGTAGCGTTCTGTTGTGCGAGAAACTCTAGGTTTGCTTCGCTAAACTCTGGCTTAGGCGGATTATCTTCTATATAAACACCGTTTGTATTCTCGTCGAAAGTATCACTCATTTGGCTGTACCTCTTGCATTTGTTGGACTAATTGTGGTGCAACTTTCTCAATAACCTTGCCTGTCTGCTGTTGTTGCATCATGGCTTGTTGTTGTTCCATTTGTTGCTGTTGAGCCATCATAGCTTGCTGTTGCTCTTGTCCGAGCTGCTCATCTGATTTCAATATATTCGTGTCCACACCAACTGCTCTGACTAGGGCTTGCATCAATGCTCGTTGATCCACTACTTGCCCATAAGCCTCTGGAGTCATCTGAGTCGCCATGCCAACAAACTGCTGTAGACGCTCTAAGTCTGATGTTCTGCCTAAAGAGCTGACCCCTGTACTAATAATTAGCTTAACCTCTTTAGGTAGCTCTGGAATCTTCTTCTCTTCTGTAAGACGGTTTACAATAATGCGCACCAATGGTCGCGCAAACTCACTCGAAAGCATGGCATAAGTTCCAGCCAACACTTTCTCTAAACTGCTAATAAGGTGGTTTATCTCTGTAGCCGTAGTGCGACCTCCAGCTGGAAGTGCATTGTCTAACAGATTAAACGCAAAAGCCAAGCGTTGCTCGATGTTCTGAGCTGCTTGGAAGGCGACATTCATATCCGCGCCTTTGCTCGCTTGGAGCGTAGTAACGTCTGCCGAGTTACCATTGATGACATCGCCATTCTCTGCCTGTGCAATAGAACGCGCTCTAGTCGTAGAGGCAGGATTAACCATGAACACAATCTTCGCTGAGATTGCTGCTGCCTCAACCATAGCCTTCTGTAGCCCTTCAAGCGATCGCAAGTCTCCGTAAAGACCCTCGACGTAAGAACGCCCATAGCTTTCCCCAGTTACTTTACTCATACGCAAAGGTAGGAAAGGTAGCTTGTCTAAAGGTACATACTCAACGGTATCCTTTAAGATGTTGCCGTTTACCTCTTGGTAAATGTAGTATTCATTGTCGTCCGCCGTAAGGTGGACGCAAGTGTAGAGGTCAATATTCTTGTCGTTGTCTGAGAAGCCGTCCTCGCTAGGAAGCTCTGTATCTATGCCTAAGTTCTCAGCAACAGTCTTGGATATCTGCTCACGAATAACTAAATCAGTCAGATTGCCCTCGATGTCGCGGTGGCAAACATAGTCCTCTAACGCATAGTTGCGGATGTTGCCGTCTGGCTGAACGTAGAGTAACGAGTTGCCAGCAATGATGAGGTTCTTTAGAGCCTCGAAGATGACAGGGCGAAGATTCTTGTCCTCAATCTCCTCGAAAACAGTCTCCTCAATAGTAGCTAA
>Ga0315321_10001383_pt1 | contig 18612 bp, 7 predicted proteins | sample M180m21515metaG_FD_203464 | JGI IMG/M metagenome (GOLD analysis project Ga0315321, IMG submission 203464) | Ammonia-oxidizing marine archaeal communities from Monterey Bay, California, United States - M1 80m 21515 | ecosystem: Environmental > Aquatic > Marine > Intertidal zone | place: USA... | reverse complement strand
GAAGTTGAAATCGACCGGTTGGTTGATTTCAAGTTGTTGGCTCTGGTCAGTGTCGTTGACCATGACCATTACAAGTTGGGAGCGGTCGGGGCTTTCAAACGCAGAGATTTGGAGATTGGAGGGCGATTCGAATTGGATTCGGCGGTAACCGGGTTTTACAAATGCTGAATATTGCCGGAACGCGTAGTAAGTTTTTGTATTTTCGAGAAAAGGCTGAAAGCCGTCGACATTTTTTTCCTGAACCAACACAAGTCCTTCGTCGCGGTGTTTTTGGCGTGTGTTGGGGTTGGTGACGGCATCGGGTGCGAGACTGTAAACGAGACCCCACCACAAGAAAGCATTAGCTTCCGCGTCCACGAGTGTTAAGTGAATATAACGGGCTGCTTTGATGGCTTTGTCGTGCTCGGTAAGTGTTGGAGTCCAGCCATAGGTATGCCAAGCCTCTCCATTCCACTGAGCACCGGTCGTCTCAGTCATCCAAAGCCGCTTGTCTGGTAAATGCTGTGACCTTAGCGAGTTGAGTTTCCGAGTGTTGTCGACCAGCATTTTGATTGGGCCAGCTTGCCCTTCGACGAAGCTGTCGTAAATGTGATAGGCCGCAATATCGACGGCAGGACTGGTTAAGACGGGGAGATAGCGGGCGAACTCAGAGGCTTCGGGACCGATGTATGCGAGATCGGGAGCTGCAATTTTGATGTTCGCCATTCCGGCGGCTTGAAGTCGAGGTTTTATTTTCAGTTCGATGAACTCACGCAAATCGTTAGGTGACCAATGACACGTTTGCGTTCCCGGGTGAGACCAATTGGTTTCATTTTGCACGCCAACGGTTGTCACGTTGATTCCCCACTGTCGATATTGCTTGACTCGTCTGACCAGTTCGTCAGCCCACTCGTCTATGAGTGCAGGCTTGAGAACATATTGCTGATTGTTGCCAATGGTTTTGACGTCGAGCCAATAATCGGGGTCGGGGTGAGTCGCTGATTTTGGCTGCCAGAAAGTCAATAAAACTTCAAGGTTGGGATTAAACTTCATCGCTCGTTGCAAGACGTCTCGATTTCGATCATCTCCACCAGTTTTTGACACTTCACCCTGAGCGCGAATGATATTAACGCCAAGTCCTTCTATCGCAGATGACAATGCCTGTTCGTCGGCATGAGTCCCCCAAAAGGCAATCGATCCTCCAAATCCGTCGATGGTTTGCCTGAGTTTAGAACGATCGAGATTGATTGATAGTTTAGCTTGATTGGCAGGAGGTTGAGGTGTTGCCACGGGTGTGGTTGCAACTGGTTTTGTTGGAGGGTTGGCAGTGCGAGCCGCTTCAATTCGCAGGCTCAACCGCTCCATCGCCAACGCAAGCGCTTCGGCATGCTCGGGGTCATCGACGAGATTCGTCTCTTCACCCGGGTCAAGTTTGAGATGGGTGAGTACACTGGTTTTTACTTTTCCAACTTCGTCTCTCCACTGGGTGTAACGATAATCTTTTATCCGGATGCTATGGCCCAATAGATTCCCTGCCGGATAAGAGCTGTACGCATCGTATCGATGGCCGGATTCCGGTTCAGTGATGAGTTTTCGAAAACTTCGTCCCTGGCAGTGTGCAGGAGTAGGGATGCCCGTTAGCTCACAGAGCGTTGGGTAAAGGTCGATGAGTTCGACGAGCCGCGAAGTAGACTGGCTTGAAGCGAGGCGTGGGTCGCGGATGATCAGGGGAGCGCGGGTGTCACACTCGAAGTTAGTGTGTTTCACCCACGTTGCGTGATCACCTAATTTCCAACCATGGTCTCCCCAAAGCACAACGATTGTATTTTCAGCCAATCCATTTTTCTCTAGAGAATTGAGGATTCGGCCGACGCATGCATCTGCATAACTGGTGGCAGCGGCGTAGCCATGAAGCAGGCGTAGGTTGAGTTCGTCTGAGAAGTCGGTTGGTTTCTTGCCTTCGAAATCACTGTATTTGTGCATTTCGTGCGCCATCAGGTTTGCTGCATAGGGCGGGTAGCCTTCAGGGATGGATTGATTAGGTGGCATTTTGAAATTTTCACGCTCGTACAGGTCCCAGTATTTTTTGGGAGCGGAAAATGGCAAATGCGGTTTGGAGATGCCTACGGCCAGAAAGAAAGGTTTGTTTTTGTCGGTTGCCAATTCTCCCAGCAGTTGAACTGTTTTGGCGGCCCGCATCCCGTCAAGATAGGTGTTGTCATGGACATCAGCAGATTCGGTAAGCGGTCCCTTGGCTGGATCTCGGGTGTCGCCAATTTTACCACTCGCCAACGCTTCTTTTAGTGTGTTGAGGTTTTCTGGTTTCGCATAGTCCGGAGCCGACATGTCGATCCACCGATTCCAATTGTCAGGGTCAACACCTGCTCCCGAATGGCCGTGATAGATCTTTCCCAGTCCGATGGTTTCGTATCCCTGGTTTCCAAAGTGCTGGTTCATGGTCAAGACATTTGGGTGTCGGTCGCGCCAGTTGGAAACGTGGAAGGTTTGCTCGCCAGTAAGTGTTGGGTAAAGTCCGCTCATAAGCGAAAGACGGGACGCGCCACACACCGCTTGTTGGCAATAGGCACGATCAAATCGGATGCCTGAGTTCGCCAGTCGGTCAATGTTTGGTGTAATTGTTTGATTATCGTAGGTGCCCAGATTTGGTCGTAAATCATCAATCGCGATAAACAACACGTTCGGTCGGTTGTCTGCTGCTTCAGCTGGCGGATTTTCTTTTTTCACAATTGGTTCCATCGGCACACCAGAATGCATGGGAACGCCAGAATGCATGGGAACGCCAGAATGCATGGGAACGCCGGAGTGCATGGGAACGCCGGAGTGTGCGGGTGGATTGCTGTTGGCTAATTGTTCCGCAGGTTTGCTGACAGTTTTTAATGAGACCGGTTGGCTGAGTTGATCAGAAGAGGGGCCGACTCGTACGATGTATTTTCCGGTTGGGAGTACCCGTTGAAGGTTACGGTCATGAAAGTGAAGATCGTCGGCAGCAATTGGGACGTTGACTGTTTTGGTTTCTCCCGCCTTCAGGCTGATCCTTGCAAACCCCTTCAGTTCCAGGCGAGGTCGGGCGATTGGGAATGATTCTCCGCTCACATAGACCTGAACAATTTCATCGCCGTCTCGCAATCCACGGTTCGCAACGTCGATGCTGACCTGCACTGATTCTCCAGGGCGAATGGTGGTTTGGGATAATCTAGGAGAACCATATTCAAATGTGGTGTAGCTGAGGCCGTGTCCAAACGGATAGACTGCTTTCAGGGGAGAGTCGACATAGTCGAATACATTTCCGCTGCTGTGTTGGTTGTAATGAGCCGGTTGATGGCCAACGCTTCGAGGCCAACTAACGGTTAATTTTCCGGAGGGGTTTGTTTTGCCAAACAATACATCGGCTGCGGCGTTACCGGTTTGTTGTCCGTTGTAGTGGCCGGTTAGAATCGCCGGGATTTTTTCTCCAAGGTCGCCGAGCGAAACTGGTCGTCCGTTCATCAAGTAAAGGACAACCGGTTTGCCGGTCGCCAGAACAGCGTTGGCGAGTGCTTGTTGTGATTCGGTGAGAGCAAACGTCGGGCGATCTCCCCGATGGTTATCCCCCCAAGCTTCTCTGCCAAGAAAGAGATTTTCTCCCAGTGCCAAGACAACTAGATCCGCAGTTTTTGCGAGTTCGACGGCTTCGTTAATCAAGGATTGATTTTCTTCCAGTGTTGCGAATTCAGGTTCGTTGACATGGCGCCAATTCTGATAGGAATCGCCGGAATCATTATGGACAATGACACATCCCTGAGCATGTTTGATTTGGGTAGAGTCCCCGGCAGCACTTTGAATTCCCTCCAACAGAGAAACTGTTTTGTTAGGTGAACCGGAATAGGAGCCAAGTCGGCAGGTATCCGCGTTTGGCCCGATGACTGCAATGGTTTGACGAGCTTGGGGACTGAGCGGCAAGAGATCATTTTCATTTTTCAAAAGCACAATCGATTGAGCTGCAGCTTTCCGAGCCAGTTCGGTAACTTGAGGGTTTTCCGCCATTCGTTTTGCTTTATTTGCATCAAGTTTGGGATTTTCAAACAGGCCGAGTTCGAATTTTAGCTTGAGGACGGCGCGGACATTTTCATCGATTTTCTCCGTTGAGACCTTCCCCTCGTTGACGAGCTTGACGAGATGTTTGTAGCCAAAGGCGATGGGAAGCTCCATTTGAAGCCCGGCATTGATTGCCATTGCTGCTGCATTCGCGTCGGACGAACCAATTTTTTGGTACTCACGAACCAGTTGAATCCCTTGATAATCACCAACGACGAGCCCTTCAAATCCGATTCGATTGCGTAAGACATCGGTTAGCAGCCATGGATTGACGTGGCAGGGCAGGCCATCAACTTCGTTGAACGCCGGCATGATGGCCGCTGGTTTAGCGGCTTTTACGATATGCCGAAACGGGTAGACTTCGGTGTCTAGTAGATTCCGTTTTCCGCCGGGGTAGGGTGCGCGATTTCTTCCACCTTCCGCGGCGGCGTAGCCGGCAAAGTGTTTCAAGGTGGCCGCTGCGTGTGTTGGAGCTATTTTTCCATCGTCCGAGCCCTGAAGCCCTCGCACCATTGCGGCTCCAAGTCGTGAGACTAAGAACGGATCTTCACCGAGAGTTTCGTCGACGCGACCCCAACGGAGATCCCGGGTCACATCGACAATCGGGGAAAGGACATGGAAAATACCTCGGGAGCGAGCTTCTCTGCCGGCGTGGTCATAAACTTGCTGGACGAGTTCTTCGTTCCACGAACAACCTAAACTGATCGCCGCCGGAAACGAGGAAGCTTCCAGCCGCATCAATCCGTGAGCAGCTTCTCCGTGGCGCAGGGCTGGAATACCTAAACGGGTATCGTTGAGAAAATAGTCTTGAATAATGTTGTGCTGCCTAATGTCTTCTTCGATTGTGAGATTGACGGGGCCGATTTCTCCAATTCCAAGCGGTGCAATATCTGCGTAAAATTCCTTCGTAAAGATTTTTCCTTCCTTACGCAGCTTTCGTTCGTCATGGTTCCACCAACCTTGAAGCTGGGCGACCTTTTCTTCGAGTGTCATTCGACCGAGAAGATCCTCCACCCGTTCGTTAGTTGGGATTGCTGGATTTTGAAAGGCGTAGCGAGAGACCACTGGCGTTATTGGTTTAGAATTTCTAGTTGGAAATCCGATGTGCTCAAACGGTTTGTCGCTAGCGTTAAGAAAGCCCGGTTCCGCCATCTTTCTTAACCAGCGTTGTTTAATCAGCGGTGCCGTTTCCATCCGCGTTTGCCCCCAGTCGGTCCACATTTCCTGAGCGTCCCAATCGGCATTAATGTAGGATGCGGCTCGAATAACATCTTTGTTTTGCTCGATGTGCTCGAAGAATTTTTTGAACCATGAATCCCAAATTTTTTCAGGATCATCTTTGTCAAAGAAAATGCCTCGTGGAGTTGCTTCGGCGATGAACACAGGTTTCTTATTCCGGCGTGCAAATTCAAGCGCGGGCAGTGCATCTTTATCACCGCCCCACCATGAGTAGCCGATCCAATCGTAGTAATCCGCGCCGGGATCATATTCTTCAAATTGCCCGGGCTTCACACTGCTGGAAGAAGCAAAGACCGTGGCGTAGTTTGAAAGTTTTCTCTGCCTCAAAGCGTCGACGATACGGCGAAATGCTTTTTTGAAATTTTCGGGATCGTAGTTGTTCCAGCTGCCGTCGAATTCATAGCCGATTCGAATCAAAAATGGATGTTCAGGATGGTCGGCAACGAACTGAACAAATTCCGCAATGAGGTGGTCAAACGAACCATCAGCAACCTTATCCTCGCAATTCCCTTCCATGGCGATCGAGACGTGCATAATGCAACGATCGAGCAGCGGGGAATCCAGATACGCTTTTTGGTTCATGGGCCCCGACGCCCACTCAGTTTCTGTATTCAGGCCAGCCACTCGACCTTTGGCAAATGTTTTACCGAAATCATTGGTCCAGCCTTCTGAGAAATAAACGTAATGAGTGATCCCTGCTGGAACGCCAATGTTGTCAACATAGCCGTTTCTATAATCAGCAGTTCCTCCAACTGAGGCGTTGTCTTGCCCAGCGAAAATGAGAACTTTGCCTGCGTCCGGCGCAAACCGACCTTGAATCTGAGCGAATCCGATTGTGCAAAAAATCAGGGAGATGACGAACGTTGCGAGGCTAGGAAAAAAATTCTTCATGGTGAGTTCTTGGTAACGGCAAAGTTTGAATGTAGGTGGTGATTCTGCGGGTGTGACTGTCCGCTGAACGAAAATTAATACGCTGAATTGCTTGGATGGTAATTGAGCATCAACCGATGAAAACAATTCTGAAGACGACAAACGACAGGGTCTTCTGGTTGGTAGCGAAGGAGGTTAGATGACACTCATTCGTTTTCTTTAATCTACTACGCTCGGTGTGACCTGTCGGTTGGAAAATTGTTTAATCTGCAATCGTTCATGTTTTGAAAATGAGGTGGTTTCGTGCGATAAAAGTATCGCACGAGTCCGAGATTGTTGTAATGAAATTACCAGTCTTTTGGATTAATCGTATGGGTTCGTAGTTGGGTTATGTGAGATATTTGACCTAGTCAGTGCTCGAGTCGGTGATCTCTAAAAAATCAAACTCAGCTGGTCGCCGGTCGCCAGTAAGATCCTGACAGGCGAGGCCGATAAATGAGCCTGTAAATCCCCAGTGTTTGCCGTGGTCATCCGAGAGGATGGAGGCATCGAGTTCACGGCCGACGGGGGTGTAAGTTTGGTCGTCGTTTGACCAGAAAAATCGTAGCTGGCAATGATCAATTTCTACTTTGAAAAATAGCTCGTCCTCGGTCACGCGAACGGGTTGTTCTGCTAAGGGGAACGATGAGACTCCATCATCGCAACTGTGAATTTGAAGGCAGGTGCCGACCTCTTCATCGCAGGTCAGGTAGAGATAGTGAAATAGGTGGTTGTTGTAATAGACTACCAACCCCGCCATTTGTTGAAATGACTGAGGTTTGAATCGGAGTTTTGTTTTCGCAACCGCCCGTTGCGTGGTTAAACGGCGTGCGAGCAGAGCTTGTTCAAAACAGGACTCCAATGATTCGGAACCGTGGAGAGTCAGTTTTTCAGGTTCGCGAATCACGCGAGAGGACGGTAGCCGTGGTGTCGCATAGTGAATCGAATTAAACGGAATGCGTGGAGGGGTTTCCGGCCAAGGGTGTGGTGGCAACTGAGGCGCTGCAACTTCGTCCGCTGGCGAGTTGCCGTCGCCAACGAGGTAAAGCCAATCATCATTCCGCCATTCCACTTGCTGGATCGCCGTTTCACGACCGAGATTGCAACGTTGCGTATTGGGCAGGGGGCGTCCGCAAAGGTGGGGCATGTACCATTGTCCGGTTTGCGTTTCTACGAGGCTGGCATGTCCTGCTTTTTGAAGTGTGAGATTCGGCTTGCCATTGGACGTTAGAATTGGATTGGCCGGATGGATTTCGTAAGGTCCGCGTAAATTTCGCGATCGGGCAAGCGTGACCGCGTGCTCGTATTCGGTTCCCCCTTCCGCAGTTAGCAGGTAGTACCAATCATTGCGATGATATAAATGTGGGCCTTCGGTCAAGCCAATTTCGCTTCCTCTGAAAATGATTTCCGGTTTTCCCGTGAGGCAATTTTCAACCGGATCAAAGGCTTGAAGTGCGATTCCAAGAAATGGATGTTTGTTGGGGCGGTGGTCCCAAACCATGTTTAGCCAGTATTTCTTGCCATCTTGGTCGTGGAACAAAGACGGATCAAAGCCGGACGCATTAATCATGACCGGATCTGACCAGGGGCCTTCAATCGAAGGCGATGTAATCAAAAAGTTTGGCGTATCTTTGGTGGCGGCTTCATGCTGGTGTACGACGGTGTAGCACAAATAGAAAAGTCCATCGTGATGACTTAACGCAGGCGCCCAGACACCTCCGGAACTTGGAACTCCTTTTAAGTCCAGCAGTCGAGTTTCCTTGAGTGCATGCGTCAATAGCCGCCAATTTACTAAGTCACGAGAGTGATGAATTTGAACACCGGGAAACCATTCAAAGGTTGATGTTGCGATGAAGTAATCATCGCCAACGCGGCAGATGGATGGATCGGGATTAAATCCACGGAGAATAGGGTTCTTAATCATGGCCTTATTTTGATCAGAAATGTAAGGCCATACAACCGATAAAAGGTCAATTGAAAATACCGCAAAGGATGTCAGCGGTATTTAGAAATTTAGTCAAATTGGTTTGTTTCAAATCCTGAATTACCGGGTGCGTCAACCGTAAAGTGGATTCTCGATAAGTCGAGTCGTGACTTTCAGTGGGGGAGAGTTGGAACCGCTCCCCAATGGGTGCAAGTTCTCGATGCGTTGGTACAAGCTTGTTGCAAGATATGGTCGTCTGTTGCACCCTGGAGCCAGCCCATTAAAAATGCAGCGGCAAATGAATCCCCCGCACCGACCGTGTCGATTACTTGGGTTGCGGTTGCAGGTTGAATCGTTGTTCCATTCGCATTGACGAGCATCGCACCTTTTTCACCGCTCGTCATTACGATTGCTTCAAGGTCTGCGATCGATTTAATGCGTTCTAGGGATGTTTGGGCGGATTTCTCAGGGGTGACATTTAGCGCTTTGCAAACATGTGGAAGTTCTTCGTCGCTTAACTTAAGAAGGTTCGCACTCATCACGGAATGGGTGATGGTATCCTTGCTAAAAAAGGGTGCCCGTAAATTGATGTCGACAATTCGAGTTGTATTAGATTTTGCGGCCGTATCAAGAGCACGATGGATCGTGGATCGAGCGGGTTCCTGGCGTTGTCCGAGGGTTCCAAAATATACGGCATCAGCATTGGATATGCGTTCTGTTAAATTCGAGTTCCAGACGATGTTATCCCAAGCAGAATTGGGTTGGATGGTAAAGTTTGGTTTACCGCATGCGTCTAAATCAATCTGGACAATGCCGGTTGGCGTGTTGGAACAGATTTGAATGGAATCGGTATTTATGCCGTAGCCTGTTAAAATATCGACGGCGAGTTGACCACGCCGGTCATTTCCGACGGCAGTAACCATGGCAACCTCTCCACCTAAGATCGCTGCGTGACAGGCGAAATTGGCAGGTGCACCGCCAAGTTTTTCGCCATCAGGAAAGATGTCCCAGAGAACTTCGCCAAAGGAAATTATTCGTGGTGGAGTCATTTGTTCTACCAATGGGTACCGTGTATTCGGGGTCGCTGAAATTTAACGAGACCAGAGGGTTAATAATATTTTAAAGAGTGACTGAGATTCTTGGATCGAAGCAGTTTGGCAGCGCAAAGTATGTAGGGCATGTTCAGCAGGTATTTAGCAAGATCTTGAAGTGAACGAATTTTATTTCGAAGGCCTCGATTTGTTTGGCTAGGGCATTTGCTTCCTAGTCCTCTTTTTAACAAGAGAGTGCGATATCCGCTTCTGCCAATTGTAGAAAAAAGGCCCGCAGGGTTCTCTTTGTCAAAACCAAGGGGCAAAGAGATCTTTGACTTATGGTTGTTAACGTTAAATGTCAGCAGACGGGGCACAAGGTATTGAGGTGTTACCGGTGACTTACTCGTTGATTTGGTTATAGTCTAAAGGACGTAACTGTCGAGGAAATAGAATCCGGAGCGAGCGTCTCCTTGGGTGGCATTTTCTTTGGCATGCAAAAGCGGCCGGCGTTTTGACTAAGTGTGGTTGAAAAGATGAATGTAACTGAATTTGCTGAACAAATCGTGTTTGGGACAACACTTGAAGATAAATTAGCTGCGCCGGGAGATCTCGATTTTTCGGAGGTGACCGAAATGTCGAAAGTTGTTCAGTCAATTTCTGCGCCGGGTCGACCTGTAGGTTTGGCGATGCAGTCAATTGCTGGAAAAAATGTAAAACCACCGCGGGATGAAAATCTTGGGAATGATCTCGCGCGAGGCCAGTTGCTTCATTTTCTTGCCAATCATGAATTGCTGGCAACTGAGTTGATGGCACTGGTGCTATTGAAGTTTCCGAATGCCCCATACGCGTTTCGCCGGGGAGTGCTAGTAACACTTCAAGAGGAGCAAGAGCATACTCGAATGTACGTGCGGCGGATGAAAGAATGTGGGGTTGAGTTTGGGAGTTATCCACTGAGTGGTCAATTTTGGCGAGTCGTTGAACCGATGCAGTCTCCCCTCGATTTTGTTGCGCGTTTGAGTTTGACGTTTGAGCAGGCGAATCTTGATTACAGTCAGCACTTTGCAAAATTGTTTCATCGTCTGGGAGATCAAGAAACGTCGGATTTGTTATGGCAGATCTATGAGGATGAGATTGGTCATGTGAAACATGGGCTTCAGTGGTTTCGAGAATGGAAAGACGAGAAGCAGACGGACTGGCAAGCGTATCAACATGCGCTCGAATTTCCGATGTCGCCGCAGCGAGGACGAGGCACTTACGGAGCGTTTAACCGCGAGGGACGCAAACGCGCTGGTTTGAATGATGAATTTATCGACGCGATGGAGGTTTTTAGTAAGTCCCGTGGACGGTCGACAACGGTTCGCTGGTTTGATCCGGGAGCGGAATCAGAACTCGCTGGTGAAAATCATAAGAAATCAGAGGCTCTACTGCGGCAACTCGAGCAAGACCTGGGGATGGTGATGGTCGCGGTTTCCAAGCCAGATGATGTGGTATTGTCAAACCGTCCTCCTTCTAAGCAGCTCCGTAAACACTGGGTTGATCGGGGAATTGAGTTGCCCGAATTTTTTGCGACTGATCAACGGGAAAAGTTACTTGAAAGAAAGCTACGAGATTGCAGCCCTTGGGCCTGGACGCCAAAGAACCACGGGATAGCCAGTTCATTTAAATCTTCCTTGCGTCATCCATCGACTCCTTGGCATCGCGACCAGGCTTGGCTATATCGTAAGTCGTGGAGTATTGCGAAAACGAGAGCGTGGCTGGAGTCGGTGGCGGAACGGGAAGAAATGCCCGACTGGTTTGCCGACCAGGAGGTGCTGGGCAATCCAGTGAGTAGTTTGCTCGAGGTTGAATCAACGCTTCGTGATTTCAAGTCCCGGGGGTACGCCCAGGCAATTTACAAAACAGATCTTGGTGCGTCGGGGCGGGGACAGAAGAGAGTCGCATGTGAGTTGCCATTAAGTCAACACGACCTAGGTTGGCTGGAGAGCGAGTTTGCTCGATCGCGGGAGGATGGTTCATTAACCCGTGGCATTCTTGAGCCAGAGCTATTACGGCGAACAGATATTTCATTTTTGTGGAATTTTGATTTGCAGCGACAAAACTTAGGTTCTTTGGGTTGGACACAACCTTTGATCAGCCGAGGGCGTCGTTTTTCTGGCACTGTCTTGGGCGCACCATTTTCAAATTGTGACGCAGAGACAAAACGATTTTTGCTTGAGAATCGGTGTGCTCGATTGCAGCGGACAGAACAGTGGCTTGCTGAACATTTGAAGCCAGCATTATGTGAAGCTGGATTCAATGGCTATTTAGGAGTTGATGCTTTTGTTTTTGAGGATGCGACAGGGGCCTTAAAAATAAAACCATTGGTAGAATTGAATCCACGGATGACGATGGGGCATATCGCGATAAGTTTAGAGAAACGCTTAGCCCCCGGTGTGACCGCGGAGTTTCGAATTTTCACAATCGAAGAATGGAAAGCAGTAAGCGAATCTCTCGATGGGGTGCAATATCAGGCCTCAGCGATTGCTGGGAAACGGCAAGTTAGGTGGCAGGCAGGTGTTATTCGCTTAGGTGAACCATCTTCCAAAACGAAGTATGTTCCTGCATTGCTTGTGGGGGAGGCGGTTTTAGAGAGATGCAAAAAACAACTGCATTCATAAACCGGGATGAATTTGGCAATTAGTTTTCAATTTCAATTGCTTTTAACCGTTCGAGAATTTCCTGACAGTTCGCCATTCGTTTCTCGCGGTCTTTCTGCATCATTAATTCCAGTAGTTGGAGCAGATCGGCGGGAATGTACTTGTCCACAGACGCAAATTCTGGCTCAAAAGTCTTGACGGCTTCGATCGTATCCATGGTATTAAACCTTCGGAATACTTGACTTCCAAAAAGCATTTCATAACCGACAGTGCCAACCGAAAATATATCGCTTCGGTAGTCTGCCGGTAATCCCTTTAAGCATTCGGGTGACATGTATTCGAGCGTTCCGGAGATTGAGTTTGCTTTTTCTTTGTTTTTATACTTCTCGTGAGAGAGCCCAAAGTCGAGGAGTCGACAATTTTGTTCGTCTTGGAAAAGCATGATGTTATCAGGCTTGATATCGCGATGGACTAGTCCGCCTAGGTGGACGGCGTCGAGTCCTTTGGTAATTTGAGAAAGCAGGCGAATGACGGTCGAGACATCCATGGGGCCCTCTTTAATCTTTGCCCGAAGTGTGCGACCGGTCAAATACTCCATGACGATGAAAGGGCGTCCATCGGTTTCACCAACATCAAAAATCTGGACGACATAAGGGCTTGAAATTCTCGCCATCGCACGAGCTTCTTCAAGGAAATGTTGAACTTGACTGTCCTTGAGTACTTCGGCTTTTAGTGTTTTTAATGCGACAGTCCTGCGAAGATAAATATCCCGAGCTTTCAAAACCGACCCCATGCCACCGGTGCCAAGAAGAGAGAGAATTTCGTACCTGCCGAAATTCTTGGGCAGATTGGTGTCGTGAAGGTCGCTAGAAACTTCGAAATTAAGATCGCTTCGATTTTTATTATCAAAGACCGTCGCCGATTTGATTGCGTCAATATCGGCGACGACGGTTTCGCCGTTGAGGTGGCCTTCAAAACTACCAGAGGGTGACTCGGGCAACTGTTCCATGAAAAAATTGGAATCTGGTTCCACAGACGTAATTCGTTTTACACTAAAAGTGCAAAAAGCATTGCTATCCTTGGTGCAAGTGATCTGCTCAACGGTCATGGCCTCTTCGTAGTAATCTGCTATTCCTTCGATTATGCCGTGAGCGAGTGCACAAAGTCCTCTTCGAGAGGTATAGACGACTTCGATTTCGTTTTCCCCCACGCGGAAGGCCTGAATGTTTGCAGGTTGAGCTTTTGAGTTTTGAAATTTAATCGTGGTGTGGATAAGAGTTTCAACATTCGTTAGGACTTCGAATGTCTTCCACGATGGATGGAGTAGGTGATTGGCAAAGTTAATGAGCTCGGCCGCGGCGAATTTTCCCAATTCTCTTAGAAGCGGTGCAGGTTCTACTTTTAACGCTTTGCACGCAGCGCCAACGATTCCACCAATGTATTCATCCGGATATATCTGAACGGGCGAAAATTGCATACCAGGGCAACCCGCTTGTTCAAGCAAGTCGAGCCAAGTTTTTTCCCCGTAGTTTGATTCAACAAACTTTTTGGTTACGCAGAAAATCGTTCCGTGCATATCTCGATGGATCTAGTTAATGTTGGTATGCAAGGCAAATAATTTACTGATTGCAAGTTAGACGAACCGGTACAGTATTTTACGTCATAAATCGGTGGTAAGTTAACCGGTTTCCGAACAGTGCTTATTATGAGTCATGGTTTAAAGGAAATCAAACTATCAGTTTTTTCGGTTAGTCAAGAGTGTGATGTTTAACTCGGGTCGCTGACGGTTTCTTGGTCGCGAGATTCCTTGGTTTTTACGGGGTATAATCAAAGAAATTAATCACGGGATAGGCTTCATCGGCTAGATGGGGAAGGAAAGTTCAAACTGGCGGTGTGGAGTTGTATCGAATAAACGGCATATTTCAGTAAGTCTTTTCTACAAGATGGTTGCGGAATGAAGTGCGCCGATAGTGTTCTCAATTAGTATTCGCTGAAAATCTGCAAATTTGGATGGTGGGGTTTGCCTTGATCTCCTACTATGCCAGCGAATTTACTCGGCAAAGTCAGTGGTTGTTAGCGAGTTTGTAAAAGTGCTTGCATCTTTTAATGGCTGTTAAGCCAAAGGGATTAAGTCGGTAAGAGCAGCGACGCTAGTTCAATACCTAGGTAATACTTAATGATACGCGGTTTACTTTATTTTTCATTCGGTTTGCCCTTGGTTTTCACTTCTCTTTGTTTAGGGGTTCAGTTCGAAACGGGCTCCCCGATGTTGGGGCAGCAAACTAGCGGTGGAGATTTTGTCCAATCGGTTGGTGCGGGCGGCAATTTAAGTTTAGCCTCCGCGCCGTCTGGCGAATTTGTTGAGCCATCCAATAGGTATTCACGCAGACCTCCCGTTGGATTGAAAGCCGAGTGGATTGCAGATTCCGAGACAGGTATGGCGAGCACAGATTTTAATGTTTCGTTGCCGTTGTTGTTCATTAGAACACCGCCTCCAATTGTTAAGATCGGCATGAATTACACGTCTCTTCAGACCCCTGAGTCGTACGGGATTCCAGAAGACTTGTTCGAGTATTCGGTCGGGATTGCCTCGGTGCGTAAACTTAACGAAAGGTGGAATGTGCGTACAATTCTTGGTGTGGAGTTGGCAACCGACAACGAAAACCGTTCGAGCGATGCCTGGAGGTTTCGAGGTGGCGTGTTTGCGACCTATTCCAAAAATGACAACGTAAGCTGGACATTGGGTGCCATCGCAATGGGGCGGCAAGACTTACCAGTCATCCCAGTCATTGGCGCTGTTTGGCAACCCAATCCGTCAGTCAGAGTCGATCTTGTCTATCCCCAACCACGAGTCAACCGTTTGTTGTTCGACGATGGCGATCGTCAGCAGTGGATTTATCTTGGTGGAGGCACGAGTGGCTCAACGTGGGGCTACCAGCAGTTTGACTCAACAGATGATCAATTGACGTACAGTGATCTAAGGGTTGTTCTTGGCTTGGAGTCGCGGCCGGCGGGCTCATCGGGAAAGCCGTTTGTGAGAGGTAGGACGATGCAGCTTGAGTTGGGTTACGTTTTCTCGCGACAGTTAGAGTTTGAGCAAGAGACACGAGAAGAATCCTTAGGAGATGCGTTGATGATGTCCTTTTCAACGAAATTTTGAAACGATTTGACAGGTAACGGAATTCGGGGTGGAGGTTCTTCAATGGGAGCCAATTTTAAACTGGCCGGTTGTCACTCATCTTCAAACTGCTGTCTAAGAAATGAATCGACGGCTTCGACTGTAGGGTTAAACCATTGTTGGTAGACCCAAAAGGGATGTGGTGCTTGAGGGAGGATAACCAGACGGTTGGGAATCTGGTGAGTATTTAGAACCTCTCGCAATTGTTCTGAGCGAGTGCCCGGCGTATCTTTTTCTCCATCAATGAAGAGCATGGGGGGAGTTTGTTTACCCGCATGGAATACTGGCGAGGCTATTTCGTACAGGTCATGGTTTGAGTCCGGGGTTTCCCCTTGGAGAAAGTCAATCATCGCGTGGCCGGCGCGAGACTTGGCGGCTGCATTGACCCGTTCAACGGACTTGGGGTTTAGGAGGTCCATTGGGCCACACATGACGATCGCTGCTTGAACAGCCGATGACGTTTCTCGATGTTCTCCCGTTCCTTCAAATTTTCCACTACCTGTCGTTGTTGCAATAAACCCTGCCAAGTGTCCGCCTGCGGATCCGCCGAGGCTAGCGATTTTATTGGGGTCAATTTTAAATCGTTTTGCATGTTTTCTCGTCCAGCGGATAGCCGCCTTTGCATCATGTACCGCTGCCGGGAAAGGAGCTTCGCCAGAGAGGCGATACTCGGGCACGATACAGACGTAACCCTTTTGAGCTAGTGCTTGAGCCAGTGGAGCAAATAGAGCGGGCCGACCGTTTTGCCATCCCCCACCAAAATACATGACGATTGCTGGGGATTGGCCAGTTGAGTCTTTGGGGCGATAAACATCTAGAGAGAGTCTTCGACGGCGTTTTTGATCAACGTAATTAAAGATGATCGAACCCTCGGAAATGATGCCATCTGTCATCTCCGGCCGTACTTTGATACGAGACTCCCGGCTGCCCGTCGGTTGGGTTTGAGCAACCAGAGATTGGTTTGTGCGCTCATTTGTCAACAAAAGTGAGCACGTTATCGCAAGGAGAATTAATCCGTGTTGCAGACGGTTCATGGCAGCGTTCCGATTCTTAAAATTGGCTAAACGGTTGCAGTGTTCACGGTTGCAGTGTTCACGGTTGCAGTGTTCATGCGAATTGATGTTGTCAGATAGAGTATTTGTTCATTGGTGATAGAAATAGCTTTGACGATCTCGAAGTGTTCTGAAATCAATTTACGTCATTCGTCAAAGTTTGGTCCGGCGAGATAATTGAGAAACAACCCGACACCACACCCAACATCTAGCGACCGTCCGGATAACATTTCCAACTGAGCCGTGGCTTGTACGACAGCGCGAAAGCCTGGGGAGTTTTCAGCGAAGTTGTAGTCTGCGTCGGTCGATAAAACATGATTGTCTATTTCACGATAGCCAGGCATTAGAAGTCATCGTCGGGTTGAGAGTGAAAACACCGTTATAAGGATTAAGATAAAGGAAAGAAATCCCTGGGGCTGCGCCCGTGAATGGGCTCGGAATCTGATTGTGTGAGTTGGTTTGGCTAGTTGATAAATGTCGCATGCAATATGTGCATGATTTGTTTTTAGTTATAAGAAGCGAGAAGAAGTGGGGGGCAAACGTTGGAGTGAGTTACTTCGGCTTACTTAAGCGAAATTAATGTATGGAAGGCAAGTTTGAGATTGTTAAGAAGTCAATATAGATATTTAGAACGGTCGCGAAGGTTGAATATCGCTCAGGTGCATGAATTAAAAATGCAACAAACGTATGGAGTTCGCTCCCACGCGTCCAACGGAAAGGTCGGATGTAACGACGAATCGGTTTGCCAGCCAATAATTTTGTTTAAAGGCTATCCGTTTTTCTTTTTTTCTATCAGTTGTGAGCGGAGTTGCTACCTTGGGAGGACTGGGTTTGCTTCAAGTCGGATTTAGATTTGGGAGAAAACGACCATGAATTTTTATTCTAATTACCGCAAGCTGAGTGTTTCACGAAATGGAACCACGTCCGGTGAAATTACCGTCTTGGTGGTCCTTTTGTTTGTGGCAACAGTACTTGCAATTTGCAGTCCGGGTGTCGGCTTTGAATCTTCGGTGTCTGGTGTGATCGATGAGATTGTCGGGGCCTTTGAAGCCCCATAGTCAGTGCGGTTTTAATTCCTTGCCTTAACTGATTTGGAATGGCCAATAAATTACGGCTATTCGATCCCTGCTGATATCCAAGTTCTCCCTGGTAGCTATTGATTTTTGGTTTGCTCTCTGTTGCCGCAAAGCTCAATGAGTTCGATCGCTCAACGCTATTTCCTTTCAGACTATCCCTTACGCGGTGACGCGGTGAATAACTGTTTGCGTACAAAGATTTGCTTCTGTAGTCGGTTGTTGGGTCTGGCAACACGAAGTTGAAATGTAGTGGTTGAGACAACCATCGATTGCCGTAATAGATGATTTCTGCGATAGATTGCGAAATGCGGTTAACGAATTAGGAAAAATGTTGAAAGTCGCTTCCACAGATAATAGATTGATGAACTGAACGGTGAGGTGTTTTTTTGAACGAGCTTGCTGTTTTCAATGTGGAACTCGGAGAACGCAAAAAGAATGCGATTGCAGAAGATACTTAACGACTTCAATGAACTGCTTCAGGCTTTCGCCCAATGTGCCACGCTTTGGCGAGTGCAGGCATGCTTGATTTTGCTTAGTTGTGTTGGTGTCTCACATCTGTTTCAAAGGTCAGCCACGGCTCAGGATAAATCAGATAACGATCAAGTCTATGAGTCGATTCTTCGGCCAGCCTTCCAATCTTATTGCTTGAAATGTCATGGTGCTGACGGCGTCGAAGAGGGTGAGGTTAATTTAAAAGGGATTGAAGGTTCCCATTTTGGCGGAGACGTTGAAATGCTGGGCGATCTTATTAGGGTGCTCGATTTAGGAGAAATGCCGCCGGAAGGTGAGCCCGATTTAAAGCCTGAAGAGCGGCAGCGGTTGATCGTTGAGCTAAAGAAAATTTTAAATGTCGAAGTGCAAAAGTTAACAACCTTCGATCAGGCTCCAATTCGGCGGATGAATCGATTTCAATACAATAACGCAGTTATCGATTTGCTTGATCTCAAGTGCATTGTTTTTACCCTGCCTGAACGAATGATGCGGGAGCATAAGCAATATTTTAATCCTGCGTCCGGCAAGATGCCTGACGTGGTAACTGTAGGGAATCGACCGCTTGGGAAATCACAAATGATTGAGCGGCGTCTCGGTGGTGTCGCTGCCTTTCCGCAGGATCTGCGAGCTGAGCATGGTTTTGATAATCGAGGTGATCATTTATCGATGTCTCCTTTGTTGATGGAATCCTTCCTAAAACTTGGCCAGTCAATTACACAAAGCCCCGATTTTGTTCAGCGTAACATTGGTATTTGGAAAACGTTTTTTGAACCTCCCAAAACAAAAGACCAGTGGAGGTCGTCGGTCCGTTCGCGGTTGAAGCCGTTTTTAACTCGCGCTTTTCGTTCGCCTGTGACATCTGAGGTGCTCGATCGGTATGTCAATTTTGCAAATGCTCAGATTGATCACGGTGCCGAATATTCGGATGTCATGAAATCGCTAACAGCAGCGGTGATTTCATCTCCGCGATTTTTCTACCTCTACGATAAAGTGAGTCA